>Ga0255768_10004418_pt1 | contig 13732 bp, 8 predicted proteins | sample 071ome_33_FD_179983 | JGI IMG/M metagenome (GOLD analysis project Ga0255768, IMG submission 179983) | Coastal salt marsh microbial communities from the Groves Creek Marsh, Skidaway Island, Georgia - 071412AT metaG (version 2) | ecosystem: Environmental > Aquatic > Marine > Intertidal zone > Salt...
CTTGAGTTCAGGACAAAATCATATTAGTATAAGTAATTCTAATACTTTGTCAATGAGCGCAGACGATTACATAACAATTTTAAGTGACACCGAAGCTTCAATAGATGCAATCATAACTTACGAGGAAGTTGACGTTTAATGAATGACATTCAAAATTTAATGCTTGACATGAGGTCAAAAAATTTGGTATAATTGAGACATTGGAGAACTATAAATGGCAGCTGGAAATTACAACTTTACAATAGAGCAGGGAGCGACTTTCGATAGGACAGTAACCGTCCAAGAGAATGGTGCGGCTATGGACTTAACAAACTACACACCTCGTATGCAGGTGAGGTCTACTCATGACTCTGGTACAATAGTATTAACTGTAACTTGTAGTATTTCAAATGGATCTGGAGGTGTAATTCGCTTACAGGCTTCTGCTACAACAACGGCAGCCATTGAAGAAGGAATATACGTATACGATTTAGAGATTGAATCTTTAAGCGGGGTTGTAACACGACTTATGGAAGGAAATGTTACAGTAACTCCAGAAGTTACAAGATAATGGCAATAACAGTTACAGTATCAGAAACTCCTACATATGTTACAGTGAATGAAACTACAAATAATGTAACTCTAAATCAAAGTGATAATCCAATCACTATTTCAACAACAACAGATTTATTAACGGCATTTACTGCATCTGCTTCCGATATAACAATCGCATCTCATGGAACATGGGGTGGAGGTAGTTTACAGAATGCATTTAATTTTTTAACAGACCAGTTTTATAGGCAAGCTAGCGAGCCTACTGGCGACAATTTAGCAGAGGGTGATCTCTGGTACGACACTGATGATGATCAGCTTAAAGTATACAGAGAAACTTCCGCTAATACTTTTGAATTCGTACCCCTTGCACAAGCAACGGATACAATGAACAATCTTGACGGAGGATTGTTTTAGGAAATAACAAATGGCACAAACGATTAAAATTAAAAGAAGTACCACGGTCGCATCTCCTTCGAGTGCGTTGAGTACTGGTGAATTAGCGTATTCGTTTAATTCATCAAAACTTTTTATCGGTGACGGTACAAACAATGATGTTATTGGTGGTGAACTGTATGTAAATATGCTAGACCACACTGCTGGTACATTAACAGCAAGTTCCGCGATTATTGTAGATTCCGACAGTAAAATAGATCAATTATTAACTGCAAATCTAACAATTGGAGCAAACTCAATTACATCTGGTTCTGGTGATGTTGATATTGTTGCTGCCGCAAACTTAGACTTAGATCTAACAGGTGGTGCAATCGATATTACTTCTCAGGCAACAGAATTAAGTATTCTTGATAATAGTAGTACTTCTTTTGTAATTACAGAAGGTTCAAATGCTTACTTAACATTTGATACAACAAACTCTGCTGAAAAAATAACATTAGGTAAAAAATTAGAAGCTGGTTCAGTCGAAATTGAAGGTTCAAACTTTGATATTAATGGTGGTGCTATTGATGGCACTACAATTGGAGCAGCCTCCGCAGCAGCAGGTACATTTACAAACTTAACAGCAAGTGGTACAATCAACTTTAATGGAGCAACTGTTTCAGATGGTGGCTCAGTAACAACTATTGATATTAACGGTGGAACTATCGATGGTACAACTATCGGCGGTTCATCAGCAGCAGCGATTACTGGTACAACTATAACAGCAACTACATTTACTGATAGTACAGCAACTTTAACAAGTGGTGCTCTTTCAGGAGTTACTCAATTAGATGTTGACAATGTAAGAATTGATGGTAACACAATCTCTACAACAGATTCAAATGGTAATTTAACACTTTCACCAAATGGATATGGTACAGTTGTAGTTCCAAGTGGGTATAAAGATAGAGCAGGATTTGGTGCAACTTCTCTTGTAACAAAAGAGTATGTTGATGCTGTAAAAACTGGACTAGATATTAAAGATTCAGTGAGAGTAGCAACCACAGCAGCTATTACGTTATCTTCACCAGGTACTTCAATAGATGGTATTACTCTTTCAAGCGGTGATAGAGTTCTTGTAAAAGATCAATCAACTGCTTCACAAAATGGTATCTATATCTTTAATGGTTCCTCTTCTGCAATGACAAGAGCAACTGATTGTGATTCTGATGCAGAAGTCACTTCAGGAATGTTTACTTTTGTTGAAGAAGGTACAGCAAATGCTGACTCTGGTTTTGTATTAACTACTGACGGATCAATTACAGTTGGAAGCACTTCACTTGCTTTCTCACAATTCTCTGGTGCTGGTCAAATCACAGCAGGAGATGGTCTTAGCAAAACAGGCAATACACTAGATGTAAACGTTGACGATCAAACCATTGAAATCTCTGGTGATACTCTTAGAATTAAAGGTATTACACAAACAGCAACTGGTGACTTGATATTTGGTAATACAAATGGTGCAAATACAGGTTATCAAAGACTAGCAATTGGAACATATGATTCTACAAATAGTGTTGGTCAAATACTACAAGTTGGAGCAAATAGCACAGTTACTTGGACAAATACAATAGATGGGGGAACATTCTCCTAAGAATTAAGATTCCGCGTATATACGCATAGTAAGGAATTCCATACATATGGCACAAACTATTAAACTCAAACGGTCTGCAACTCAAAATGCAGTTCCATCAACTTCTGCACTCGCGCTTGGTGAAATCGCGATTAATACCTATGACGGTAAAATTTTTATTAAGAAAGATGATGGATCTGAATCAATAGTAACAATCGGTGAGTTATCAGATAATGGTGTAACAAGTGCCAAAATAGCAGCAAATGCTGTGGGTTCAAGTGAAATTGCAGGAAATGCAGTTACTTCTACTCAAATAGCAAAGAATGCAGTAGGTTCAAGTGAACTAGCTTCGACAGGTGTAACTTCAGGTTCTTACGGGTCATCAAGTGCCATACCCGTAGTAACTGTGGATGCAGACGGTCGTGTAACAAGTTTAACTACTGCTTCAATTTCTGGACTCAGTGCAAATTCCGTAACTGCAACTGAGATCGCTGCAAATGCTGTGGGTTCAAGTGAGATAGCTGCTAACTCCGTTGGAATTGATGAACTAAATGTCTCTGATGGAACAAATGGTCAAGCACTGATTACTGATGGAAGTGGAAATCTTTCTTTTGGTACAGTAGCAAGTAGTTCAGCATCAAGTGCAGTAGCTTTAACAACTGATACTGCAACTTCAACAGGATCTGCTTCTTTTACTCTTAGTATATCTCCAACAAGTGAAAATAATATTATTGCTTTTGCAGATGGTGTATTTCAAAATCAAGATTCTTATTCAATAAGTGGAAATACTTTAACATTTGATACTGCTCCAGATAGCGGTACTAAAATGGTTTTCTATTCTGTCGGTGCAGTATATAGTGGGCAAAATGTAATTGTTGATAATTTTAGTGGAGATAATAGCACAGTTGCTTTTACTTTATCAGATGACCCACAAGATGAAAATAACACGCAAGTCTATATCGACGGTGTTTATCAACAAAAAACAGAATATTCAGTAAGTGGAACAACTCTTACTTTTTCTAGCGCACCTCCAACTGGAACAGATAATATTGAAGTTATTATTTTTTCTGCGGCTTCTATTCAGACTATTTCAAACAATGCCGCAGTATCAACCTCTATTGCAAGTAATGCTGTACTAAGTAGACATATTGCTGCAAATGCAATTACTGCAAGTGAAATAGCAAGTGGAACTGTTATAGCAGCAGATATAGCAGACAATACAATCACAGCAGTAAAACTTGCATCAGATTCTGTAACAGGAGTAAAAATTGCTGACAATGCAATTGGAGCTTCTCATATAGCAAAAAATGCAGTAGATTCTAGTGAAATAGTTTCAGGAAGTATTGATACTGTTCATCTATCAGCAACCTCTGTAACAGAAGCAAAAATAGCTGCAAATGCAGTAACTTCTGCCAAAATAGCAGCAAACTCTGTTGGAATTTCAGAACTTGATTTAAGTGATGGAAGTGTAGGGCAAGTATTAACAACTGATGGATCTGGCACAATAACTTTTGAAGATGTTCTAGTAAAATCAGAAGCAGTTAACCAAACAGGAAGTGCCATTGCAAAAGGGGTTCCTGTATATCAAGTAGGTTCAAGCGGAAATGCAATAAGTGTTGCACCAGCAGATGCAGATGATTCAAATAAAATGCCTGCAATTGGTGTTACTCTTGAGGCTCTATCAGCAAATGGAGGAACAGGTGAAGTTGCTCATATTGGCTTCATAAAGGGAATCAATACTTCTAGCTATACTGCAGGAGATACATTATATATTTCTACAAGTGGAGGGTTCACAACAACTAAACCAACAGGAGAAACAGGGCTTATTCAAAATATGGCTCGTGTTATAAAAGTTGATTCTTCTAATGGTAGTATTGTTGTTATGGGTGCAGGAAGAAGTAATGCTGTTTCTAATTTAGATGACGGAGATATCTTTATAGGAAATGCTTCAAATCAAGCAGTAACAGCAACACTCGATACAAGTATTGTTCCAGAAAATACAAATTTATATTATACAGACGCAAGAGTAGATTCACATTTAAGTGGTGGAAGTGGTATTACATATTCAAGTGGTACTATTTCAATTGCTGGAAATGCTATAACAAGCACTATGATAGCTGCAAATGCAGTAGGTTCAAGTGAAATAGCAGCAAGTGGTGTAACAGCAGGATCATACGGAAGTGCAACAGCAATTCCAACTTTAACTATTGACGCAGACGGAAGAGTAACCTCGGCAAGTACTGCAAGTATTAGTTCTAGTTTGACAATTGATGCAGACTCAGGAACTCCTGATACAGTTACAATCGGTACAGATACACTTACTTTTAGTGGAACAACAAATGAAATTGAAACAAGCGTTTCAAATAATGAAATTACTATTGGATTACCAAATGATGTAGTTATAACAGGTAATCTAACAGTTAATGGTACAACAGTAACAAACTCAGCAACAAACACAACAATTGAAGATCTTTTAATTGAGTTAGGAACAGGAACAACTGGAACACCAGCAAATGATGCAGGTATTGTTATTGAAAGAGGTGACTCAGACAATGCTTTTATAGGGTGGGATGAAAGTGCAGATAAATTTACTCTTGGTACAGGAAGTTTTACTGGTGCATCGACTGGAAACTTAACAATTAGTACAGGAACTCTTGTAGCAAATATTGAAGGAGATGTAACAGGTGATCTAACAGGTACAGCAAGTGCAGTTGCAGATAATGCTGTGACAGCGGCAAAGATCGCTGCAAACTCCGTTGGAATATCAGAGCTAAATGTATCAGATGGTACAAGTGGGCAATTTTTATCCACAAACGGCTCGGGCACACTCTCGTTTGCAAGTGCTACTTCCACAATCGCAGGAGCAACTGATACGTCAATTACTTCGCCAACTGGTGGACAATTTTTAATTTATGACGGTACTAACTCATGGGACAATATTTCTCTATCAGGTGATGCGACCGTAGCCGCAAATGGAACAGTTACAATTTCGGCTAATGCTATTTCTGCCACAGAAATATCTGCAAACTCTGTCGGCATAGATGAATTAAACGTTAGTGATGGTACAAATGGTCAAGCACTTATAACAAATGGAAGTGGTACATTAAGTTTTGCAGACGTTGCAGGAAGTTTAGCAGATGCTTCTGATTCAAATATATCTTCTCCTACTAGCGGACAAATACTCGTTTATGATGGAACAGATAGCTTTGATAATGTAAGTATTAGTGGAGATGCAACTCTTTCAAATACTGGGGCATTAACAATCGCCTCAAACGCAGTAGAATCTTCAATGATTGCTGGAAATGCAGTTGGAGCAAGTCAAATAGCTGCAAACTCAGTAGGAGTTAGTGAACTAAATGTAAGTGATGGAACAAACGGACAATTTCTACAAACAAATGGAAGTGGTACTTTAAGTTTTGCTACTGTAAATCCAGAAGGATCAGTAGTTTATAATTATACAGATACAGGAGATGGAACAACAGTAACTTTTGATACAGGTGTAAATCCACAAAACGAAAACAATACTTGGGTATTTGTGGGAGGCGTATATCAACCAAAATCATCTTATAGTTATAGCAGTACAAGTATTACTTTCTCAGAAGCTCCACCAAATGGTGAAGATATAGAAATTATTACTGGTAAAGTTGCAGGTTTTGATAGTGCTGATACAGTACTTGGTATATATTCTGCGACTACAACAGCAACAGATACTTATGACACAGGGCTAAGTGCAGCAAATGAAAATAATACTTTTGTATTTATAGAAGGTGTATATCAACCAAAAAATACTTATAGCTTTAGCGGAACAACAATAACTTTTGACGCAAATACTCCAACAGGATTAGCGCTTGAAGTTATGGCAACAAAGACATTAAGTGCAAGTGCCGTAACAACTGGAACAATTGCAGCAAATGCAGTAACAACTGCAAAGATCGCATCAAATAATGTAACAACAGCAAGTATAGCAAGTAATGCAATAACTTCTGCACTCATAGCAGGAAACGCAATAACAGCAAGTGAAATCGCAACAAATGCTATTACAGGAAATGAACTTGATAGTGGTGCTCTTGCTGGAAAAAATATGACAGGCAATATTGCCTTTGATACAAATACACTTTATATAGATTCTACGGATAATCAAGTTGGTATAGGCACTGCTAGTCCAGATTATAAACTAGAGGTCGCAGGAGATGCCTCTTTCTTAGGTCAAGATGTTTTAATAGATTCTCAATCAGGTTACAAAGAATTACGCCACACACAAACAGGTGAAAACTTTGCAATCTCTTCACCTGAAAGTTTGTATTTCATTATGGATTCCAATAATGACCAAACAAGCAGGTCTATTGTATTTGCACATAATAATACTACTCCTGCGAGTGCTACGGAATTAATGAGGATTGGGGAAGATGGCAACGTTGGTATTGGAACGATTAATCCTGGAGGCAAACTACATGTAGACAACGGTACTAATACTGGAAACTTTGATGCTTTTAGATTTACAGCAGGAAGTTTAGGAAATGGAAATGATGTATTTGGATATTTTGGAAAATCTACTTCAAACTATGAAGGGCTAAAACTTCATTATTACTATAATACTAATACTAGTACAACTCGTGCTATATTAGGAGTTACTGGAGTTTCTAATCAATTAGTATTAAATGGTGATGGAGATGTCGGTATAGGTACAGGTATTCCTGGTGGTAGACTAGATGTACGAAAAGATACCACAGGAGAGCTTTTAACACGAGTTTACAATGCCGATACATCTGGCACAGGAACTTCAGTTTTTAGAATAACAAATAGTGGAAATAACGACCAAGGTAGTAGAATAGAATTTACTGATCAATTGTATTATCATAGCTCTATCTCTGGGGATAGAACAAATGGAATTCAATTCGGTACAAATGCTACTGGAAATACAGGTGTTGCCGAAGAACGTATGAGAATAGACCCTTCTGGTAATGTTGGTATTGGTACGAATAATCCTACGGGTGCCAAATTACATGTTGCAGGAGGAATAAAAGGAACAGATTTAATTGCTCATGATGCAACTGGTATTAATTTACAAACAGATGAAGGCACAAAAAGATTAATTGTTAAAGATGGTGGTCAAACTATTGTAGGAATAAAAGGAATTACAGTTACAAGCTCTGGAACAAGTTCTGTAAATGATTCAGGTGATAATTCATTATTAAGTGTTCAAAATCCTGCTGGAACTGCTATGAATCTACAACGTTGGGGTGTTTCAAATTCAGGAGGATCACAAGATTCTTACAGGTTTAGAATAGATCAAAGTTTTAGATTTATATCAAATAACGGCAGCAATGATACAGGAGAATGGGATTATGAAGGTTTCCTTACAATGGGGACTACAACACAAACAACAGATACTCAGATCACTCTTTCTACAAATGGAAGTAGAACACACTTATTAGACGGGTATGGAGGTAGTGTTTCTTTTAATACTGGTCAAGCAGCAAGTGGAAATATTACGGATCAAACTGGGTCTTTTTCAATTACAAATAATGATTTAGGAGGTCAAAAATTTACATCAAGAGCTGGTAGATATTTACAAAGTAATGGAACAGGATGGGGCACATCAGATGGAAGAGAACCCGCTCTTGTAATATCTTCAGATTACTCTACAACAGGAGATAGAGGACTAGCAGGAATAATATTACATAATGAAAATAACACAAATGATGTCTATGGGCCTTCTCTATCTTGGGGGTGTAAATCTTCATCAAATGATTATAATACTTCTTATGCTTGGATTACGGGTAAACCCACAGGAAACTCTCAGGACCCTAATTGGAAATCAGGAATACTTGAATTATATACTGCTCAACCAGGGGCAGGAGGTTATGTAGATGATGCTCCTGGAATAAGGATTAATGATAGTGGTCTAGTTCAAAAACCAAAAGGGTGGGAAGCAGGATCTTACTTTTGGGCAGGAGGCACATCCAACCCTAGTGGATTATCTGGTAATAATGGAGTAGTTTTTATATCTCTTGAACAGGGATCTTCAACTTACTTTAGTACAAGTAATGGAAGATATACATGCCCTGTGAATGGAGTGTATACATTTAGTGCACAAGTTAGAATAGATAGTGCTTCTACTTCATCTTCTTATTTTAGAATGGCATTTTATACTGGAACAACAGCAACATTTCAAAATTCGTATAAACAAGGACATGTAATACATGGTCCAGGAATGTATTCTCAGAATTATTTTTCAATGAATTCTACTTGGACAGTATATCTAACGGCAGGCACCGAAGTAGGAGTTGTAGTAACTATGAATAGTGGAACATACACAATTCATTCAGAATCTAATTTTTCAGGGCATTTAGTAGGATAAAATATGGCAATCAAAAAAATATCAGCAAATTTATTAGGAGGCAACGCAGTACTCGCCGCGAACATCGCAGGTGGAGCAATCTCTGCGGCTGATATTGCAGACAATAGTATTACTGCGGCGAAAATAAGTGCAAGTACTTCTCCAACTTTTAGCGGATTAGATGTAAATGGTACAGTAACGGCTGATGGTTTGACTGTTGATGGTGGTGCAGATGCTTCTACTTCTTACACAAGGTTTACGGAATATTCTTCAAGCTATGGATTTAATGGTGCATATGCTTCATATAATGGTTCTAGTAATGAATTAATTTTTGGCAGACACAATACATTTGATTCGCTCACTGCTAACGATATACCTGTGATGTCCATTGCAAGAGCAACAGGAGACATCTCCTTCTACGAAGACACAGGTACAACCGCAAAACTATTTTGGGATGCAAGTGCTGAGCGGCTGGGGATTGGTACGAGTAGTCCACAGCAAATACTACACCTTGCATCAGCAGGAGTAAGAGTAAGATTAGAAGATACTGATAATAACTCTTATGGTGAGGTTGTATATAACACCGCAGCAGGTGGATTACTTTTAAGAAGTGATGATAATGTTGCTACAGGTACATCAGGCAGTAATATAATTTTTGAAACTGATGGTGCAGAAGCCATGCGTATCGACTCATCAGGCAATGTTGGTATTGGTACGAGTTCGGTTACAAATAACGCAAACAGAACAACTTTAGGTTTGCAAGGTGCTTGGGGTGGTCAGATAGATATAATGGTTGGCTCTACTGTTCATGCACAGTTTGGTACTGATAACTTTGGTAGTGGACAATCTTGCAGAATACAAAGTCAGGATGGAATTGTATTTAGATCTGGTGGCAGTACAGAACGCCTCCGCATCGACTCATCAGGCAATGTTGGTATTGGGACGACTTCGCCATCTACTTATGGCTTATTTACTGTTAATGGCTCTGGTATTACTAACCACATTAATTCAACTTCTGGGGCTGGCGGTATTAATTTCTATGAAACTGGTTCTGGTAGGTTTAGTTTAAGAACCCTTAATGGTTCTGCTGGGTTAGCATTTTATGACACCTACAATAGTGCAGAACGCATGAGGATTAATAGTTCAGGTATTATAACTACACCAAGTCAACCTTTCTTTATGACAAATCTTTCAACAGGTGATCAAACTTTTGCTAATGTTGCCTGGGTAGATTTAGACTGGACTAGTGAGCCTTATGACATAGGAAACAATTATGTTTTATCAAGTGGTGTGTTTACAGCTCCTGTTGCTGGAGTTTATTTATTTACTGGATTAATAGGATTTAATACTATTACAGCAACTAACTATGTATTGGTTAGAATGACATGTAGTAGTGCAGGTGATTTTTATATAACACATGAACAAAAAAGAGATGGTGGAGGAACTTACGGATATGACCATGCAATATCTCAAATGGTTTATTTAGCAGCTTCTGAAACAGTAAAAATGCAAGTATTTGCAGGGGGCGGGGGAAACCATACTATAGGAAATAGAAGTAATTGGCAAGGGAGGTTATTAGGATAATGACAGTACAACAAATGATAGCAAAAATAAAAGAACTTTGTTCAAATGTAATAGATAAGGATTTTGAACCAGAAATGGTCGGAGGAACAGGTAAAATAGAAATTTGGGTAGATACAGAAGGAACAGTAACAATTGGTCGTTGGACACATGAAGATACACAACCGACAACAGAACAATTAGAGGGATAAAATGGCAATACAAACAATACCAAGTACTTTAATCGCAGACAACGCAATTAGCGCAGCAAAGATTGCGAGTGGAATCATTTCGGCTGACGATATTGCGGATAACTCTCTGACAGCAGCAAAGATAAGTGCAAGTACTTCTCCGACTTTTGGTGGTTTGACTATTAATGCTACTTCTACTGTTGGACAAACACTTCATAACACCTCTGGGGCAAGCATTTATACTCGCTATCAAAATAATGGTGGGAATGATAACTACATTGGTTATGTTAATAATAATTTTTCGGTATACCCAAATAACGTAACAGCATTAACTGTTGCATCAGGTGGAGACATCTCCTTCTACGAAGACACAGGTACAACAGCAAAACTATTTTGGGATGCAAGTGCTGAGAGTCTTGGTATTGGTACGAGTAGTCCTGCTGAAATTCTTGAGTTTGATAGAAGCAGTGGTGATATGTTTGTTCGTTATGATAAAGCAGGAACATTTAAAGGTTTAGTAGGTATTTCTGATAATACAGCAAGCGGTAGTACTGGTGCTGTTGCAGGAGATATGATTCTTAGAGGAGAAACCAATCTATTATTAGATACAGGTGGAACAACTAGACTTAAGATAGACTCATCAGGTAATGTTGGTATTGGCACAAATAATCCCACAAGTAATACTTTAACTATAACTGGTAAATATTTACTTTTATCTGATAGTCAAACAAAATTTGGAGATAATGGCATTATTGGTGGTGGTGCTGCCGATGGTAACAGTCGCTTAGAATATTACACAGGTAAGGATTTCTCAATTACACAATCTGGTACAAATCGCATGACAATTAACAGTGATGGAAATGTTGGTATTGGCACTAGCTCTTTTTCGTATGCCTCTTCTGGAAGAAAAGTTTTAGAATTAAATGGGTCTAGTTCTGCTCTTTATGGTTTAAAAATAGGAGATACTACAAAAGGTTATCTATTTACGGAAGGGAACGATGTATTTTTAGGTGCAGAAACAGGTTTAGGTATAATTCTTAAAACAAATTCCGCACAATCTATTGAAATGCAAACAAACGGTTCAAAAGCAATGGAAGTTGACTCTGGAGGACGTGTAAGTATCGGATCTATATATTCACCCGATAGTAATATATCGGGGGATTTTGATACAATTAGCCTAGGAGGTTTAATTAATATACACGGTTCTGCTGGCAGAACTGGGGCTCAAAACTTTAGAACAGGGATAAGTTATAATGCTTATCCCACTGGTCAGTCAAGCTCAAACGCTTATCATACTAGTAGTAGTGCAGATTTTCAGCCTATTAGACTTAGTTTTCTTCAAGGATTTGCATCAATGGAGAATGCAAGATCTGCAACAGCAGGTTCTTCAATTTCTTGGAATGAAATATTCAAGTTTGACGAAGGACTCATGTTCATGGATTCGTACAGTCTAGGTAATCTTGCGTCCTATAGTGGAGATTTGCAGGGGGGTACTTTTGTTCCAGGTTTACATGCGTGGAGATTTGATATTACAGCAGACAATACTTGGAGAAAAGTTTTAGGAAATGTAAGGAATATTGCTTTCTTTATGTTTACAACAGTTGGCGATGCCGCATCAAAAAATACAGCAATCTATACAGGAGCAGTCACAAGTCCAGCTTATGGTGTAAGTTCGTTTTCTCAATTGCATTCTACAAGTGGGGGATTTAATGCTGGTACTTTTGATTATAGACTTGTTGCAGACGGAACAACCTCTTATGATATGGAAGTTCAATTTAGTAGCTATTATAGTTCAAGTAATACTGCAAGCGGATATTTATATATATTAAGGTTATATTAAAATGAAAGAAGCAAATATTTTTAATTATCAAGAAGATTTTGATAATAGTTCAATGATAGATTTTCCTGCAGAAATTGTTGCAGCAAATCCTAGTATTAATGAAGGAGACCAAGTTTTGGAGATACTTTTAACACATCCAATGCCTTATAAAGTAGAATTTATGTTAAATTCAGCACTTGATTCTCAACAATATTTTCAAACATTATCAGAAGCTGAAGCAGCTAAAAATAAATGGTTAAACGAGGAATAAAATGACAACAAAGGTAAGTTTAGGAGTAGTCGCAGCAAATGCAGTTGATACAGCTCAACTCGCATCGGCAGCAGTAGAAACTGCATCAATTGCAGGAAACGCTGTCGTCTCCGCGAAAATCGCTGCAAATCAGATTATAACAGCAAAAATTGCTTCAAATGCAATAACATCTGGGCATATTACTTCAGGTGAAGTAACTACAGATCATCTTGCGGACAATGCAATTACAACAGATAAAATTGCTGCAAATGCAATCACACTTGCAAAAATAACAAGCGGTACTCTTACTGCCGATAGCCTTGCGGATAATTCAATTACTGGTGCAAAGATAGCACAAAATTCTATAGATTCATCAGAAATCGTAAGTGGAAGTATTGATACTGTACACATAGCGGATTCACAAGTCACAAATGCGAAACTAGCGAATAGCAGTGTAACAGTAAACTCAAACTCTGTAGCTTTGGGAGCTTCGATAACACTTGATACTGATGATATTGGAGAAGGTTCTAGCAATCTTTATTACACAGATGCTAGAGCACAAGCTGTTTCTATTAACAATGTCGTAGAAGATACAACTCCTCAGCTTGGTGGTGATTTAGCATCTAATGGTAATGACATATTATTTGCTGATGACGATAAAGCTATCTTTGGAGCAGGTTCAGATTTACAGATTTATCATGATGGTAGTAATAGTTATATTAAAGAAAATGGAACTGGTGCTTTAAATATTGCAGGGCAAGGCAATATAAACTTTACAAATAGTGCTGGTAATGCAAATTTAGCTAAGTTTACAGAGGGCAGTAGTGTTAAATTATATTACGATAACGACCTTAAATTTACTACAAGCTCAACAGGCATAGACGTAACAGGAAACATCACCATTTCAGGCACAGTTGATGGTAGAGACCTAGCAACAGACGGAACAAAACTTGATGGCATAGAATCAGGAGCAACCGCAGATCAGACCGCATCCGAAATACTAACTCTTATCAAAACAGTCGATGGAGCA
>Ga0255768_10004419_pt1 | contig 13730 bp, 12 predicted proteins | sample 071ome_33_FD_179983 | JGI IMG/M metagenome (GOLD analysis project Ga0255768, IMG submission 179983) | Coastal salt marsh microbial communities from the Groves Creek Marsh, Skidaway Island, Georgia - 071412AT metaG (version 2) | ecosystem: Environmental > Aquatic > Marine > Intertidal zone >...
TTATCCCTCTGTATTCTCACCTAGAAAGTATGCAAGAAATCGGTAGAGAACTAAAGCCAAAGAAGGGTATGGCCGACCGATACAAAAGGATGTATCACCACCTTATACCATCCGTATTTTCGTCCATAGAACGACGAGGCGTCCCTGTAAATGACGAACTTTTCCTGAACCACTACGGACAAGACAAGAGGTATCTGATACAGGAGAACAGAGTATATACATCCTATAATTTATACACAAAAACTGGTCGCCCAAGTAATACTCACGGTGGAATTAACTATGCTGCATTGAATAAGACCGATGGTTCCCGTGACATTTTCCAGAGCGACAAACTATTGGTCAACATTGACTTTAATAGCTACCATTTGTTCTTGATTTGTGACAAGTTGGGGATAGAAATACCTGAGAACGCCCACGAATGGTTGGGTAAGATGTATTTTAACAAAGATACATTGAATGATGTGGAATATAATGAGGCTAAAAAGATAACATTTAGAAATCTGTATGGTTACGAGATGGACGAGAATGTTAAGAGTCTCCAACTGTTCCAAGAAATCCAAAAGTTTCAGGAAGACCTCTGGGCACAATATCAATCTTGTGGTTATCTGGTGACCGACTATGATAATCATATTGTGGTCGATAAAGACAGACCATTCAGAAACGGCAAGAACATAGTATTTAATTATTATATTCAGGCATTAGAGACAGAAACCAATGTCAAACAAATGTATACTCTTATTAAAAATAGTTTGACGCCGATTCTATACACATATGATTCTATGGTATTTGAAATTACACCAGACGAGGTTGAGTTTACTAGAGATGTATTAAAAGACAAACTTTTGTTCCCATATACTGTCAAAGTCGGTCATAATTTTAACTTTTGACTTTCTGAAACCTATTTATTGATGTATATTTTACACGAGCATCAATATGAGAACACAATTACTATCTACATTCTGTAAGTCTGATGAATTAGAAGAGACTTGTAAAAAAATATTAGATAAATATGAAGTAGTGTTTGATAAGATATTTGTTCTGGAAAATGTTGAAGACCCAACACAATTAATCTTGACCTACAATGTGGTCAATGCAGATTTAAATGACATCTTGGAGTCAACAATCTCTGTTCATAGAAAGAAACAATCAAATACTATTTATACTATAAATGCATTAAACAAATTGATTATGGAAAAGAACAATGGCATTCTTGACAAGAAGTTTGTCGTAGAATGGTCAGAGTTAGAGAATGTAATCTTGGTTACTGCCTATGGAAAATTAAAAAAGATACATACGCAGATAAACGAAATTATACATTTGTAGTATGTCTGGTGAAGTAATGGCGTTTCTGGATTCTAATATACCACTAAAACAGGTCTTGGTAGCGGTCATCGCTATTGGTGGTGCTGTGTTTAGTCTTGGTCAAATCCAACAACGATTCAATGTTGTAGAAAATACCATTACAATGTTGGTTGAAGAAGAAGAACATATGGCTACTAAAGAAGAACTAGAGGTCATATCACAAAGGTTGGACAAAAAGATACAAGTATTAAATGAAAAGGAAGACCAAATACACGATTTGGAATTACAACTTCAGGAATTGAAAATTAGATTTGAGGAGCATAGTCATGATTAGAATGTTACCATTAATTTCAAAGAAAGCATTTATGGTCTTTGAAGAAGAAAAAGAAGAAAAGAAAGACCACGAAATTGAAATGGCTATGGCCGAATTAGAACAATCTATCAAAAACGCCCATATGATTATGAAGAAAGTAAAAGAACACGGACACACAGAATTAGAAGCGTGGGTCCAATCCAAGATTACAAAGAGTGCTGATTACTTAAATTCTGTTGCCGGTTGGTTAGATAGTCACGATGGACTAGATGACAAAATTGGAACAGACGATGATAACATTTGAGGAATAAAAAATGATATTACTAAGTGAACTACTAGACGAAGATGGTGAAGCTGCTGCACAAGCTAAACAGATGGGTCTTATCTCAAAAGGATGGGGCCGATGGGCCGACCCAAGAACAGGTAAGGTCACACACAAAACCGATGGTGGGCAACTAGTGGCTGTAGACCCACAACAACAAGAACCAAGTGGTGGTCAAGAACCAGACTTAGATAAAGTTGCACAAGATTTGGACAAATCAAAAAATACTGACAACGTTGCACAAGACTTAGATAAAAAAGAACCCAACTTTACACGCGACACGGGCCCAGGCGAATCCCCATCGGGTCAAGAGGCAAATAAACAACGTATTGATAGTTTCTTAGATAAAGTTTCTACTGTTAAAAATAAGGATAAAGCTGCAAAACTTATTCATAATAAAATTCAACACATAGATAAACAATGGACGGGAGTTTTTGATACTACACCCAAAGACCCAATGTATAAAAATTATGGTGATGCTGACTTTGAAGATGATTTATATAATTTGGAAAAGGGTTATAAAAAAATTGTTGGTAAACCATACAACGCAAAAGATTTTGCTGATAAAGGAACCGCCGTTGCAGTCCGAAATACTGACGACGTTGTAAAAAACCTATCGGATAAAGATCTTGAAAAAAGAATGAATAAACTCAGTGATTATATGGACGATCTTAAACGGGATATGCGTGGTGCTACTGGAAATTATAAAGAAAAATATGAAAAGGCTACGAAAGATCATAGAAAAGCCTTTAAAGTATATCACGACGAATTACAAAGAAGACAACAGGCTGGAAATAAATACGATGACCCCAAATATAAAAAGGGTGATTGGTGGGATGATCCAGAACTTCAAGATGAACCAGATGATTGGTATGAAAAACCTTGGCCTGCTGATTGGCACAGCGACCCCGACTTTAGACAAAAGCTGATGGCTAAGACTGCTGCCGATAGAGCGGCCAAGAAAGCAAAGAGAGATGCCGAATTTAAAAAAGATAATGAAAAGTGGGCTGATGCTCGTGCAAAGAAATTTCAATCAAGAGCAGACCACCAAAGAGCATCTGATATGTCTACTGGAAATCCAAAGCATGACAAATTTTTAAATACGGTTGAGGATAAGGTCAGAAATCTAGATGTTAATGTTGGTGATACATATTCACCAGAAGAATTTGCAAAAAAATCTGGTATTAGCCCAGACCAACAAAAAGCATATCACAAATTATATAGGTCAACAGAAACTTGGGAAGTCCCAGCGTTTGAGTTGATTCCGGGCAAGGACGGAAAGACTTCTGTATTCATTCCTGACCCACAGGATGTCTAATAAAATTGTAACAAATAAAAAATAAGACTTGACTTAAATACTAAACTTTATTATATTACTAGAGTAGTAAAAATTAAACCCTAAACCATAAGGAGAAAAACTATGGCTCTTGACATTTCTGCACTTCGTGCTAAGCTCAATACCTTCCAAGGACAGGGACAGCGTTCCTCTGCATTCTGGAAACCCTCGGCGGGAAAGACGATTGTTCGTATCGTTCCCCTCACCGACCGCCCGGAGAATCCGTTCTCTGAGCTTTACTTCCATTATCTTGGAAACAAGACTCACCTAAGTCCTATGACTTATGGTAATCGTGACCCGATTGCCGAATTCGCCGATAACCTTCGTGGTGATGGTAGTCGTGAGTCTTATCAGCAAGCCCGTGAGTTTATGCCTAAGCTCCGTACTTTTGTTCCCGTAGTTGTTCGTGGTGAAGAGGATGAAGGTGTCCGCTTCTGGTCATTCGGTAAGACCGTTTACCAAGAGCTTCTACAAATTATCGCTGACCCCGACTATGGTGATATTACTCACATTGAGACAGGTCGTGATATTACCGTCACTTATATTCCACAGGAACAGAGTGACACCAATTTCCCAAAGACTTCGGTGATGCCAAAGCCTAACCAGACTCCTCTCAGTGATGATGCTCGTCTGGTTGAGAATTGGACCACAAGTCAGCCCGACCTTCGTTCTCTGTATAAGGAACCTTCCTTTGAAGAACTCAGTGCGTTCCTCAAGAGATACCTTGACCCCGATGGTGCGGTTGATGCTCCTGAGACGAGTGTAACACAACAGGTAACCACACCTGTTGCTGCTGCTCCTCAACAGACAAGTGCTCCCGTTAAGAGTGCTGTTGATGAGTTTGAATCGCTCTTCGCAGAGTAATAAATGCCAATAAAGAAAAAGGTTGATACACCCGACCGTGATGAGTTAGCACAGACTATTGCAGATAGTCTTAACTCAATGATGAAAACTGATGGTCAGGTAGCCTACTTTCTTGACGGTGGTGAAGATACCCCAATTGATTTAGATGATTGGGTTTCCTCTGGAGCCACCATGTTGGACCTTGCTATCAGCAATCGTCCACATGGTGGTTTTCCGGTGGGGAGGATTGTAGAATTAACGGGTCTTGAACAATCTGGTAAAAGTCTTCTCGCCGCTCATGCCATCGCCAGCACACAAAAGGCTGGTGGTGTAGGTATTTTGATTGACACAGAGTCTTCGGCTAACGAAGAGTTCTGGCGTTCTATTGGTCTTGATATGACTAAGATGGTATATGTTCAAGCAGATGCCCTTGAGGATGTGTTTGATATGATTACCAATGTTATTGAAAAGGTCAGGAAAGCCGACAAGGATAAGTTGGTCACAATCGTGGTTGATTCAGTTGCTGCCGCTTCTACCAAGAAAGAGATTGAAGCCGACTTTGGTAAGGATGGTTATGCTACAGATAAGGCAATTATTCTCAGTAAGGCTATGAGAAAGATTACCAATCTACTAGCAAAACAAAGAGTTCTACTAATCTTTACCAACCAGTTGAGACAGAAGATGAACGCTATGCCATTCGGTGACCAGTATACAACGAGTGGTGGTAAGGCAATCCAGTTCCACGCCTCTGTTCGCCTCCGACTTGCAACTACAGGTAAGATTAAGAATAGTAGTGGTGATGTGATTGGAGTAACCGTGAAGGCTACGGTTCAGAAAAATCGTTGTGGACCCCCACACAGAGTCGCTGAGTTTGATATCTATTTTGACCGTGGTATTGATGATTATTCATCGTGGTTAAAGGTTATGAAACAAAATAAGATTATTAAACAAAGTGGTGCTTGGTATTCATTTACCGATGATAGTGGTGAGGAACACAAATTCCAATCAAAAGATTTCCCAGAATTCCTAGAAGCTGATTTGGAAAGAAAGGAAATGTTTTACAATGAAATCTGTGAAAAGATAATTATGTCTTATCGGTCCACAGATGTTAAACCAATCTTTGAAGAAACAAGTGAGGAATAAAATTGACTGAAGAACTGTTGAAAGCATTTAACGATATGTTGAGTGAACGGGAAGAACAAGAAAGTCTTTCTCTTAATGACCGTGTTCTTATCATTGATGGAATGAATACCTTTATCCGTAGTTTTGCAGCAATCCCAACTATGGATGACAATGGTAATCACATTGGTGGTGTAACGGGCTTCCTTCGTTCGGTAGCATTTGCTATTCGTCAGGTCAATCCTACAAGGGTATATGTAATCTTTGATGGTAAAGGTGGTAGTAAACGCCGTCGCGACATATATCCAGAATACAAGGCAGGTAGAAAACCCGTGACAAGGTTGAATCGTGCCTATGATATGACGACAGAACAGGATGAAAAAGACTTAATGAAACGTGAGTTGGTGATTGTTGCCAAGTCACTGCTGTCTCTGCCCATCACAACGATTACTCTTGACCACGTTGAGGCTGACGATATTATGTCTTATATCGCAACTCATACTGCAGAACAGGGTGGTCAAAGTATTCTTTACTCAACCGATAAAGACTTTCTTCAGTTGGTCAATGAAAACATCACCATTTGGCATCCTATGAAAAAGAAGACCTATACAACAGACTTGGTATTGGAAGAACATAAGATACACCCCAATAACTTTCTGTTGTATAGGTCACTCATAGGTGACAACAGCGACAACATTTCTGGTATCAAAGGTATCGGAACAAAAACATTACTAAAACATATGCCTCAGTTTGCCGAAGAACAAAAGATTACTTTGGATGAATTGATGGATACAGCTAAAGCAAATAAATCAAAAGTTATGCAAAAGATTGTAGATAACAAAGATATCATTGAGCGTAATCTCTACTTGATGTCATTGGAATCTGCCAATATGAGTGATATAAATAAGATGAAGGTCTTGAATAGAATTAATGAGAGTGAAGTAATTCTTGACAAACCCGTCTTGACAAATCTCTTGGAAGAGTATAATATTCTACCAGCAATACAAAACTATAACTTTTGGTTGCAACAAACCTTTTTACCCTTGATGAGATTTAATGGTAGACTATAATGCTAATGTTGACAAACTCACAGACTTCGGACCCGCCTTTCAATCAAAGGTAATCGCATCACTTATTCGTAATGGGTCATTTCTTGCACAATCGTTTGACGTTATCAACCCTAACTTCTTTGATAGTAGTGCGTCCCAATGGATTGTATCAAAGATTGTTGATTATTATGTTGAATACAGAAAAAATCCTACAATGGAATTTTTCCGTGCAGAGTTTGGTGAGATAGAAAAAAACGAAAGTCTAAAAGTTGAAGTCCTAGACCAACTCAAGAATAGTAAGATGCACTTTACTGATTCTGACCTTGAGTATGTTCAGGATAAATTTCTTGAGTTCTGTAAAAACCAAACATTGAAGAATGCTATCTTGCGTTCTGCTGATTTGCTACAACGTGGTCAGTATGGTGAAATCAAACTGATGATTGATGGTGCAATGAAAGCTGGAACACAGAAAGATATTGGTCTGCGATGGGATGAGGACTTTGAGAAGAGACACATAGAAGCCTCCAGAAATACATTACCTACTGGTTGGTCTGTCATTGACAAATACCTTGATGGTGGACTAGGCCCCGGTGAGTTGGGTGTTATTGCTGCACCATCTGGCATTGGTAAGTCTTGGGCCTTAACCCACTTGGGTAAGGCTGCACTTCAACAAGGAAAACAGGTAATTCACTACTCATATGAGTTGAATGAGAACTATCAAGGTATCAGATATGACACTTCTTTCACTGGAATTGAACCTTCCGCTCTAAAACATCACCTAGAAAGTGTAAAATCGGTCATTGAAAAGGTAACTGGTAGACTACTTATTAAATACTTTCCTACAAGAACGGCATCGTATCATACATTATTATCACATATTGATTACTTATCAATCCACGATTTTAGACCAGACTTGATAATCATTGACTATGCTGACTTGATGAAAACTCCTACTCGTTCTAATGCTAGACACGAGGAATTGGGGTATATTTACGAGGAACTGCGTTCAATGGCAGGAGAACTACAAGTTCCAATTTGGACCGCAAGTCAGACACAGAGGTCCAGTATTAATGATGAAGTAATTGAAGCCGATAAAATCGGTGAGAGCTATAACAAGGTTAAAACAGCCGATGTTCTACTTTCACTTAGCCGCAAGACTGAAGACAAAATTAATAATACTGCTCGGATGCACATCGTGAAGAATCGTTTTGGTGCAGACGGAGTTACTTTGCCCGTAAAAATGGATACATCTAAGGGTCTGGTCGATGTTCATGACCCCACATCTCCAGAGGGTGGTGAGTTGCAGGAAACTATGGCTAATGGTGAAGAGAATATGAAAAAGTTCCTTGCGAATAAGCTCAAAAGTTTTCAGTCGGACGATGAGTAACCCACAACAACCTTAACTTTCTGGAGAAGTACCAATGCAATTAGCGTCAAAAATTTTATCCGATGTAACCGTGCATATGAAGTATGCAAAATTTATCCCAGAACTAAATCGTAGAGAAAATTGGGATGAGATTGTTACAAGAAATGCAAATATGCATATTAAAAGATTTCCAAAACTAAAAGATGAAATCAAATCTGCATACCAACTAGTTCACGACAGAAAAATTCTACCAAGTATGAGGTCAATGCAATTTGGTGGAAAGCCTGTAATGATTAACAACGCTAGGTTGTATAATTGTTGCTATCTTCCAATGGATAGTTACGAAAGTTTCAGTGAAGTAATGTTCCTACTACTTTCAGGAACAGGTGTGGGTTACTCTGTCCAGAATCATCACATTGAGAAACTACCAGAGATTCGTAAACCAACCAAGACCAGACGCTACTTGGTAGGTGACAGCATTGAGGGTTGGGCCGACGCCGTTAAGGTATTAATGAAGGCCTATTTTGCTGGTCGTTCTCTACCATTGTTTGACTTCAGTGATGTCCGTCCAAAGGGTGCTCGTCTAATCACCAGTGGTGGTAAGGCTCCCGGTCCTGAACCCCTACACGACTGCCTACATAATCTCCGTAAGGTTCTTGACCGAAAGGAGGATGGAGACAAACTAACTTCGTTTGAGGTCCACGAAATCAATTGTTATATTGCTGATGCAGTATTGTCTGGTGGTATCCGTAGGTCAGCTATGATTAGTTTGTTTGACCTTGACGACGAAGAAATGCTTACCTGTAAGTTTGGTAACTGGTGGGAGACAAAAGCTCACCTCGCCCGTTCCAACAACAGTGCGGTCATCGTAAGACACAAGATTGACAAAGAAACATTTATGGACCTCTGGAAAAAGATTGAGGCATCCAAGTCAGGGGAGCCCGGTTTCTTCTTCACCAACGATAAAGATTGGGGAATGAACCCTTGTGCTGAGATTAGTCTACGACCATACCAGTTCTGTAACTTGGTCACAATTAACGCATCAGATGTGGTTGACCAAGAAGACTATAACGCAAGAGCAAAAGCTGCCGCCTTTATCGCTACTCTACAGGCAAGTTACACCGACTTTCACTATCTTCGTGATATCTGGAAGAAGACAACCGAACGAGAGGCATTAATCGGTGTATCAATGACAGGTATTGCTTCTGGTAGGGTTCTTGACCTCAGTATGAAGGAAGCTGCGAATGTGGTCAAGGAAGAGAACAAGAGAGTGGCTGACATAATCGGTATTAAACCAGCCGCTAGAACAACCACGGTCAAACCCGAAGGCACATCATCATTGGTCTTGGGTTCCAGTAGTGGTATTCACGCCTGGCACAACAGTCATTACATCCGTAGGGTAAGGGTGGGTAAGAATGAGGCAATCTACAACTATTTATTACAGAACCATCCAGAGATTGTAGAAGACGAATTCTTTAAACCAACACAACAGGCTGTTATTGAGATACCACAGAAAGCTCCTGAAGGTGCTATCACACGACAAGAAAGTGCAATGCAACTACTCAGTCGTGTCCAAACCGTCTGGAGTGATTGGGTGAGAGCCGGTCACAGAAAAGGTGAGAACAAAAACAATGTCTCTACCACGGTATCTATCAAAGATGACGAGTGGGATAAGGTTGGTGAGTGGATGTGGGTCAACCGTAATATGTATACTGCTTTGTCGGTGCTACCATTTGACGACCACACATATACTCAGGCTCCCTTTGAAGATTGTGATGAAGAAACCTACAACACAATGATGGAAACCCTAAAGGAAGTCAATGTTGACAATATCACCGAAGTAGAAGACACCACAGATTTACAGGGTGAAGTTGCCTGTGGTGGTGGAGCCTGTGAAGTGGTATAAAGGAGAAAGTTATGACAGTATGGAAGAATCTTACATACGGAACGGCTCACGCGTGGGGGATATCAAGTGACTCCCCCACGCGTGGGACATCCAACGCAGACATTATGATTGATTGGGAAGAACCCAGAGGAGAATCAATGAAAGTTAAAAGGTTACAGGAAGACGCAGTATTACCCACCAAAGCACACACTGGTGATTTAGGTTATGACTTGTATGCTAATGAAGACATTACGTTATACCCCGTGTCTACTGAGTTAGTTAGCACAGGAGTATCAATTCAGTTTCCAAAAGGTTTTGGTGGTCTTATCAAAGACAGGTCATCTATTGCTACGAAAAGAAAAGTCTTTACGGTAGCGGGTGTCATTGATAATGGTTACACAGGAGAGATTAGAATTGCACTTTTTAATTCTACTCCTTATAGAATTAACTTTAATAAAGGTGACAAGATTGCTCAGTTGGTTTTGATTCCCGTTACAGATTTTGAAATTGAAGAAGTAGATGAAATCGTAACCAGTGATGGTCGTGGTGAAGATGGATTCGGCAGCACAGGAGAATAGGTATGTCACACTATCACGAATTTTTACCTTGGCAAACTTGGGTCAATATGCCCCAGAACAAGGACTTGACACACGATGAAGCTCTTCGTAAATTTAATGTAGAAAGAGACGCTCATTTAAAGAAGATGATTTATTATGAAAATCAAGCAAGGATAAATCAAAACAACAAGTAAGAGGGTATCAGTATTTACCAGAATATCTATCTCGCAGATGATTACGTTCACATCTGGGATGACCAGAAAGGTTATTATGTTTTTCCGGCGAAAGAGTATCAATACGCCTATCGTAAAAATCCACGCGGTCAACATCTATGCTTCAATGGTGACAGGTGCTCCAAGACACGGAGGTTCCAGAAAGCGGACCCCGAAATTTATGAGAGTGACCTTCCCATTGAGACACGGGTGTTGACTGATGTGTATCTAGAAAGTGATGAACCATCTGATGGTCACCGACTAGTTGTATTTGATATTGAGGTTTCAATGAAACCGGAGCTTCCGAACGTTGAAACCGCAAACAACGAAGTAACATCTATTGCTCTCTACGACCAAATCACAGACGAGTATCACGCGTTAGTTCTTGATACTTCTGGTGAGAAAGAAAACTATTCCAAAGACAATACACACGTTAAGTTTTTTACCACAGAGTTTGACCTGTTGTATTTCTTCTTGGATTTGTGGGAGGGTATCAACCCAACTATTATTTCTGGTTGGAACTGCGACCAGTTTGATACTCCCTATCTGTATCGTAGAATACAACACGTTCTTGGATACAATCACGCTCTAAGAATGTCCAGTATCCAGAAGGTCAAATACTCAAACTACAGAATGAAGTATCAAATTGCTGGCATTTCGTGTCTTGATTATCTAGACCTTTATAAAAAGTTTACCTATACCGAACTTCCTAATTATCGTCTTGATACCGTAGGTGACATTGAGTTGGGTATGGGTAAGATTGAATATGAAGGAACCCTTGATGATTTGTTTGAGAATGACATTGACAAGTTTATTAGATATAACCTACGAGACGTTGAGATTATCGTAGAGCTTGAAAAGAAGATGAAACTGATTGAGTTGGTCAGAGGTATCTGCCATATTGGTCACGTTCCATACGAAGATTATTGTTACTCTTCTCGTTTCCTTGAAGGAACGATTGTAACGTATCTGCATCGTCAGGGTATGATTGTGACTGACCGCGACCCCAACGCCAGAGAGTTGATGGACAACAAGGATGGTGAGGGTTTCACCGGAGCATATGTCAAAACCCCAATGCCTGCTAAGTATGAGTGGTTGTTTTCTCTGGACTTACAATCTCTGTATCCAAGTATCATTATGTCTCTTAATATTTCACCAGAGACAAAGGTTGGTCGTGTTGTTGGTTGGGATAATCGGAAGTATGTAGCCGGTGAACTTGAAAAAGTTGTGGTTGAAACAGGTGATGAAACTGCAAACCTAACCAACGACCAGTTTAAACAATTTGTAACAGACGGAAACCTTGCGGTCAGCACAAATGGTATCTTGTATCGTCAGGACAAACGAGGAGTTATTCCAGATATTCTAGAGAAGTGGTTCAGTGAACGTGTAGAATACAAAGACTTAATGAAGAAGTATGCAAACGAAGGTAACGAGGAGTTAGCTGACTTTTATGATAGACGACAACACATTCAAAAGATTTTCCTTAACTCACTATACGGAGTTCTGGGTCTTCCAGTTTTCAGATTTTTTGACATTGATAACGCTCTTGCTGTTACAGCTGTCGGTCAGGATGTAATTAAAAACTCAGAGACATTTGTTAATGAGTTGTTTGACCAGATTGGAGCAGAACCAAGAAGTGCTGCAGAAGTAGCAAAGTATCAACGAGCACTAAACGCAGAAGCACTACGGAAAAAAGAAAGACCAGACACGGCAGACGAAAAGGATTGGTGTGTCTACATTGATACAGATTCTCTTTACTTTTCATCCGTTCCCTTACAACACAAATTCAATGGCGACATTCAAGAAAACACGATTAAACTTGCTAGATTTATTGAGGGACGACTTAATGCTTATTATGATAGTATGTCTCTGGATTATTTCAATTGTGAAGCTCATAAACTTTACATAAAAGGTGAGGTTATTGCAAGTTCTGGTATCTGGATTGCTAAGAAACGATATGCAATGCTCAAGACATATGATTTGGAAAAGGATATGGAGATTGAACCGAAGTTAGGTGTCAAAGGTCTTGACATTATTCGGTCATCCTTCCCGATTAAGTTTAAGTCGTATATGAGAAATTTTATTCTGGACCTACTAAAGAATAGAGACAAGGATGTGGTCAGTGATGAACTAATGACATTCTATAAAAGTCTAAATGATATTCCGTATCGTGAAATTGCTAGGAATACATCAGTTAAAGGTTTTAAGAAGTATGGTGTGGGTGATATCATTGGTGACTATGGAAAGGGAACACCCATCCACCTCAAGTCAGCAATAAACTATAATCAATTGTTGTCAGAGTTTGGTATAGAAAAACAATACCCACCAATTAGTGAGGGTGAAAAGATAAAGTATGTGTTGTTAAAAGATAACCCATATAAACTTGATAGTCTTGCGTTTAAAGATTATGAAGACCCACCACAAATCGTGAAGTTCTTAACAGAATATTGTGACCATCGTAGATTGTTTGAGGCCGAATTAAAAAAGAAGGTCAAAGACTTTTATGATGCTCTAGATTGGGGAGAACTTCCGATGGATGTAAACGAAAAAGCTAGTCAATTTTTTTCATTTTGACCTTGACTAGATAACAATAATGTATTATATTACAGAGTAAATTAAAACAGGAGAGGTTATGAACAGAAACATTTTGGAAAAGTTTATTTCCAAATACACCCTTGGTGGTGCTTGTGATAGTGTGACATTTGATTGTTCCACAAACGATGTCAAGGTCAGGGGTATTAGTAGTGATAAGAATGTTCTTTGTGAGGTTACAATGAATCAACCCTTCCTCCCCACTGGCAGATATAGTGTGTATGAAACCAGTAGGTTGAGGTCAATGATTGGTATCCTGAGTGATACGTTTTTAACCAAACCCTTGGTCAATGGTGATGTTGCTTACGCAGTTCATTTCACCGACCAATCAAATACAGAGATGACATTTGTTCTTTCAGATGAATCAATCATCCCCCCTGTCCCAGACCTCAAGACCCTTCCAGAATTTGAGCTGAAGGTTGACATTGACGAAACCTTTGTCAATACTTTCGTGAAGGCGAAGAGCGCTCTTGCTGAGTCTGATACCTTTACTATCTCTAGTAACAATGGTAAGACAGATGTTGTGTTGGGTTTCTCTACAAGTAACACCAACCGAATCAAGTTGAACGCCAAGTCTAATGATGTTGGTAGTTTCTCCCCAATCAGTTTCTCTGCTACATATCTGAAGGAAATCCTTACATCTAACAAGGATGTTACTCAGGGTGCAATGGAGGTCAGTTCTACTGGTTTGGCTAGAATCACCTTCCACACAAATGATATCAGCTCAACGTATTACCTTGTTCAGATGGCGATTGATGTATGATTCCTAGAGAAGAATATATAGACCACCCTCTATATGGGAGACGAGTATTGCACTTTATGTCTCCTGTTCGA
>Ga0255768_10004424_pt1 | contig 13725 bp, 6 predicted proteins | sample 071ome_33_FD_179983 | JGI IMG/M metagenome (GOLD analysis project Ga0255768, IMG submission 179983) | Coastal salt marsh microbial communities from the Groves Creek Marsh, Skidaway Island, Georgia - 071412AT metaG (version 2) | ecosystem: Environmental > Aquatic > Marine > Intertidal zone > Salt...
ACCTTCGATATCGATTCTAACGGTATCCTAAACGTAAGTGCGAAGGATAAGAACACTGGTAAAGAGCAGAACATTCGTATCGAAGCTTCTTCAGGTTTGAGCCAAGAAGAAATCGATCGCATGAAGCAAGAAGCGGAAGCAAACGCGGATGCAGATAAGAAAGCCAAGGAAGAAATTGACAAGCTGAACGCAGCGGATAGCATGATCTTCCAGGTTGAAAAGCAGATGAAAGACATCGAAGGAAAACTTCCTGAGGATAAGAAAGGTCCAATTGATGCAGCCCTCGCTGAACTAAAAACTGCTCATGCAGCCAAAGACATCGCAGGATGTGATGCAGCGACTGAAAAGCTTAACGGTGCGCTTCAAGCGGCTTCAGCAGAAATCCAAGCAGCAATGCAAGGCAACCAAGGAGGTAACGATAACGGCCCAGATGCAGGCGGCGATGCTGGTGCAGGTGGTGCTGACGATGTCACCGACGTAGATTTTGAAGAGGTGAAATAAACCTTCATAGTTAAAGGCGATAACAGGCCCCCGCACCCACAGGTGCGGGGGCTTTTTTATTTATCTTAGGCCTTCACTGAAAAAACACTCGAGACACCTATGGATTTAGTCCAACTCAACGACCTCCTCGCCACTATTGACGGCTACATCGGAGGTTCCAGCTGGTTTGTATTTGCCCTTTTGGGTACAGGTATATTCTTCACGTTTTACTTGAAATTCCCTCAGATTAGATTCTTCAAGCATGCCATTGATGTGGTGCGCGGAAAATTTGATGAACCTGGGGCAAAAGGGGATACCTCACATTTCCAATCCCTGGCCACAGCGCTTTCGGGAACTGTAGGAACAGGGAATATTGCAGGGGTGGCATTCGCCATTCACTTGGGAGGACCGGCAGCCCTGTTTTGGATGTTGGTGACTGCCGCCTTAGGTATGACGACCAAATTCGTTGAGGTGACGCTAAGCCACAAATACCGCGAGTTTGCAGAAGATGGTACAGCTTCCGGCGGACCGATGTACTACATGAAAAATAAGCTGAACATGAAATGGATGGCGGCACTTTTTGCCGTGGCAGCAATCATCAGCTCATTTGGCACAGGAAACATGCCACAGGTGAACAGCATTGCCGCTTCTTTGAAGGCTACTTTCGGTATTGAAGAAATTGTTACTGGTGCAGTGCTCTCGGTACTTCTGGGCCTCATCATTCTCGGCGGTATTAAGCGCATTGCTGCGGTGACGGAGAAGCTGGTGCCTTTGATGGCGATTATTTATGTGATTGGCGCATTGTCGGTTATCGTGATGAATTATGAGAATATCATCCCTTCGTTCATTAGCATTTTCGCAGACGTATTTACAGGTTCTTCCGCCGCGGGTGGATTCCTTGGAGCCAGTATTGCATATGCATTTAATCGTGGTGTGAACAGAGGATTGTTCTCAAATGAAGCTGGTCAAGGATCTGCGCCCATTGCACATGCTGCTGCAAAAGCAGAGCATCCGGTAAGTGAAGGTATGGTGGCCATTCTTGAGCCCTTTATTGATACGATTATCATTTGTTCCATTACGGGTCTAACGCTTTTGAGTTCAGGAGTTTGGAATGAAAAGCATCAAAACGACTTTAGCTTTTCTGATATGATCATCATGGAAGGTGAGGTCAACAAGGAGGTTCATGGAACAGCATTGTATGAATATTTCAACGGAACTGAAATAGGCTTGGATGTAGTGCCCATTTCTGAATTTACCGGAACACTATTGGTTGAGGAGGGGATTATTGAGACTGATGCAACTGTTTTGCACGCACGTTCTATAGCGGAAGATGTATTGGTTCATAAGGGAGACTTACCATACACAGGGGCTTTAGAAATTACTAATGGACGTCTTGAAGATCCACAAGGATACACGTTCTCAGGAAAATCACTTGTACACAGCGCGCCTCTCACAGCTATTGCCTTCAACAAAGGTTTATTCGGCGATTACGGCCAATACATTGTGGCCATTGGACTCTTGCTATTCGCGTTTTCAACTGCCATTTCATGGAGCTACTACGGCGGAAGAAGTGTGACCTACCTCTTTGGTGTGAAGTATGTGAATTACTACCGCATCATCTACGTCATCGGTTTCTTCCTCGCTGCCATTATTGATACTACCATTGTATGGACGTTCGCGGGTATTGCCATTGCGCTAATGACCCTACCCAACCTTATCGGAATCTTCCTATTGCGAAAGGATATGAAAGAGAGTATTGCGGAATATAAGGAACACGTGGAGAGTGTTTTCCAGAAGAAGATATAACAGTCTGTACATCAGAATCTAAAAGGCGGAGCTTCGTAAGAAGCTCCGCCTTTTTATGTTTTCATTGATTCAACGATTAAACCTTTGAGTGAACGAGGGCTCTAATCTACACCAAAGGCGTATTTTAGATACTTATCAATTTAGCTCATGCGTACTAAGATTTTTGCGATGTTGTTGGCGTTCAGTTCCTTCAGCGCGCTAAACGCACAGATTACTACTGATTCCACCCGTTATGTATACGGCGATTTAGGAGTTCAGCAGGTAGCCCCAGTAAACATTAACTCTCAATCCTCTTGTGCCGATACCTTGGGTATTGCCATACCCTCAGGTCATTGGATTTCCTCTGTGGATGTGGAATACACCATGAACACTACTGGTGGTTTTGGAGGTTCTGCCCCAAATGATATCGGGGTATACCTCGAATTATCAAGCGAGGGTACAAAGGAAGCGGCCTTAGATTATGGGACCATCGGGACAAACGGTTCTTCTGAAACCATCACCCGAACCATCAACTCCTTCAACGGTGCAGTAACGGATACCTTCTTGGTATTTAAATTACATGCGTTCCGTCAACAATTCGCTACTGCTTGTGGAACTACCACGGCGAGTATTGCCGATAGTTCATGGAAGATCACCATAAACACCTATCCGGCCCCCACCTGTTACCAGCCTACGAACTTAGCCGTAGACTGGACCATGAGCAATAAGGCTAGATTGAGCTGGACCGGAGGTGGTGCAGCGAACTGGGAGGTAGAATATGGAACACCAGGTTTCAATCCAGGGAGTGGGACAAGAGTGGCCGCTTCAAGCAATCCTTTTGTGCTTTCAGGTCTTTCGGCTTCTACCACGTATGAGTTCTATGTAAGAGATTCATGTGGACTTGGAGATGTGAGTATTTGGTCGGCTCCAGTGGTGGATAGTACGCTATGTGCTCCTATTACGTTTACGACGAGCTATACTGAAGATTTTGACGGTACGGGTTGGTCTGAAGGATCAGGCTTCGACAATGACGGAAGTACGATTGGAAGTTGTTGGCAGCGCACTCCGACCAGTCCGAACGGCGGCCAAGGCTATGCTTTTGGTACCGGTACGGATAGTACGGCCACAGCGGGTACGGGTCCGAACGACGATAGAACAGGCGGTGGAAACTATGTGTATGCAGAAGCGAGTGGTGCTGCTAACCAAAGTGTTGCTACGATTACCTCTCCGCTCATTGATCTGAGCGCACTGAGTACGCCGGAATTAAATTTCTGGTACCATATGGCGGGTGCCCAAGTGAACGAATTAAAGACAGAAGTATGGTCTCAATCTTCGGGTTGGGTGAATGTGGGTAGTATTAATGGCCCACAACAAGCATCTTCTGCAGATACCTTCCTATTACAGACGTACACGTTGGCCCAATTCGCTGATGATACTGTATTAGTACGTTTTTCAGCCTCTAGAGGTTTCGGAAACAACAACCAAGCCGATATCGCTATTGATGACTTTGGGTTTGAAGAAGCGCCGACTTGTCCGGATCCATCCTTGCTTGCGGTGTATTCAAGAACAACAAGTTCGATTACTTTATCATGGCAGGCAGTGAATGCAGCCTCTTGGGATATTCAATATGGAACTCCGTCTGCGAGCTTAGGTGCGACGGCGAATACAACTATAAGTACAACTTCAAATCCGGGTACTGTAACGGGGCTTTCGGCGGGAACGACTTATAAGTTCTGGGTGCGTGAGGTTTGTGGTCCAAACGATAAATCAGATTGGATTGGTCCAATTCTCGGAACGACACATTGTACCGCCATTAGTGCGCCTTGGTCGGAAGATTTTGATTCGACGACTTGGACACCGGGTTCAGGGGTATATAATGTCGGTGATGCATTGGCAGCCTGTTGGGTACGTACGCCAGAAAAAGATACGCTACCTGCGTCTCCACTAAGTTGGGGTGTGCGTTCAGGAACGACCACTACGGGTCAAACAGGTCCATCTACTGATGTGAGCGGAACAGGAAATTACATCTATGCCGAAGCCTCGAGTGGAGCCCCAAATCAGGAGGCCTTTATTGAGTCGCCGTTGTTGGATTTAAGCGGTTTGCTCAAGCCTCAGTTGACCTTTAATTACCACATGAGAGGTTTCTATGTGAATACCTTGAAATTACAGGTTTGGGTGGATAGCACACAGACGTGGGATACCTATTTCACTAAATCAGGAAATCAAGGAAATCAATGGTATTACGAGGAAGTTGATCTGGCAGGATTTGCCGGAGATACTATCGTTCTGCGCTGGTCTGCCACGAAAGGAAACGGTTCGCAAGGAGATATCGCAGTCGATGAGGTTACGGTCAATGACCAACCCCTGTGTCCGGACCCGACGCAATTTGCGCTATCAGGGGTGACAGCAACGACGGCGACCTTTACTTGGTTGACCGGTGGTTCAACGACTTGGAACATTGTGTATGGATCTGTTGGGTTTAGCCCAAGCGGAAGTGGATTGACGAATATTACTACTACTACACATACGATTACTGGGTTAACCGCGGGAACCAGTTACGACGCATATGTTCGTGATACCTGTGGAGCCCTTGGGGCTTCGACATGGATCGGACCTATAACCTTCAACACCTTGTGTACGCCGTTTACAGCACCGTATACAGAGAACTTTGACAGTACCTCTTGGGTAACGGGTGCCAATCAAACGCCGGGTCAGATCGATGGCTGTTGGCAGCGTAGCGATACAGTAGAATATTTCTGGAAGGCTGGTCCTCCGACCAACCATAGTAACAATACGGGGCCAAGTGGCGACCATACCTCAGGTAGCGGTGGATACATCTTTACGGAGGCGAACACCGGTTTTGGTGGGGGTTCGACATTGACGAACTCCATTACCTCGCCATTGGTAGATGTGACTACATTGACCACTCCCGAGCTTTCCTTCTGGTACCATATGTACGGATCTCTGATCAACAAGTTGGAGGTTTATGTGCGCGGAACAGGAGGGAATTGGACCCTAGAACATACCATTAGTGGTGCCCAGCAGAGCAATGCAACGGCATCATGGGAAGAGGCGATCGTGGACATTAGCAGCTATGCGAACGACACCATTCAGGTGAAATTCACCGCGTACCGCTACCAAGGATTCAGCAACCAGGTTGATATCAGCGTGGATGATGTGGATATTCACGAGGCGCCAACATGTCCGAAACCGAGCAATTTAGCGGCTTCGAATGTGACGAGTAACAGTGTCCAATTAGATTGGACGACGGGTGGCGCAACGAATTGGTTGGTGAAATATGCCGCGGGTTCAATTGTGGCTGCTGGTTCGAACCCATTCACGCTAACGGGATTGTCGCCAAATACCACCTATGATATCTACGTTCGCGATTCTTGTGGAACGGGTAGTGTATCGGATTGGGTAGGACCTATTTCGGTGACGACTCTTTGTGGTATGGTTACGGCACCTTGGACTGAAGATTTCGATGGGGTTTCTTTCGATGCTACTACTGGTGATATCGATCAGTGTTATACGACCAGCACCTCTACTACGTATTTCTGGCAGACCGGTCAAGGTCAAACGCCGACCAATAACACAGGTCCAAACGGGGATCACACTTCAGGATCTGGGAAATATGTGTATTCGGAAAGTCAATTCGCCTTTGGTGGTGCAGATTCGGACGCGGAATTCATTACTGCCGAGATCGACCTAGATACCTTGAGTACGCCACAGGTGAGCTTCTGGTGGCACGGCGCAGGTAATAATATTGACCAATTAGAAGTGGATGTATACAGCGGAGGAAGCTGGACGACGGAATTGACTATCGATGCTTCCGGCTACACCCTTCAAGCTTCTCCTGCTGATGCATGGCAGGAAGGCGTAGTGGATTTGACTTCTTACACTGGCGATACTATCAAATTGCGCTTTGTCGCTTATCGCGCTACCACATTTGGTTTTAATTCTTTAACAGGTGATTGGGCCATTGATGATATTGAGGTAGATAACGCACCGACGTGTTTACCGCCAACGGCTATTTCATCTACGGGCAATACCACGACGAGTGTGACCTTGAGTTGGACTACAGGTGGGGCATCGAATTGGCAGGTCGAATATGGGCCGGTTGGATTCACCCCAGGTGCAGGAACAATCGTTTCAGCCACTACGAATCCATTTACGGTGACCGGACTGAGCTCGGCGACTTACTATGATTTCTATGTTCGCGATTCTTGTGGCGCTACGGATGTAAGTGATTGGACGGGTCCAATTACTGCTCCTACAGCTTGTGGAACCGCTACAGCACCGTACTTCGAAAACTTCGATAACGGCTTCGTAGGCGGAACGGATAGCAACCAAGGCCACAACATCGGGGCAACCATTAGCCCATGTTGGTCACGAACGGATACCGATACAAACTACCGTTGGGGTGGACGCGACGGTGGTACAGCCACTTTCGGAACAGGTCCAAATGGCGATCATACCAGTGGATACGGCAACTATGTATATACCGAGGCGAGTTTCTCTACCGGTACGCCAGTAGCGACCTTGACTTCACCAAGTATCGACCTAAGCGCCCTCACCACTCCTGAAATGCATTTCTGGTACCACTTGTTTGCACAAAACGGTTCTCAAGGAACGCTTACTTGGAGTATTCAGGATGTGAGTGCCGGTACTTGGGTAGACCTGGATTCTATTTCAGGCAACCAGGGCAACCAATGGATTGAAGTCGTAGAGGACTTAAGCGCCTATGCGAATAAGACCGTGAAGATCAAATTCACTTCTAAAAAATCGAGCGGTGCTACGGCTCAGCAAGGGGATATCGCACTCGATGACCTGAGTATTGTAGAGGCGCCGACATGTCCGGATCCATCGGCGCTTAGTGCAACGTCAACTTCACCGACTGAAATTCAGTTGAGTTGGACCACGGGAGGTGCTACAGCTTGGCAAGTGGAATATGGACAATCAGGTTTTGTACCTGGTAACGGTACACTCTTGAATGTGACAACTAATCCTTACACGGTTACAGGTCTCACGTCTGGGGTAACGTATGATTTCTATGTACGTGATTCTTGTGGAGCTTCGGACTTCTCAGATTGGATAGGTCCAGCTACAGCGACTACATTAACATGTGTTGGTGGATGTACCTATGATCTTGAGCTGACGGATACTTTCGGTGATGGATGGACAGGGAATAATCAAGGTACTGTGTTCCATGAATTAAAAATTACCGCGGGAACAACTGTCTATTCATTTACGATGAGCAATACGTCAGGTGCACTTGGCTCCAGTGAAACCTTCTCCTTCAACGTATGTGATGGCGATACCCTCTATGTTGAGTTCATCGACAACGGTAACTGGCAGAGTGAGTGTGGATACACCTTGACAGATCCGAACGGTATTGTGGTATCAACCGTGGCAGGTGCGGCGAATGCCAACCAAGCGGGTGCCATGACGGCAGGTGTGAAGTATCAAGGATCTGCAAATTGTTCTTCTCCATGTCCTGCTCCTGTAGCGGCATTCTCTTCAACAGACACATACTTGTCTGTGGACTTTGATGCTACTGCATCTACGGGTACGGGATTGACGTACGATTGGGATTTCGGCGACGGAAATACGGGAACGGGAGACCTAACTACACACCTATACGGTGCTGGAGGTACTTACGTGGTTGATTTAACCATAACTGATTCTTGTGGTCAGTCGGTGAACCTGACGGACACTATTCTAATCTGTGAAGAACTCATCCCAGCGGTCGTCTATGCTCAAAGCCAATTCACAGTAAACTTCGATGCTTCAGTCGTTCCAGGAGCGACCTCTGCAGATTGGGATTTCGGGGACGGAACCACCGGGACAGGATTAACGCCGGCTCATTCGTACAGTGGCTCGGGTACTTTCGCGGTAGATGTAACTGTATACAACGATTGTGGTGATCAAGCCGATACCACATTGTATATCACCATTTGTGTGCAGCCTGTAGCGAATTGGACCGCGACGATCATCAGTGCTGGTGGAGGTGGTATGCAGGTACAATTTGACGGTACCTCAAGCACCGGCGGAAATTCCTTCCAGTGGAACTTCGGTGATGGAAATACCAATACCACTTCGAATTATCCATTGCATACCTATGCGACGCCATCGACGGCTTATGTGGTATCACTCACCGTGTATAATGCTTGTGGGGATTCTGATACCAAAACCGGTATACTGGGTGAGAACCTGGGGGTAGAGGATATGGACCTAGGTCAATGGACTATTTTCCCTAATCCGGTTCGTACCCAGTTGACCTTGGAGCACACCGCTGGTGTGAAAGGTATAATCACTCTTGTAGATGGATTGGGCCGTACGGTAGTTGAGATGCCGGGCAATGGTCAAGCCACCCAGCAAATAGACGTTACTAATCTTAGTGCAGGCTCGTATGTTCTCCGCATTGTTTCAGACGGCGGGTTCTACCAGCAGCGTATACAGATTGTGAAATAAGAAAAAGCCGCCCCTCGGGGCGGCTTTTTTTTGTGCTTAAAATTCGGGCGGCCTTAGGCCTTTTTCACAAACTCGCTCTTGAGCATCATGGATCCAAATCCATCGATCTTACAACTGATGTTGTGATCGCCTTCGACGAGCTTGATTCGGGAAACTTTCGTGCCTGGTTTGATAGGCTTCGGTGCGCCTTTCACGGGCAGGGATTTGATCACGGTCACGCTATCTCCATCTTGCAATGGATTGCCGTTGGCATCGAGCACAACAAGGCCTTGCGGCTCATCTTTAGGGTTCCACTCGTGGCCACATTCTGGGCACACCATCAGGGCGTCCATAGGGTAGGCGTAAATCCCTTTACATTCTGGACATGGGGTTGAATCTGACATTGATTTAGGTATTTGCGGTTATTGAAGTTTTGAAAATCGGACCATGGTTCCGGCAAGCAGTGTAATTATAGCGATGCCGGTAAAGGCCGTTGCAGGCGCATGCACCTGCAACGCAAGGTAGCCTATAATCGCCCCAAATACGTAGCCCATATCACGCCAAAATCTGTAGGTGGATAGTGCTTTTGGACGCCAGGTGGGGTGGCTGTGGTTGCTGATGCCGACCAAAAAGGTAGGGTAGACCATGGCCGTGCCCAGTCCTAATAGGATGTAAGGGAGCCAATAGGTCGATGAATTGCCGATAAAAATCAACGCGATGCCTTGGATGGACATGCCCCACCAAAGCAGGTTGCGGATCTTTCCATTATTGGATAGGGGGCCAGTAAATAATTGCCCCAGGCCCCAAACCGCCGCGTGAATGCCGGTGAGGATTCCTACGGTCGTTAAGGATTCTCCTCGGGCCAACAGCAGGGAGGGTAAAACGGCCCATAGGACACCGTCATTGGCATTGTTTACCACCCCTGTCCAAGTAATGGTGCGCAGTGATGGATTGCTCCATGTCGTTTTGTGAAATATTCTTTCCGCATGGCTATCCTGGTGCGCCGCTTCGGTTCTGGCTTCTAATGCTGCCCACGGTTGGGTTTCCGGGAGAATGAACACGGTAATGAGTGAGGCTACTAGCACGATGCCCATGGCGGTGTAGAGGATGGGGGCGATGAGTCCACTAGTTTCTGCGTAGTAGGCCGCAATAGCGGAGGAGAGCCCCACGGCAACATAGCCGGCACTCTCGTTTAAGCCCATGGCGGTACCGCGGTGTTTCAATCCCACGATATCAATTTTCATGATCACCGTGGTCGACCAGGTAAATCCTTGGCTCAGTCCAAGGGCGATGTTCGCGAGAATGATGAAAGCGCTGTCGCCAGAGTTTAATAAGATGAGCGGGGCTTGCAATGCCATCGCCCAGCCCAAAAGTAGGGTTCGTTTGCGGCCAATTTCTGAAATGAGGTTCCCGGTGAATAGGTTGGCAATGGCCTTGCTGAGGCCAAATACTCCCACCATCAGCAGGGCGGCTTCAGTTTCGGACACGGCCCAAGATTTGGTCAGCTCCGGCAGGAGGCTGCGCTCAAAACCGACCATGGCGCCCACAAAAGCGCTCATCAGCACCAACACACCGAACAGACCCGCGTTTTCGCGAAGTCCCAGTACTATGGGGCGGATTTTAGTCATTCAGGCGTTTGATGCGGATGCCTACCCAGGCATATACTAGGGTCATCAGCGGACTGATGAGGTTGAAGAAGGCATACATGAAATATTCGCCGGTGGCCACGCCTAAGACGGAGCTTTGGTATGCGCCGCAGGTGTTCCATGGAACCAAGACTGAAGTGACTGTTCCACTGTCCTCGAGCGTGCGGCTAAGGTTTTCTGGAGCCAAGCCTCTTTCGCGGTAGACATCTTTGAACATGCGTCCGGGAACGACAATGGCGAGGTATTGATCTGATGCAGTTACGTTGAGCACACCACAAGCGACCAAGGTGCTGGTGATGAGCGATGCTGTGCCGCGTGCCAAAGAAACAATGGCGCCGGTGATCGTTGCGAGGAAACCGGCAGCTTCCATCGCGCCGCCAAAGGCCATCGCGCTGAGGATGAGCCAAACGGTGCCGAGCATGCCGCTCATTCCCGAGGTGCTCAGCAGGTCGGATAAAATGGGGTGATCACTAGATATGGCAATGGAGCCATAGACGCTTCGCATGGCAACTTCGTACATAGGAAATTGGCCACTGCCTAAACTTTCTAATAAAGAGCCTTGGAAAAGAAGTGCCATCATGAGCCCGCCAAAAATTCCGATGGAAATGGCGACGAGCGCATCGATTTTACGAGCGATGAGTACGATTACACCTACTGGAACTACAAATAGCCAAGGGGTGATGGTGAAGGATTCTTTTAATAAGGATTGTACGGTCGCTATTTCAGCGGCGTCCATGGCGGCATTTCCGGCGCTCCAGCCCAAAATGGTGAAGAGAATTAAGGAGATGATCAAAGATGGAATGGTGGTGTAGAGCATGTAGCGGATGTGAGTGAACAAATCCGTACCGGCCATGGCGGGGGCGAGGTTGGTCGTGTCGCTGAGAGGGCTGAGTTTGTCCCCGAAGTAGGCACCAGAAATGACAGCACCTGCGACGATGGCAGGGTTGAGGCCAATGGTTTGACCTATGCCCATCAGGGCAATACCTACGGTGGCTGTGGTGGACCAAGAAGAGCCGGTGCTCAGACTGACTAAGGCGGAGATGATGACGGCGGTGGGCAAAAAGAATTGGACATTGATCAAATCAAGGCCGTAATAAATCATAGCGGGGACAATGCCGCCGATGAGCCATGTGCCGGCCAGACCGCCGATGAGAATCAATATGAAGATGGCTTGGGTGGTGTCGTGTACATTGTTTTTGATTTTTTCAAAAACGGCTTCCACCTTGGTGCCATTGGCGATGCCGATAGCTGCGGCCACGAATGCGCTGAGCATGAGGATGACCTGGTTGGATCCGCTCAGGGCATCATCGCCGAAGACGAAGCCTACGTTGAACCAGAGCAGTAACATCAACACGACCAGTGGGGTCAGTGCGAGAAGTAATTGGGCGGTTTTGTTCGTTTTCTCCATAGCCCCACAAGTTACACATAAGCAAGGCAATTGTATCTTCGCCACACTCAAAACTCACCGTCGTGAAATACTCAACCCTACTGCTGCTTCTAGCAGGCTTGTCTTTCAATGGATTGCAAGCGCAGGATACCCTTCAGATTTCTCAAGATACACTCAGAAAACCATGGGTTTCCGCACACCAGTTCACAGCCACAAATAATGGCGTTTCTATCGTTCCTGCATTTTCACTTGGGCGCCCTGCTTACGTATGGGTGGGAAAGATGGGCAATGAAAAGTGGACGCTTGAGCCTGAGATACGAACGAGTTACGATTTAGAACCTTGGTCAGCCGTGGTTTGGGCGAGATACGCGCATCAAACAGCATCTGGATGGCGGTACCAGGGTGGGATGCATTATGCATTGATCTTCCGTGCTGTGGAGGAAGAGGTCGACGGTTCGACGCTACGTACCTATAGCGCTACGAGAAATGTAGGTGCTCAGTTCACGGCATCCAAATCTTTGGGTAGTGGCTATAGTGTATCTGCCTTTGCACTCGCTGCAAAGGGTGTATACAAGGGAGCACCAGAATCTTTCGTGCAACTGCACTCTGTGATGTTGGCAACGCCAAAAATGAACCTAGGCAAGGTAGAAATAGGACTCACGCCACAGATGTACTACCTCAATGTCTTTGGTCCGCAAGGGGTATTCTATGCCGGCTACTACAATATTTCAAAGCAAGGAAGCCCATGGGCCATCACAGGTTTGTTTACCCAACCGTTCTGGAAAGAAGAATCCCTAGTGGTGGCACCAGTAGTATGGAATATAGGCTTGACCTATTCCATGAAAAACACGCACGAAAAAATCGTACCGCTGCTTAACTCATCGCTGTGATGATGTCTTGCTTGGTGATGATATGTAATCCTTCGCCAAATTTGACCAATACTGCGCGGTGACCGCCTTTGACCATCTTGGCGATATCTTCAATGCTTGTGGTGAGCTCCACCACAGGGTACGCGGGTCCCATGATATCTCCCACGAGCGTAGCATTGGATGGATTGTCCACCATGGAACTCAATAGGGTATGGTCGTCAATGGACCCGACCATTTGGCCGTTCTGCATGACAGGAATCTGAGTGATGTCGTGTGTCTTCATCAAGCTCGCCGCATTGCTGATGGGTGCGGTGGTGCTTACGGTGACCAGCGGTAAATGACTGTGCCCGTCGATCAGGTCTTTGGCAACTTTATTGGCCGGTGCCAAGAATCCGCGATCGCGCATCCAGTCGTCGTTGTAGACCTTGCCTACATAACGAGAACCGTGGTCGTGGAAAAGTACTACCACTACATCTTCAGGGGTGAGCTGGTCTTTGAGTTGACGCAGTCCTTGGAACGCGGATCCACAGCTGTAGCCCAAGAATAGCCCTTCTTTTTTGGCCAATTCCCTGGTCGCCAACGCGCCGTCTTTATCCGTTACTTTCTCGAAGTAGTCAATGACGGAAAAATCAACATTCTTAGGCAAAATATCTTCCCCAATTCCCTCGGTGATGTAACTGTAAATCTCTTTCTCATCGAACTCGCCGGTTTCATGGTATTTCTTAAATACCGATCCATACGTGTCGATGCCCCATACTTTCACATTTGGGTTTTGCTCCTTCAAATATTTCCCAACGCCAGAAATGGTCCCTCCCGTGCCAACTCCGACCACAAAGTGGGTCACCTTGCCTTCGGTCTGTTCCCAAATTTCAGGTCCCGTACTTTCGTAATGGGCCTCGCGGTTGCTGAGGTTGTCGTATTGGTAGGGATAAAAGGAGTTTGGAATCTCTTTATTCAATCTAGAGGCAACGCTATAGTAGCTGTCCGGATGTTCGGGCGCAACGTTGGTAGGACAAACGTATACTTCGGCACCCATGGCGCGCAGGATGTCCATTTTCTCTTTACTCTGCTTATCACTCAGGGTACAAATGAGTTTGTATCCTTT
>Ga0255768_10004433_pt1 | contig 13710 bp, 15 predicted proteins | sample 071ome_33_FD_179983 | JGI IMG/M metagenome (GOLD analysis project Ga0255768, IMG submission 179983) | Coastal salt marsh microbial communities from the Groves Creek Marsh, Skidaway Island, Georgia - 071412AT metaG (version 2) | ecosystem: Environmental > Aquatic > Marine > Intertidal zone >...
CAAGATTCGTACCTATAACTATCCGCAAGGGAGGGTAACCGATCATAGAATTGGGCTGACGACCTATAACCTTGGGGATGTGATGAATGGGGACATTCAGAAATTTATTGACGAACTTCACATGGCGGAAAACGCCGAGAAGTTAAAAGAGGGGAGTACCTATTGATATGGACAAGGCAGCATTGGTAGCACAGATAGAGAAGAAGCGTAGCGTACTTTGTGTAGGTCTAGATACGGACTTGAGTAAGATTCCGCCGCACTTGTTGAAGGAATCGGACCCTATTTTTACCTTTAACAAAGCCATCATTGATGCTACAGCTGATTATGCAGTAGCGTACAAACCTAATATTGCGTTTTACGAAAGCTATGGAGTGAAGGGCTGGCAAAGCTTGGAGAAGACCATCAACTATTTGAATGAATCTTACCCAGAGGTTTTTACTATTGCCGATGCGAAACGCGGTGATATTGGTAATACGTCTAAGATGTATGCCGATGCATTTTTCAATTCCTTCGAATTTGATAGCGTGACGGTGGCTCCTTACATGGGGGTGGATAGCGTTAGCCCATTTCTTGCCTACGATGGTAAATGGGTCATTCTACTCGCATTGACCTCGAATCAAGGTGCTTTTGACTTCCAATTCATCAAGGACGAAAATGGGGTAGCCTTGTTTGAGAATGTTGTGCGAAAGGCGCAGGAATGGGCAACACCGGACCAATTGATGTTTGTGCTCGGCGCCACCAAAACTGAATATTTGGAACAAGTTCGTGCTGCGGCACCGGAATCATTTTTCCTAGTACCAGGTGTGGGTGAGCAAGGCGGTTCATTAAAGGATGTGCTCAAAAAAGCGACGAATAAGGACTACGGTGTACTCGTAAATAGTACCCGCGGCATCATTTATCAGAGTAATGGAGAGGATTTTGCAGCGGCTGCAGGCCATGCTGCAAGGGAGCTTCAGGAAGAAATGTGCGCCATATTGTTCTAGTGTGCGCTGAGTCACACCTTGTTCGTTTTAGATTCTTGAAATTTGGGGTACTAAATCGGACAGTATGGACATTATCGGATATGTAGCATCAATTTTCATCGGAATTTCACTAGGCCTTATTGGCGGTGGCGGCTCCATTTTAACGGTACCCGTGTTGGTGTACTTGTTTGGGATTTCTGCTGAATTGAGTACGGCATATTCATTATTTATCGTGGGTACTACAGCGCTTGTCGGTGGGATTCGAAATGCGACATTAGGTAATGTGAATTACAAGACTGCAGTAGTCTTTACCATTCCTGCTTTTATAGCAGTTTATGCTACTCGTGCGTACTTGGTCCCAGCTATTCCTGCTGAGATCTTAACCATTGGTGATTTCGTCCTCACTAAGGATATCGCCATTATGATCTTTTTCGCGTTGGTGATGCTAGCGGCTTCTGTAAGTATGATTCGCAACAAGAGCAAGGATGGTGCGGACGGTGAAGTTGAGGCAGAGCCACAATTTAACGTTCCGGCCATCATTGCAGAAGGAGCAGTAGTAGGCGTGTTGACAGGTATTGTCGGTGCTGGTGGTGGATTCTTGATTATTCCAGCCCTAGTCTTGTTCGCTAAGATTCCAATGAAAAAAGCAGTGGGAACGTCCTTGTTGATCATTGCAGCGAAGAGCCTCATCGGATTTATTGGTGATGTGCGACGTCCGGATTTAGAAATTGATTGGACTTTACTTTTATCAGTTACTGCAATTGCAGTAGTCGGTATCTTTATAGGGATTTATTTGGCCAAGTTTATCGATGGTAAAAAGTTGAAGAAAGGCTTTGGATGGTTTGTCCTTTTCATGGCTGTTTATATTATAGGAAAACAATTGTAAGAACGTAGAGAACTAAAAATTCAGAATCATGACAGTAGAACAGATTTACACTGGATGTTTGGCACAAGGAGCCTACTACATCGCTTCTAACGGAGAAGCTGTGATCATTGACCCGCTTCGTGAAGTAGGGCCTTATATGGACCGTGCTGAAAAGGACGGTGTGAAGATCAAATACATTTTGGAAACACACTTCCATGCAGATTTCGTTTCTGGTCACCTCGATTTAGCCGCAAAAACGGGTGCAACCATTGTATATGGTCCAACAGCAAATACGAAGTTCGACTGTCACGTGGCTGCAGACGGTGAAGTGCTCAAGGTAGGTGATGTTGAGATTCACGTCTTGCACACTCCAGGTCACACCATGGAGAGTACTACCTATTTATTGAAAGACGAGAGTGGCACAGACCATGCGATCTTCTCTGGGGATACGTTGTTCCTAGGAGATGTAGGTCGCCCAGATTTGGCTCAGAAAGCAGCTACTATGACGCAAGAAGAGCTGGCAGGAACCCTGTACGATTCATTGCGCAACAAAATCATGACTTTAGCAGATGAGGTGATTGTCTACCCAGGTCACGGTGCAGGTTCTTCTTGTGGTAAGAACATGTCTAAGGAAACTGTAGGAACCATTGGTGATCAAAAAGCGACGAACTATGCCTTGCGTGCTAATATGTCTAAAGAAGAGTTTGTTGCCGAAGTGACAGACGGTCTTAGTGCTCCTCCAGCATACTTCCCAGAAAACGTTCGTATGAATAAGATGGGTTACGAAAGCTTAGATAAAGTGATGGAGAAAGGTCTTCGTCCGTTATCTCCAGATGCTTTTGAAGCCGCGGCGAACGAAACAGAAGCTTTGGTGCTTGACACGCGTCATCAAAAGACATTTATCCACGGTTTTGTACCACAATCCATCTTCATTGGTATTGACGGTAGCTTTGCGATGTGGGTAGGTGCGTTGATTCTTGATATCAATCAGCCTATTTTAATCATTGCAGATCCTGGTCGCGAGGAAGAAGTTGTAACGCGTTTATCCCGTGTAGGATATGATAATTCTATAGGTTACCTAGAAGGTGGCTTTGATGCTTGGAAATCAGCCGGTAAGGATGTGGATACCTTGGATCAAGTAACTGCCGAAGAATTGAAAGGTATTGAAGGCGCGACTATTGTCGATGTACGTAAACAAGGTGAATACTTGAGCGAGCACGTTGTAGACGCTGTGAACGTTGAGCTAGATTACTTCAACGATCAAATGGCATCTGTACCACAAGAAGGTACGTTCTACGTACACTGTGCGGGCGGTTACCGTTCTGTGATCGCTGCCTCTATTTTGAAAGCACGCGGCTACCACAACATGGTGGATGTCGCTGGTGGTTTCAAAGCCATCAAAGAAGCAGGATTGAATGTGACAGACTACGTTTGTCCATCAACACTATAATACTACCGGAACCGAAAAAAGCTGTACCCGAAAGGGTATGGTTTTTTGTGGTTGAATGAATACCATCCTAACCGATGAGATTGTAACTCGTTTAACTTAACACTTTGATCATGGATTTGATTATGCAACCCTGGCCTTGGTACGTGAGCGGCGCTTTAATTGCGCTCATCATGTTTATCATGCTATATTTTGGGAAGAGCTTCGGCTTTTCAAGTAACTTACGTACACTATGTACGATGTGTGGTGCGGATAAATTTGCACCCTTTTTCCAATTCAATTGGAAGGAACAAAGCTGGAACTTGATGTTCCTTATTGGATCGGGTATCGGCGGATACATCGCGATGAACTTTCTTTCTCCGGAAGGCTATACCGTGGCTATTTCGGAAGCAACTATTGCTGATTTAGCGGACCTCGATTTTGATACTGTGAAAGGCTACGTTCCTGATAGCCAATTCTCATGGGAAGCTATGAGCAACGCTACCAACCTTTGGATCCTGATTGCCGGAGGCTTTATGGTAGGGTTTGGCGCGCGTTATGCGGGTGGATGTACCAGTGGACATGCCATCTCAGGTATTTCGAATCTACAGCCAGCGTCTTTGTTGGCGGTAGTAGGCTTTTTCATCGGTGGATTGGCCATGACTCATTTCTTGTTCCCTTTTATTTACTAAGTCATGAAGAATCTTAAATTTTTACTAGCCGGTGTATTCTTCGGAATCATCATGTTCAAAAGTGAAGCGGCTTCTTGGTACCGCATTCAAGAAATGTTCCGTTTCCAATCCTTCCACATGTACGGAATTATCGGATTGGCGGTAGCTTTAGGTGTGCCAATGGTTTGGTTGATCAAAAAGAATAATATGAAGGATTTCACAGGGGCTCCTATTGTGTTCCAACCGAAGAATTGGAGCATTTGGCGCTACTTGCTTGGCGGTACCATCTTTGGTTTAGGTTGGGCACTTAGTGGTGCTTGCCCGGGTCCAATTGTGGTAAACATCGGTGCAGGATACGGTGGATATGTTATCGTATTGGCCAGTGCAATTCTAGGAACCTTTGTTTACGGATTAATTCGCAACAAACTTCCACACTAAATCTTGCCCTCCATGGATTTCAAGCAACTTCCTGAGGATAGAAAATTTCAGCTCGCCAACCTCATCGGTCAGATGGGGAAGGCGATGCAGACTTTCTTTTTTGGCTTGATTGTATTGGTCGCTATTTGGACCATTTCTAAGAATGTGCCAGAGCCGGCGAACTTTCCTACCATAGCCGATGTCGCACCTAATGTGCCATGGGATTATAAGGCATTTGAAAATGTAGATTTCTTGAACCCGGCGACCAACGAACAGGTGGCATGGGGTAGAAAGTTGATCACTGAGACTGCAGACCACTTGGGTCCAAATAGCGAAACTCCTTTCGCGGGAAACAACCTAAATTGTACTTCATGTCACCTCGACGGTGGAGGCAAGCCTTTTGCTGCGCCATTCGTTGCTGTGCCTAGTCAATTCCCTCAGTTCCGTGGCCGCGAGAACAAAGAAGGAACCATTGAAGAGCGCATTAACGGTTGTATGCAGCGTTCGATGAACGGTAAGCCCTTACCTGTTGAGAGTGATGAAATGGCGGCTATGGTCGCCTATATGGAATGGTTGAGCTACGATAAGCCGCGTGGAGAAAAAGTCAAGGGCAATAAATTCCTTTCCATCACGTACCCAGATCGCGCCGTGGATCTGAAGCACGGTAAGGATGTCTATGTACAGCATTGTCAACTTTGTCATAAGGAGGACGGTCAAGGGGAACGCAAGCCAGGCAGCAACGGATATACCTATCCACCGCTTTGGGGTCCAGATTCTTACAATCACGGTGCCGGTATGCATCGCGTGTTGACGGCAGCACAGTTTATTAAAGGCAATATGCCGCTTGGGACCACTGCTGATGAACCATTATTGACGGACGAAGAAGCCTTCGATGTAGCAGGGTATATCAATAGTTTTGATCGTCCCATTAAAGTGAATGCTGAAGCAGATTTTCCGGACAGAACGCTCAAGCCAATGTCAACGCCGTACGGTCCATGGTCAGATGATTTCTCGCCTGAGCAGCACAAATACGGCCCGTACGCAGAGATTGCCGCCTTTTATGAAGCCCAATACGGCTTGAAAAAAAGCAAATAATGACCCGATACCTACTGCCTCTTATGCTCCCCCTTTTGGTGTGGAGTCAGAATTCTAATTCATTATCCATACACCATGGCGTTCGGTTCACCTCGTTCACCATGTCCACGCAAAATGGTCTTTTCGGTCCTTACGGGGACTTGCTTGATTTCTATGCGCAGAGTGTGGGCTTAGAATACTTAGGGGCGGTGCGAAAGGGGCGTTGGTCTCTTGATTTGGATCTGTACGGAACCTACTTACTCGCGGGGAATCCTTTTGAGCAAGATGACTTGACTGGTAAGTCGTCGAGGTACGAGAGTGGTTTGGTCGCGGTAGACGCACCTGAGCGCAAGGCGTTGTGGATGCCTTCGATTACGGAATTGGTCTATCAAAAAAATAATATGCGCCTTGGCCTCGGGAATTTCGCACTGGAGAGTACTTTCTTGAACATGGAACACGGTCGCATGATTCCTTCCACGTATTCCGGGATGAATATTTCGAATCGCTGGAACCAATTCAAACTCGAAGGCGCCTGGATCGCTATGGTGGGAGCGCGCAGCACCTCGGGCTTCAAATCCGTCGCTCAATCCTTGGCTCAATACAATCCAGGGCTCGATACGGCAGGTTCACGACACGACAAAACAGCGGTGGAAACACCATGGGGGCTGGTCTATGGTGCCGCGGAGCAAGCGCATAATTTGGGACAGTGGTACGGGAGTTTTCGTTCGGAAACCTTTATCGTTCCAAATGTCTTCGCGACGGTGGCTTTCAACGAGCGGTTGGCTCACAACGAGCACCTCTGGCACTTCCAATACGTGCATCAAAGTAGGTTGGCCAATGGCGGCAATGACGATCCAAACTTGGCTTATTTTCAACAAGAGAGATCCAATTACTTCGGCCTCAAGTACTCCCACAAGGTAGGCGGCGTGGATTACTTCGCGGCGGGCTCCTACATTGATGGAACGGGCAAGATGATGTTCCCGAGGGAGTGGGGGCGCGAAGACTTAGTTACCTTCCAAGGTCGCGAGCGGCAGGAGGGCATGGGCAAAACTCTGGCGGTGGTGGCCGGGGCTAAAGGAAATTGGTCCGTGAAAAAAGTCAATCACAAAGGCGGCGTTTCCACGGGTATTTACATGCGCCCTGATCCTACGGACTACATGTACAACAAATATGGCATGCCCAGCAACCAACAAACGAATTTGTGGTGGTCGCAAAGTTGGGCAGGAGGGGAGCATACCTTGCTGTCGCTACTGGTCTTAAAGGTTCCATTAAGCAGTATGCCGCTCACGGCCGGTCAAACCATAAACAAGGTGGACATGGTAAATCTTAATATTGTGTATAGATACACGCTTCGACCCATGCAAAAAATGTAGGTATTGACCTACCTTTAAGGGGATGAACAATCCGTTCCATAGCCTTCGCCAAGTTCTCGCGGTCTTTGCCTTTGTTTTAATGGTAGGGACTGTTGGATATCGTTACATCGAATCGTATTCATGGCTGGAATCTTTCTACATGGTGGTTCAAACAGTGAGTACTGTAGGTTTCAACGAGGTACGGCCATTGACTACGGCAGGTACTTGGTTCACCATCGCCTTAATCATAGGAAGTTTTGGAACTTTTGCATTTGGTGCAGGTTTATTGGCCCAATTAGCGCTTGACGGAAGTGTTCAACAATTTGTTAGAACCAAAAGATTAGAACGCAAGGTGGAAAAGTTAGTAGGACATGTAATTGTATGCGGTTTGGGTAGAAATGGCCGTCAAGTGGTGGATCGTCTCCTCTCGTATAAGGTCCAAGTTGTAATTATTGAAAAAGATAAGGCCCGTGCCGAAAGCTTTCAGCAGGAATTAGGAGATGCACTAATCGTTGTAGGAGATGCTACTATGGATGAAGTTTTGGAAAGAGTAAATATCTCCAACGCAAGTGGTCTCATTTCCGCTCTGGCCTCAGATACAGATAATCTATTCGTGGTTATAAGTGCAAGGCAACTCAATCCCTCATTAAAAATTGGTGCGAGAACAAATACTGAAAGTACAGAGAAGAAGCTCCTTGCGGCAGGAGCAGATTATACGGTAAGTCCAAATCTTGTCGGCGGCGCTCATTTAGCACATAACCTGATGAATCACGGGGTGATGAATTTTTTGGATCACCTTAGTGTAGGTGGATCTAGCGCAACTAATATTGAAGAGATAGAGGTGGATGAGCTACCTGAAACCAAAGGGTCAAAGAATATAAAAGACCTCGAAATTCGCCAGGAAACGGGATGTACAGTTATTGGATATGTGGATAAATCGGGTGCGCTGACAGTTAATCCATCGCCTGAAATGCAACTAGCACCGCATTCAAAACTCTACGTTCTAGGCAATGACGATCAAATTCGTGCGTTGCGTAACTGGTTCACCGCTCAAACCAGATAGTTTCGTCTAAATTGGTCTTCATGAAAATCTTATATACCGGCTCTAACGGTCTTCTTGGTCAAAAAATCAGCCACGCTACACCGACTTTTCCTCAACACGAGTTCTTGGCGACTTCTCGCGGGGCTAACAGAACCCAAAACTTGGGAACGGCGGCCTACGCTTCGATGGACATCACCGACCGCGAGGATGTGTTGCGAGTAGTGGGGGAGTTTCAGCCGGATGTGATCATTCACGGCGCGGCAATGACGCACGTGGACGAATGCGAACTGCATCCCGAGCAAGCCACATTGATGAATGTCGAGGGCACTCGCCACATGGCCGAAGCGGCCCAGCAGGTAGATGCTCACCTGGTACACATCAGCACGGATTTTATTTTTGACGGGAAGGATGGCCCGTATAAAGAAGAGGCGGAGCCGAACCCGGTCAGCCACTACGGCTGGACCAAGCTTGAAGCGGAAAAAATTGTCGAGCAACTGCCTTCCTTCAGCATTTTAAGAACGGTACTGGTGATCGGGATGGCCGAGGACCTGAACCGCAGCAACATTGTGCTCTGGGCCAAAGGCGCATTGGAAGAAGGCCAAGCCATCAACGTGGTGGATGACCAATTCCGCACACCAACACTCGCCGAAGATCTTGCGCAGGGCGCTTTATTGGCCGCGGATCAAAGAGCTCAAGGCGTTTTCAACATCTCCGGACCGGACTTCATGTCCATTTACGAGCTCGTTGGCCAAGTAGCCCAGCACTTCAACCTCTCCATGGATTCGGTCACGCGCGTGGACAGCACCACCTTGAATCAACCCGCTAAACGCCCGCCAATAACGGGTTTTGATATTAGCAAAGCACGAAAGGTATTGGGCTATGCGCCGCACACGTTCGCCGAAGCACTCGAAATCATCGCACAGCAGGCAGGATTGTAGTCTGATATTTGCCAAGTATAGCGCTTTCCACTATTTTCGGGACTCACTCTAAACGAATCCGGAAGGAGCATGTCGAACACAACAGAATCTTGGGGCTCACGCGTTGGTCTCATTCTCGCTATGGCAGGAAATGCCGTAGGTCTAGGTAACTTTTTGCGTTTCCCCGTACAAGCCGTTCAAAACGGTGGTGGAACGTTCATCATCCCTTACCTCGTCAGCTTCTTGCTCATGGGAATTCCATTGCTCTGGGTAGAGTGGGCGATGGGTAGATTTGGTGGCCGATTCGGCGATCACAGTACCCCATTCATTTTGGACAACATGACGCACAAGCGTTTTTGGAAATACTTCGGCGTATTCGGAATCTTCACCAATATGGGTGTGATGGCCTATTACACCTACATCGAAAGCTGGACCTTAACCTACACCCTCAAATCCCTCAGGGGTGATTTCTTAGGCATGGATTTAGATGCTCTTGATTCCTTCTTCAACGGCTACGTTGACCTGGGCTCAGGCATCAACTTTCCCGTGTGGGCTTTGCTCGCCTTCCTCATTACTTTGAGCATCAATATCTATATTCTCTCACGAGGCCTGAGTGCGGGTATTGAAAAAGTGGCCAAAATTGCCATGCCATTGCTCATCGGCTTCGGGGCCTTCCTTGCCATTATGTCTTGGACCACAGGTTCTACTGGTCGCTGTGAAGATTGTTCAACCTTCGTGGGATTAAACTTCTTGTGGGAGCCTGATTTCACCACACTAGCAAATCCAAAAATTTGGCTGGCGGCCGCCGGTCAGATTTTCTTCACCTTAAGTGTAGGGATGGGAACCATTCATTGCTACAGTTCATATTTAAAGCAAAGAGATGATATAGCCCTGAACGCTATGTCAGCAGGATGGATGAACGGTTTTGTTGAGATTGTACTAGGTTCTGCCGTAGTGATTCCTATTGCCGTAGGTTACCTTGGCCTGGATTGGGTAGTAGAAAATGCTGGTTTTATGATGGCCTTTAAGACCATGCCGTTCCTTTTCGACCAATGGGGCGGTGTCCTTGCTGTTATTGCAGGAGTCGCATGGTTCGGTCTATTATTCTTCGCAGGAATTACCTCTTCCTTAGCCATGGGTACGCCGTGGATGGGCTTCGTACAAGACGAGTTTGGCTGGAGCAAGAACCGCAGCGCCCTACTCTTAGGTATTGCCATCCTCGCCATGGGATTACCAACCATCTTCTTTTTTGAAAAAGGGGTCTTCGATGAATACGATTATTGGACGGGAACGGTAAGCCTGGTAATCTTTGCCCTGGCTGAGGTGATTCTCTTCGCTTGGGTCTTTGGTATGGATAAGGGTTGGAAGGAGATTACAGATGGTGCCGACATGAAAGTTCCACGAATTTACAGGCCCATTATCAAATACGTCACGCCACTCTTTATCGGAATTATTTTCCTCACTTCATTGTTTAAACCTTTGAATGGAGAGTTGTCCGATTGGTCTACGGCCTTCAATTCCCTCTTTAGTGGACAAGGCTGGCCTTGGGCGAACGATAGTATTATCAATCAGATCTTCCATATCAATACCGGAGTACAATGGGTGGCCGACGGTCATTTCACCAATATGTTCTACGTAGATATGAGCCGCTTCTTCTTGTTGGCTTGTTTCTTCGCACTTGTAGCCATGGTGAAAGTAGCCTCTAACCGCCGTAAACAAAGATTATCCGCATGACCAAATCAGCTTTAATCATGATCATTTTAACCCAAGGCATAGTCTTGGTCGTGACCATTTATTTCTTTCTTAAAGTATTGACAGCACCGAAGAAATCGGAATCAGATGAAGCTTTGGAGTCAATACCGTCAACATCAAATTTAAGTCAGAAAGGATTGGAAGGTGCAGATAATCAAAGGCCCCCAAAAACTTGGTTGGCAGAATCTATTCTTGTAACGTTATTTTGTTGCCTTCCATTTGGAATAGTTGGCATAGTCAATGCTTCAAAAGTTGAGTCTAAGTATCATTATGGTGATTATTTAGGAGCTCTTAAAGCTTCAGATAATGCGAAAAAATGGACTACATACGGATTTGGAATTGGTATAGTAATCCTTGTGTTGAATTTCTTTTTGTTCTTTTTACCATGATTAGCATAAAAGTCACCAAACGAAAAATTTAGTGCGTAAATAACTACACTCTTAAAGCAACAACGACCCTAGATAGGTTCATAACTTTTGGTTCTTCACATTATTTGGAGATCGCTCGGGGAGGGCCCAATTTTAGAAGAAAACCCCACCCAGTGCTCCACGAACTACAGCGCACCGCATTGTTGATGCTGGCGGCCATTATGGCCGCGTGCATTTGGCTTTTCCCACAATCCAAACGGGAAGAAGCCCGCGAAGACTTTCTAAAGCTCTGGTGGAACCAAAATTCAGAGCCGCTCCGTATCAACTTTTTGGATTCTCTTGCCATTTCCGCTCTCCCCATCCCCTTAAGTGCTAGAAAGTCCCTGGAATTTCGCCGCAGCCGTCAATGGTACGTCACCAGTAAAGAAGCCTTAGTCGAGCTTCCAGGTATGGATACGCTATGGATACACATGGGTGATTTTAACTTTATTGCACCGGAAAAGGTCAGTGCACCCCGTCGTTCTTTTCCTCCTGCACCTGTGCCCGAACCGAAAGTGATCGCTCCCGTTGATATTAATACCGCAGATAGTCTTTCCCTGATCTCCATTCCCGGCATAGGACCATGGGGTGCCAAATCAATTCTGCGCGAGCGGGAGAAATGGGGGGATATCGCTTCATTAGAGCAACTAAAACAGAAGTTTCCTTTTGATCGAGGTTGGGACGAACACTGGGATGATTATCTAATAGTACGCGCGGGACTGCCGCGCTGGTCTTTGAACAATAGTCCTATGGATTCTCTATTGGAAGTTCCTGGATTTCGGTATTCCCAAGTCAAGCAAATCGTTTTCTACCGTGAGAGTTTTGGGATTCTAACTTGGGAAGAATTGGCCACATGGGATTATTGGGATTCTACAGAGATTGATTTTTTTAAACTTTATATCAGCGAATAAGAAAATCCGCTTACATTTGCAGCCCATAAAGAAAGGAGGTGTTACTATGCTCGTAATTAATGTTAAAGAAGGTGAATCTATCGAACGCGCTCTAAAGCGTTACAAGAGAAAACATAGCTCAACGGGTGTAGTCCGTAAGCTTCGTAAAGATCGTTACCATACGAAACCGACCGAAGCTAAGCGTCGAATGAATGAAAAAGCGGCTTACGTTCAAGGTTTGCGTCAAGCAGAACAAGAATAAGCGCTTCTTAAATACTTAGAAAGAAACCCAGCTTCGGCTGGGTTTTTTGTTTTTACCCAAGTAGCGGCTTACCTTTCCTTCACTGATGCAAGAGTCCTACTACATAACCCAATTCCTTACCTACCTCCAAACGGAGAAGCGTTTCAGCGACCACACCTTGTTGGCCTATGAGAAGGAATTGGAGCGCTGGTCGGATTACCTCGCCGCAGAAGCCGAAGTCTCGTTGTTCAAAGCGACCCTACAACATGCAAAGCGATTTGTGATTTGGCGCAGTAAACAAGGTATCACGCCCCGAAGTGTGAACCGTATGCTTAGCACCTTACGCTCGTTTTACAAATGGGGCATCCGCGAAGGCCATATCAGCCAAAGCCCGGTGGAGCATGTGCGAAGTTTAAAAACGCCAAAGAAGGTGGTAATGAGTGTGCCGCGGGAAGATTTGAACGCTTTATTCAGCGATGAAAGCCGCTTCGAGGATGATTTTGTGGGTTCTAGGGACCAATTAATGCTTTTGCTCCTCTATGGACTCGGTTTACGAAAATCAGAGCTCATTTCGCTGTTGCCCGCGGATTTCGATTGGTCTCGACAGACGGTTAGGGTTATAGGAAAGCGCAATAAAGAACGCCAGATTCCAATACCCAAGAGAATTTCTTCGTACTTCGATGAATATATGAAACGCAGGGCCCAATTGGCACCAACAAAAGACCCCGAACTTTTATTGACGCCCAAGGGCAAAAAGCTCTATCCACAGCTTGTTTATAACCGGGTTTTATTCTATCTTAAAGGTACCACAACGGTGGTGGACAAAAATCCTCATACGCTACGGCATTCGTATGCTACGCACCTCTTAAATGCAGGAGTGGATATTAACACGGTCAAGGAGTTGTTAGGCCACGAAAGTTTAAGTTCGACACAAGTATATACAACGAGTACGTTTGAGGAGCTTGTCAAAGTGTATAACCAGGCCCACCCTAAGGGGTCATAAATTTTTAGCGCTATGACAGTGAATATTCAATCTGTAAATTTCAAAGCAGATGGCAAGTTGCTCACTTTTATAAAGGATCGCTTGCAGAAAACCGCACACTTTTATGACCGTACGATCAGTACGGAGGTATTCCTTAAAGTGGATAACAACCATTTAAGAGCGAATAAGATCGTTGAGATGCGTATGTCGATACCTGGAAGCGAAATAATAGTAAGCAAGGAGAGAAAATCTTTTGAAGAAGCTGCAGATTTAGCTATCGAAGTAATCATTCGACAGTTGAAAAAATATAAGACTAAACTTCGGGGCTAATGCCGAAGAACAAAGGCCGTAAGATGAATTTGAAAAGTGAGGGTAGAAAGGCCTTCACTTTTTTTTTGCAAGGTATTGTTGGTATCAATCTCTTTACTACATTTGCAGTCCGTTTTGGGGACGGAAGGTCTTTGACATTAAAAGCCGGTATAGCTCAGTTGGCCAGAGCACGTGATTTGTAATCTCGGGGTCGTCAGTTCGAATCTGTCTACCGGCTCAATTTTTTGCACTTATTGAAAGTGAGGTAAGTGCATAACCGGGGGGATACTCAAGCGGCCAACGAGGACGGACTGTAAATCCGTTGGGAAACCTTCGCAGGTTCGAATCCTGCTCCCCCCACAACCGCGGAAGTAGCTCAGTTGGTAGAGCATCAGCCTTCCAA
>Ga0255768_10004434_pt1 | contig 13705 bp, 11 predicted proteins | sample 071ome_33_FD_179983 | JGI IMG/M metagenome (GOLD analysis project Ga0255768, IMG submission 179983) | Coastal salt marsh microbial communities from the Groves Creek Marsh, Skidaway Island, Georgia - 071412AT metaG (version 2) | ecosystem: Environmental > Aquatic > Marine > Intertidal zone >...
ACGAGCTTTTGTGTTGATGTCAGCGATTTGATCAATTAAAAGTAATCCGTCTGCGCTCTCAAATACGAGTAAGTCGGCCTCACTAATAAAATCGTGTGTCTGATCAAAAGAAAATATTGGATAGGATGCAACTAATGGTTGGATCAAAATATTAGCAAAAGATTGTTTGAAGCCAATAGAATGAAGAGGAGTGAAATGAAGATAGGAAAAGAAATTAGGTGATTCTTCGATTAATTTATTTCTTTCATGAATACCATAATAACTAAGTCGTTTATTTCCCTGCAAAGAAGAAATCCAACTCAGTCCAGTTGTGAAAAAAAGAACTTCCCATCCAAAATCATAGAACGATTTTGCGAGATGGTGAAAGCCTGCACGTCTTTCTGAACGCCATACGTGGTATGTGAAGAAAACTACTTTCAAACAAACTTTCAGAAATTTGATGGTTTTGGATTTGTATACTTACTTGACTCTTCTAACTTGTGTACTAGTTACTGTACTGTCTGTAGTTCAGACTAAACAAGTGAAATTACCCTCAGATTCTGCAAGCTAAAGCTGGAACTTATGCTAACTTTTTCAACTTCCACTTGCTATCAAATTTTGCAGAATTAGTTGAGCGCTTGTGCCATTACCAAACACACTTATAGGTTTCCCTTGAGAGCCAAGTGTCTGATTGATGCTATCTAAGATTGATTTGACAGAATTTAGTGAAGCCAACCGATTCCATCCAGCATCTAACAACTCTGTCCACTCAGTTTCAGTCCGTAAAGTTAAGCAGGGCTTACCATGAAAGTAAGCTTCCTTTTGTACTCCTCCAGAATCGGTAGCAATGAGAGTAGCAGCTTGTTCAAGAGCAATCATGTCCAAGTAGCCAATTGGCTCAATAACATGGAGATTAGGGTGATCAAGTAAGTTTGGAGAAACCTTATTGTGAGTTCGAGGGTGTAGAGGCAATACAACTGGTAGTGGAGATTGTTGCAAGGCTCGAAGAATTCGCTGCAAAAGCTTTGGATTATCAGTTGTTTCGGCACGATGAATTGTTGCTAATATGAAGGCTTCCTGCGAGAAAGAGAGTTTAGGGAGTAACCTACTCTTCTCTGCAGCCAACGGCCCAAACAATAGAGCCGCATCATACATCACGTCGCCTACTTGTTTAATTCGTTTATCAGGAATTCCTTCACGGATTAAATTAGCTGTGGCTGTCGGGGTTGGGGTGAAAAGTAGATCGGAGCCATGATCTGTCAAAACCCGGTTATATTCTTCAGGCATTCTACGGTTAAAGGATCGTAAACCTGCCTCAACATGAGCAACAGGAATGTTCAATTTGACTGCAGCTAGAGTTCCTGCAAGTGTGGAGTTAGTGTCCCCATAAACTAAGACCCAGTCTGGATCTTCCTCAAGCAAGATTTTTTCGATTTTCTCTAACTGCCTTCCTGTCATTGCTCCATGCGATAAACCACCAACTCCAAGATGGTATGTTGGAACTGGAATTCCCAACTCTTCAAAAAAAACATCTGACATTGTAACATCATAGTGTTGCCCAGTATGCACTAGAATTTCCTTAATTTGCTCCATTTCAGCAATAGCACGTGATACCATTGCAGCCTTAATGAATTGTGGGCGTGCACCCAGAATTGTGAGGAGTTTCATGGTATTTTATTCTTCACATTCAACATTCTTTCAGCCTTTAAGATGGTTCCACGAATCAAATTGAGTAACCTATCACTTTCTTTCTCATGACATAGATCTTTGGCTGATAGATCAATATTTTCGGCTAGAACAATTTTGTCAGGTGCCAAATTCTTCGGAATATTCAACATATTTTCAATAGAGTACTCCCCAGCGATGAGACCATATTGATACGGTCTCATCATCTCACTCCTTCTGGTGAAGGACCGGCGTTGGCGCTTAAAGGCTGTTTAGCTTATTGATGAGCAGTTTCAAAGAAACTTCCAACATCGTTTTTGATTTGCTGTAGCAAAGTGTTTTACGATGGAGCCTTGCAAGATAATGCCTCAGTCGGCAGTTGAGTGATTCGATTTGTGTGTTGAAGGTCTTTCCTGCGTAATGCTTGGCGTGTGGAATAAAATTCTCGTAGGCCTTCAGCATGTCCGTGCCATAGCCCATCGTCGGCAGGTGCTTGATCTGCTGCCAAAGAACCTTACCCGTTTTGATCGTCCTTCTTCCACAGGCAAAGCCGAGAACCTTGCCAAAGATGGAGTCGACCGCTAGCCAGAGCCAACATTGAGATTTTTTTAGCGATGAACGTGCAGAGTTCATCGATCTCGATGAAGGAGCAGGCTTCGGTCTGTGGTGGGCTTGCTGGGAGTGACTGGGCAGCTTGCACCAACCAGCGAGAGACCGTCTCATGATGGATGTTGAGAACCCGGCCGATCGCTCGCATCCCCATCCCTTCGAGATAGAGTTGACAGGCTTGTTGCTTGAGGGCTGGATTTTTGCCTTGTCGTAGCGTTGAAAGATCCGTCGGCAGGCCTGGCAACGGTAGCGCTAGACACCACGACTGGTGCCGTAACGAATAGAGTCAGGATGAGCACAGTGAGGACATTGCATCGTTAGTTCTCCAAATTTCGGAAATTACTTCATTTGTATAAACGACGCAACTGCTCCAACCCCGAAGGACCAATTGTACTCCGAGTCTTACCTGAATATATTCAAAAAATTTATTGGGTAAGTTAGATGTTATTGAAGCGAGAATGCTCCAAATAAAACAAGCTAATGTCAGTCATTCAGCAAATTTAAACTTCTTTTAATCTCTATTGTTTCAAGAAATCAGACGCTTTTATAAATACTCTTGTATGATCTTCAGATCATGCTAGAGCAAGTATATCGTACTAGCATTTATTTACTTAACCCTACCCAGCGGTAAAAATTAATCAATCGCCAAACCTGTGGTCCAAACCTTTTTCTTCCTTCCAAAATTAAACCGACTTCTTTTCTGCTCTCTTCCGCTTTAAGAAAGGGACAGAAATTAGTAGTGAATAACCAACCTTGAATTTTGTTTCTTATATCAGAAATCCAATTTTTTTCCGGTGTTTGGAAACCTATCTTATCTCGCCGGTCAAGAATCTCGTCAGGTACAAGCCCACGCATTGCAGCTCGGAAAATACGCTTGGTTTGACCATCAGGGCCCAATAAGTATGATTCTGGCAATTGCAGCAAAAATTCAGCAATCTCAATGGTCAGAAATGGAACACGGCTCTCAATCGACCAATACATTGAGTTCCTGTCACCATGTCGTAGTAACGCAGCTAGTCCTTCTCCAGTCAGAGCATTACGCAAAGCTGCTGCCAAGCGTCGGCCCTTTACCTCGGGTGGGGAATCAGGTAGCAAAGGTGGTGTTAAGCGCACACCCTGCTGAGCTAGGTATTTGGTATTGATCCAGTGAGGTGTTGGGCTTCGCCCAACTATCTTGTAAGCAAGGCCTCTGAGAGATTCGGGAACCAAGGGTTGTATAAGCATAAGTAGGCCATTCCGATAATTCCGTCCAGGCCACCGTACCCATCGATGAAGAAAAAGCACAATTTCGAGATAGCGATGTTGATCCAAAAGACTGTGGATATAAGCAGATGGATAACCGTCATAGCCAGCTAATAATTCATCTGCTCCTTGTCCGTCTAATGATACGATAATACCCGATTCGTGTGCCAGTTGAAACACACGGTATTGTGCGTAAATGCTGGTACTACCGAAAGGTTCGGTTTGTCCTTGGATCAGATCATCAAGGTCCTCTCCTAACTCACTGGGTGATACAATAGATTTGTGAGGAATTGCGCCGACATAGTCGTTAATTTTATCTATCCATGGCTCTTCGTTGACTTCAGAGTTAGGTGCAATAAAGCTGAAAGTATGAATTGGTAAATCTGGTTCTAAATAACGCATCGCGCAAACAATTGCTGAAGAATCAATCCCACCGGAAAGTGCAGCACCAATCGGAACATCACTTCGCAGGTGTAGACGAATATTCTTAAGGAACAACTCACGTAACTGTTGTGTTGCCTCATTAAAGGAAATATCAGTTCGTTCATTAATAGAGGGCTGCCACCATGACGCAGGACCGGTCAACTCCATTGACTTGAGATCAAGTCGTAGCCAGTGTCCTGGCTGCAGATGCGATACTCCTTTATAAAAAGTAGCTGCCTGATCATCGTATCGACCAAAAACCAAATAATTGTAGGCTTGCTGCAAGTCCAAGTCAGGCTTTCTAGGTAGCAAAGCTAGTAGCGCGGGAACTTCTGAGGCAAAACTGAATGAATTTTCATCATGGGAATAGTATAAAGGTTTGATACCGAAGGCATCCCGGACCAAAGTCAGCGAATCATCCTGCCGGTTATAGACAGCAAAAGCAAACATCCCTATTAGAAGCCGCAAGACTGCAATACCATGGTGGGCCCAGGCAGTTAATAGAACTTCTGAGTCAGAGTCGGTATGAAATATATATCCAGTAGATTCCAGTTCGGTACGTAGTTCACGATAATTATATATCTCACCGTTGAAAACGATTGTGTAATGCCCATTGCTGGAGTGCATGGGTTGGTGGCCACCAGGAGTTAGGTCAATGATAGATAGGCGAGTATGACCGAGTGAAATAGTACTTACAGGTAATTCAGGATCACTTGTGATCTGGAATGTCTCTAACCCACTGTCATCCGGACCTCGGTGGCGAAGTGCGCGTTGCGCAGATAGGAAGCGAGTTTGAAGCACATCCTTGCTATTAGTAGAGCGAAATAAGTAGTGACCAAAGATACCGCACATATGAACTTTAAATTGAACTAATCACGTGGAGCAAAAAATCTAGCCTGGATCGATCGCCTAACGGTTGAAATCTCATCAGTTCGCAACAGACCAATACCCATCATCAATGGTATAAATGTGAACAAAGCCAACAAATTAAAGATCCATCTTGTGAGATCGTTAAAGGGGAAAAGAGGGATCAGGACTGCAATTGAACCTGCAAAGATAACTCCTACTACTATTTTCAGCCAGTCATGTGGAATTCGGTAAAAGCGTTGACCAATCACAGTATAAGCGCAGAAAATTGCGAAATAGCTCAGCATGGTCGCCAATCCTGCTCCCCTTATTCCCAGCATGGGAATAAATATGTAATTCATTGATGTGTTCATTAGACCACCAACAACATTGATCCAAACAATCAAATGAGTTTTTTTCGCAATACCGATGCCAGGTGAAAAGATATACATGTTCCCGAGCAGAATCGCTGGAACCAAGAAAATGACCACCACAGAACTACCATAAAACTGTGGAGTGGTAAAAACCATCAAGATGTCTTTAGCAAAGAGTGTCAAAATCAAGAACATGAGAAGCACAAAAAACAAAAACAGACGAAAAATTTTCGCAAGATGCCTTGGTGTTTCAGGATTTTGATAGTTCGCATAAACCAAAGGAGTAAGCGAGCCTTGAATGCACACCATTACAAAGCCACTGACCGAAGCAAGTCGATATCCAATACTGTAGAGACCAACCTCATGAACTGATAGAAATTGGTTGATCATCATGCGATCAACATAGAGGCTGACCCACACAGCAATTCCTGAAATCACCAGTGGCACCGAAAAAGTAAGCATTTCCTTGAGTCGGTGTACATCAAATCGAAATCGGAAACTTGTTCTTAGCCACCAAAGGCCAAGAACAGTAGCGGTCAGGCATCCTATAGACATTCCAGCTAACAAGCCATGCAAGCCCCAATTTTGAAAATAGGCGAGCCAGATTGATGAGCCTGCTGTGATGATCGACATCATCAGGCTCACTATCGCGAAGTGGTAACTACGCAACTCCCAACGAAACTGATTTTGCACCAGGTAAAATAGGCCGTTAGTCCAAATGTAGATCAATCCTATCTGAAAAGCTGTTTCCATAGTCGACTGCCCCATGATGAAGCTTGCAATCTGAGGCGTCAGAAACATCATTATCACGGTGAAAATGCTATAAGAGGCAACAGTAAGCCAGAATGCTGAGGAAGCATAAGCTACTTTACGATCAGGACTAGTTTCGGCTGAGTAGAAGCGGGCGAGACCTTGTGATACCTCTAATGCAATTGTCAGATTCACGATTGAGGCAAAAACAACCAACAAATCTAGTGAACCATAATCAGCTGGGCTGAGAATTCGCGTGTAGAACGGAATGAGAATTAGTGAAATGCTACGTGATATAAAAGCTGGTACTGCGTAAACAGCACTATCTCTGAGAAGAATTGTGAGCATCGCATTAAAGGGAATCTATGCCAGCAAACTCCAAAAAGGTGGCTTCTAAATCGGGGCGGTGGCTTAGACACAAGGACTTGACGCCAAATTGTTTCACCATTTGACGGATAATTTCTTTCGAGCGTTCACAAGATTGTACCGCACCGTAAATATAGTTAACTGATTTAGGGTCTAGCCACCATTCATTTGGAATATCCTCTTCAATCAGTTTCAAATAGCGTCTTGCTATTTCTTTAGTAGACCATTTATTTTGTACAAATTTTTTTGCCTCTTCGCCTAGTTTTAATCTCTCCTGTCTATTGACTATTAATTCTTCAATCGCTTGTTCAATTTGGGAAGGAATACAGATTTTAGATGGTGGCCACATCTCTTCAGGTACAAGTTTTTTGAGGTAGTCAAAATCATAACCTCCAACTACTGCAGGTTTGCCAAACCAAGCAGCCTCTGTGGCAAAACCAGCCATGGGTGTATCGCTGTAAACCTGATCTACAATAAAATCGCAATATTGGATCTCATTTAAAACATCACTGTAGGGCCTGCCAGTGACAGTAATGTATTCTATATTGAATCCTCGCTTTCGTAAGTTTTCAATAGCCTTGTTAATTATTGGAGTGCCTTTAGCCGCTGGATGACTTGGTGAATGTAGAATACGAACGGGTCTTTGAGATATCAATGATACTGGATTTTCAACATATTCCTCTAAAACAATATTATTTATTAGATAAGGTATTCCGATTGCGAACATGTTGATGAATGATGCATGTGCGTACTGAGTAGTAGAAAATGGAGTTCCTAGTACAATAGTGCAGTATTTTTGATGGAATTTAACGACTTTACTAATAGCTTTAGTTCGTTTTTGGATAAATTCAACACTTGTCTGAAGACCTTCCTTTGTTTGATAAGAGCCATCAATAAAAGCTGGACGTGCTTCAGAACCATGTCCTAGAACAGAAAGTGTCTTCTTTCGTAATATTTTAAGAAGCAGCAAATCTATGTTCCATCTCAAAAGTGATCTACCAAAACCAAAGATAAAAATATCATATTTAAATATTGCATAAATCCCCCATAGTCCGACTAAGAATTCAAAAGCTAATCTTTGGCAGAGAAATGATAAAGGATTCGTTATTTGATTAGATTTTGATCTCTTACAGCGCTTTGCTAAACATATGAGATAAGGATTCAGCGATTCACCTCCATATCCAAAAGGATGATGGTCAAATGTAACATAATCACACTTTACACCAAGACTCTTAAGTCCTTTATTCAGATTTGTATAATATCCTGCAATTTCTATCGGAGCGATAAGTATATGCTTATTGTTAAATGACATAATTAAGAGAAAACCAGAAAAAAATTCAAAGAAAATTAGTTGAATTTCTGGAGTATAAGGATTGACTAGTACCTATCACTAATATTAGTTTTGAAGAGTTGTCATAGTTATCCAATGTGGAAGCACTTTCAAGCTTGTTAATATCTTTAATAGCTCATTTATTTTATTAAAACAATACTTGTATAAGTAAACTAAGCTACTGAAATTCAAATTAGAGTAGTAGTTAATCAGATTTTATGAAAGATGTTTTCTGTGCAAATTTGAAAGCATTGAATATCATTCAATTTCAATTATTGAAAAAAGAAAAAATTTAAAGGTCAATAAATTTTGCTGGACTTCCCCAAGCTCTTAGGCCACTGGGAACATCTCGATTCACAAAACTATTAGCGCCAATCACACATTGATTGCCGATTGTAATTCCTTTGCTGATCACGACATTAGGTCCCAAATAACAATTATTGCCGATTCGAACACTTCCATATTCTATTTTCTCAACACCACCGCTGACAGCCCATCGCACTGTGTCATGAGAATAGATTTGCACACCAGCACTAATCGAACAATTATCACCGATCTCAAGACCACCTGAGCCATCCAGAACTGTAAATGGGCCAATCCAAGTATTTTTTCCTACTTGTACATTCCCCAAGACAATTGAACTGTCGTAGATGGAAGAACCTTCCCCAAATCCAAGTGATTTGGCTTTTGCCCACCGGTCCGCAATGTAATCTCCGAACGGTAGACTTCGATTCCACTGTTTCAGAACTTGTAACTGTTGTTGTGTTAAGAGTTTTCGGAGTTCATCAAGTAATTCGCCGAGTCTCCCAACCTCTGCCCCCCCCTCTGAGCAATTCGGCGATCCTGGATCGTTCAAAGGTTTTCTTTCCAAAGCTGATCTCCTCAAGTTGCAGCATATCCTTGCGACAACCTACTTTGTAGCTGTCTTCATGGAAAAGTACTTGCCCGAGTTCCAGATGAAACCCTCCTTGCACGACTTTAGCGGACCAAATGTGCAGTTGTTTACCGTTCAATGTGGACAAGGCCCCTGGATAGGGCCTTGTCTGGGCTCTGACAAAGCGATCAATGCACTGTGCCTCCTGGTTCCAATCAATCAAGCCATCTTCAGGGGCTCGTTGTCGCATAATTCGTCGCTGGCCTTCATCTTGCCGCTCTAATTGCAGCTCACCACTGGCCATTGAAGGCAAAATTTCTTTCACCAATTCTAGTCCATTTTGCTCGATCCGACTGTAGAGCGAAGCGATCGTATCATCTGCATAAATCGGTTCTTCTTTCTGTCCCGCAATTGGACCAGAATCCACCCCATCATCCATTTGAAATAATGTAATTCCTGTTTTGGTTTCTCCATTGATCATCGCCCACACGAGAGGTGCTCCACCGCTGTAATCGGGCAGCAGGGACGCATGTAGACCATAAGCTGGTGCCAGGTCACGCCATTTTTTTGGAATCATGTGATACCAACCTGCTACCAAAAAGGCTTGTGGCTGCCATTGCTTAACAAGATCTAACAAGCCGGCTTCATCCATTTTACGCTGCATTGTCAGGACAGGGATTGAATTTGTTTGAGCAAATTCGGCCAGGTCAGCATGGAGTACGTTCGTTACACCGCTCGGACGGTAAGAGATTGAAAAAATTCCTGGTGCTGTTACAACACCAGTAATTTCAATCGGAGGCAATTCAAGGCATACTTGAAGACATTTGAGTCCAAAAATGCTTGAGCCAACAAATACAACATTCAACTTATTTTCTTGCAATTATAGTGATTCCTGAATCCTCAACATGGAGTCGTTCAATCAACAGACCTGCCCTTTTACAAAACAATTCCACTTCGTCTGGAGTATGTCGATGGCAGTTTAAGGGACGGAACCAATCGAAGTTAATATGGTTCATTTCGTCCAAAGAATAATCGGGTCTATAGTAAGCTTTGCATATTTTGTAGTAGAACAACCTCTGCAAATTATAGGTTCCTTTCTTGATTTGCAGATAAGGAAGGTCGTCTTCAACTTCGACTTCAATATTTAGATCTCCTAATGTTTTACCAAGCTTAGAAAGTGGCTCAAGAGCTTTCCAAGCATCTTCGTTACTAAGTGGTCTTAGGTAGTCTCTTATTAAATCATCTGTATATTCACGAATTGGTGCTTTCTTTGAGTACACATAAAACAGAAATCTACCATCCTTCTTTAGTCGTTTTGAAAGAGAAGATATTGCTTTTTCAACGCTATCTGTATGATGTAATACACCCTCAGAGAAAATAATATCGAATTGACCATATTCAATTGGAATTGAGTTTAGGTCACTTTTTACAAACTTACCTCGTATGCCTAATTCTTTGAATCTTTCTTCACCGACTAAAATCGCATCTGAAACATCGACTCCCAAATACTCATGTTTTTCAAGATGATCACCGAAAAGCAAATATCCTGACCCTCCGCTTCCACACCCGGCATCTAATATAGATTTTCTTCCAACTCTACTATTCAATAGTTTTTCAAGTTTTTGTTTATCCCCATCAAAATATTTTTCAAATAACCAGCGCTTCCATTCTTGCTGTACTGCTTGAGATTCGTATGTTTCTCTTTTTTTCCACTTAAAATCGAATGTGTTTTCTGTCTGTTTTTGTGTGCTAGAAAGCGAGGATTCATTCATTTATCTCTTATTTATCAAAGGGTGCTTTCCATCCAAGAATTTACATTCAAGAGTGACCAAATCAGTAGGCGCCGATTTTTACTTCCTGTAAGGTGTTCGTTAATTAAACCCTCGACTGAATTCCGATTTAAAAGTTGGTATATTTGAGGGTTTCCATCTAGGAGTTTGGTTTTCACAAAATCAATACTTTCACCACGAAACCAACTTGCGTCTGGTGAAGAGAAACCCTGCTTTTCAGCTTCTGTAACTTCCTTGGGGACATAACGACTCATAACATTTCGTAAAATTTGTTTCCCATCATTCGTTTTCTGAAAGTATTTACGCTGCTTTCCCCCAGTCTCATTCTCGTTGATTCGTGAAACTTCCACAAAATTGTTGAGTTTTAGCCCTACAGGGCATCGCAATGAAAAATCTACTAAGTCGTTATCCATGAAAGGTACCCGGTTTTCTAAGCTATGCGCCATGCTCAGCTTGTCTTCTACCACAAAGAGTCCGTGCAGGAAAGTTTTAGCCTCCAGATAGAGTGAGTGGTTTATGTAATCTTCCGGGCGGTTGAGTTCGTTATCGTGGGTTAGGAAGACATCGTGGAATATTCCTCGGGTCCAAACGCCCTCTACTTCTTTGGCAACTGGGACAAAGAGTTCTTTCAGCTCGCTGTTGCTGACCAGCCGTTGCCAGTAGAGGTAGTACTGGTCTATATAGTCCTCGAAGCCCTGCACATTGACCGCACGGTAGTAGCGCCAAGGGTAGCCACCAAAGAGTTCGTCGCCACCACTACCGGCCAGCACCACCTTGACAAATTTGCTGGCGAGCTGTGCAGCGTAATAGTTGGGGTAGCTCTGCCCCACTCGTGGTTCCTCAAGATGCCACGCAAGCTTGGACAGACAGCGCTCCATATCACCAGCTTTGAGCACCATCTCGTAGTGTTCGGTCTTGAAGCGAGCAGACATGGCCTCGGCTTGGGTGCGTTCGTCGAAGGCGAGCTCCAGGCCAGAGGCGGAGCTGAGGTCAAAACCTACCGTGAAGCTTTTCAGGTTAGGGAACTGCCTTGCTGCAATCGCAGTGATGGATCCGCTGTCCATTCCACCGCTGAGATAAGCGCCCAATTCCACGTCGCTGACAAGCTGACGATTAACTGCTTGTTTGAACAGCCGATCCAATTCTTCGAGGTATTCCTGCTTGCTGGCTTGATGATCTGGCTCACGGAAGCGGTAATCCCAATATTGACTGATCTGTTGTTTGCCACTGGTGGTATCGAGTTGCAGCCAATGACCCGAGGGTAACAGATGGATGTCGTGCAGCAGGGTTTGGTCAGTAAAGATGTTCTGAAAGGTGAAATACTCCAACAGTGCTGCATGGTTGATGCGGCGCTGGAAGCCAGGCTGCGCAATGATAGCTTTTTGTTCGGATCCAAAGGCAAAAGTTTGACCCTGTTGGGCGTAGTAGAGTGGCTTAATGCCATAACGATCGCGGGCCAGCAGCAAGTTGCTCTCCTTACGGTCCCAGAGAGCTAGGGCGAACATACCGTTGAATTTGAGCAGGGCCTCTTTGCCCCACTGCGCTAGGGCGTAGAGCACAACTTCGCTGTCGGTTTGGCTGCGAAACCAGATACCTTCAGCTTCCAGCTCTGTTCGCAATTCCCGATAGTTATAGACTTCCCCGTTGTAACTGAGCACATAGCGGTGATCTGCGCTGATCATTGGCTGATGACCGGCTGGGCTGAGGTCAATGATCGCTAGGCGTCGATGGCCAATGCCCACGTTATCTTCGATCCATTGACCCTCTCCGTCCGGTCCACGATGCGCTATGGCATCGGTCATCTTTTTCAAGATAACCGGAGAGACAGGTTCCCCGTTGAGGTTGATCAGGCCGGTTATTCCGCACATTTTTAGTTTGTGTACTCCCTTGCTTGTTCAATCACAAAGTCCTGTTCGGCTTTGGTCATTCCATGGAAAAGTGGCAAAGAGATGCTGCAATCGTTGGCAGCAAATGCGTTGGGGAAGTCTTCCGGTTGCAAGCCATATTTTTGTCGGTAGAAACTCAGCATGTGGACTGCGTGAGTCGCAGGACGGGTACTGATGCCTTGCTGTTGTAGTTGGTCCATCCACAGATTACGCTCTGTGTTGATGTCCTTGATCTCGGCCTTTTTACTGTGTCTGGCAGCAGCTTTGGCCCGATCTGGCTGAAACAAACAGGGGTAGCTCTGGTAACCATGTTCGTACCCATGTAATTGGGCCGGAGTCTGAAGCCAAGCCAAGTTTTCAAATGCCTGATCATAACGAGATGCCAGGCGCTGGCGCTCTGTGATGATATCGGTGGCCCGATCCATCTGTGCTGAACCCAAGGCTGCTTGCAGGTCCGTCATGCGTTGGTTGTAACCGGCATCGGGATGGTCTGCGAGTAAGTACGGCCTGGCACCCAAATGGCGTTGCAGATCACTCATGGCAGCTCCATGGTCCCGAAGACGCCGAATTTTCTCTGCGAGTTTGTCATCCTGTGTAGTGACCATGCCTCCTTCCCCTGTCGTGATCGCCTTACGTGGATGAAAACTGAAGCAACCGGTATTGCCTTGGGTACCCACATGCTGGCCGTGGTAACGACTGCCAAATCCACAGGCAGCGTCTTCCACTACCCAAAGCTTGTGTTGCCTGGCAATAGCGTTGATGGCTTCCATGTCGGCTGCCAGCCCAAAGAGATGCACTGGCAGAATGGCTTTGGTCTTGGCGGTGATCTTGGCTTCGATCTTTTCAGGATCGATGTTGAAGGTATCTAGGTCGATGTCGCAAAAGACAACTCGACCTCCCAGATGCTCAACGACATTTGCGGTCGAAATCCAGGTGAAGGCAGGGACTATGGCCTCATCCCCTGGACCAAAGCCAAGTGCTGCCAAAGAGAGGTGCAGTGCTGTAGTGCAGGAGGTCACAGCGATGCTGTGTTTTGAACCAGTAAAAGAGGACCACTTTTCCTCGAACTCACGTACCTTGGGTCCTTGCACCAGCCAACCAGAACGAAGCGGATCAAGGACGCTGTTGATTTCTGCTTCCGTAAGATTGGTTCGAGCAATCGGAATGTTCATGGTGCTCACTCGGCTCCATGCTTGGCTCGCCAGTCAATTAGCCGTTGTAATCCTGTACGCAAGTCATATTGATAGGTGAAGTTGAGATCTCTTTGGGCCTTTTTCGGGCAGCCAATCCGATTTTGCACCATCCTTCGAGCATCATCGGCACTGTAGGGGTTGTAGGTCACTTCCAGCTTCGATTGCTTGAGATCTAGGATCGTGTTGCAGAGTTCCCGGATGCTGGTCTGGATTCCTGTGCCCACATTGTAAAACTCATCAGTTGCTTCCGACTGAAGCGCCAAAACATTGCAACGCCCAACGTCCTCCACATCAATGAAATCATAAGCTTGCGAGCCATCTCCGTTGATTACCGGGGGTTCGTTCGCATCAATCTTATTCAGCATGATCGGGATCACA
>Ga0255768_10004448_pt1 | contig 13685 bp, 6 predicted proteins | sample 071ome_33_FD_179983 | JGI IMG/M metagenome (GOLD analysis project Ga0255768, IMG submission 179983) | Coastal salt marsh microbial communities from the Groves Creek Marsh, Skidaway Island, Georgia - 071412AT metaG (version 2) | ecosystem: Environmental > Aquatic > Marine > Intertidal zone > Salt...
CGTCGCGGGCGCGTTTCGATGAGATGAGATGAGATGAGATGGCGATGGACGCGTGATGGCGCGAGACGTCAGTGCGCGCCGCCGGCGGGAGACTTGGGGCGCGGGTGAAGGCGACGGCGACGGCGACGACGATGGATGCCGTATGGACGTCGAGCGATGCGGTGACGACGGTGTCGGCGGCGGTGTTGTGCGCATCAGTGGTCGGACTCGTGGCGGTTCGAGCGTCGAGACGGGCGGTGGAGTTGTCGTCGTCCGCGTCCGCGCCTGCATCGACCTCTGTGGTGGGAAGGTTGTTTCGGGGAGGACTTTTTGGAAGCGGTGCCGGCGGTAAAGGCGGGGCAGCGACGGCGGCGTTTGATTCCGCGGGCAAGGTTCGGTTGAGCGTGTTTTACGGGACGCAGACGGGGACGAGCGAGAGGTACGCGAGAGAGGTGGTGGCGCACGCGCGGGCGAGGTACGGCGACGCCGTGGCGGCGCGCGCGGTGGATTTGGAAACGATCGATGGCGTCGGAGCGGAGGATGCGATGTTGGAGGAGACTGGATGCGCAGTGTTCTTGCAGTCGACGTACGGGGACGGGGAACCGACGGATACGAGCGCGGATTTCGTGTATTGGGCGCGAGACGCGGCGAGCGACGGACGCATGCCAGACTTGCTGGAAAGTTTAACCTTTAGCGTCTTTGGCTTGGGTAACAGATGTTACGAACAGTTTAACGCAGCGGCGAAGATGGTTCACAAGGCGTTGGTCGAGTTGGGGGCTCAGCCTCTGCTCAAGCTTCACCTCGGGGACGACGACCAGTGCTTGGAGCAGGATTTTGAAAATTGGATTGAAGCCTTCTGGCCGGCGTTTGAAACCAAGTTTGGTTTGCATTCGGACGGCGCGGACGAAGAGTTGCCGCACTACGAGGTCGTTGTGATGGAAGGCGCCGAGGGTGAGCGCGCGGCGGCGAGCCAAGCGTCAAAGTTTGAGAAGGAGCACTCTGGGGCAAAGCTCGTCGCCACGGCGGCGAACCCGTACCTTGCCAAAGTCAAGGTTGTCCGCGAACTCTTCTCTTCGGATGCGGACAGAAGCTGCGTGCACGTCGAGTTTGATCTCACTGATTCGAGTGTTCACTACAAGACGGGTGATCATTTGGGCGTGTTTGCTGAAAATAGCAAGGACATTACCAAGCGCGTCGCAAAGGTCCTCAAGTGCGACGTCAAGCAAGTGTTCCGTCTGCGCAAGCCTGACAACGCTCCGGCGTCTTTGGCAGAGCCTTTCGCCACGCCGATGACTGTCGGCGATGCTTTGGCGCGATATGCCGACGTCTTGACGCCGCCGCGCAAGCAAGCACTCGCTGCTCTCGCTTCGGTAGCGACGGGTAAGGAGGCGGATAAACTCGCATTTTTGGCGTCTCCGGCGGGTAAGGATGAGTTTGCAAAGTACATCACCAAGCCTCATCGTTCTCTGTTGGAAGTGATGGAGGATTATTCCAGCGCGGTGCCAGATCTTGGGCTCTTTTTCGGCGCGATTGCGCCGCGACTCGCCCCGAGATACTACAGCATCAGCTCCAGTCCGGCGATTGACAAGAATGTCGTCACCGCGACGGTGGCAGTCGTTAAGGAACAGGTTGCCACTGGACGCGTGCACGAAGGCGTCGCGAGTACCTTCCTTCAGCGCGCTGTCGAAGGGCAACGCATTCCGGTGTTTGTCCGCACGAGTACCTTCAGGTTACCTGAGAACCCCGAGGCTCCCGTCATTATGATTGGTCCGGGCACTGGTTACGCTCCGTACAGAGGCTTTTTGCAAGAGCGCACCGCCCTTAAAGCGTCCGGTGCCACTCTCGGACCAGCGCTTCTCTTTTTCGGCTGTCGCAACAAGTCGAAGGATTTCATCTATGAGGATGAAATGAAAACCGCTTTGCGCGATGGCGTCATTACTGATCTTCAGGTTGCATTTAGCCGCGATGGTCCAAAAAAGGTGTACGTTCAGGATAAAATAATCGAGCAAGCGTCCGCAGTCTATCCCATCGTCAAGGGCACGGTGGGCAAGAATGAAGGCGCCGTGTACATTTGCGGTGACGCCAAAAACATGGCGAAGGATGTTAACAAGGCTCTCTTGAGCGTGTTGATGCGCGAAGGCGACTACGCGGCTCACGAAGCTGAGGAAATTTTACGCCGACTCAAAGCAGAGTTTAGATATCATCAAGATGTTTGGTAATTTAAATGCAATTTATAGTCGTAACTTACACTGTACACGTCATTTCGGCGTGTACTCGACTCCATCGATGAGCGCGAATCTCCCCTTTGCTCGAGGAAACACAAAGTCGTCACCCTGCCAAGGCCAGCCGCCAAATTGTGTACGGCGGTACTCAGAAAAACAGTTTTGAATTTCTTCGCGAGTGTTCATGACGAATGGTCCGTGTTGCGCCACCGGCTCGCCGATGGGTTTGCCTTGCAAAACCAACACAATAATCTCTGCGTCAGAAGGGTTCTTGAGCGAAATTTCATGCGACGCGTCGACATCGAGGACGGCTTTTCTGTCGAGGAGCTGGCCGTCCACGACGACCGATTCACCTTCAACAAAATACAAAGACCGGTTCGTACCCTTACCACCACGCGCCGGATTGAGTGTGAAAGAAGCACCAGCTTTCATTTTTATCAAGTAAACACCCACATCGTTTTCCTCCTTGGCGGCCCAAGAGTTTGGCGTCGGCTTTAAGCTTCGAACGCCATCGTATTCACCAGTCCAAACAGTTAATTGAGCGCCTTCCCCGTAATCCTTACGTCGAACGTCTTCGTTCCAATGCATGACAAACGCAGGTTCAACCATTTTGTCTTTACTCGGCAAGTTGAGCCAGATTTGAAACAGCTGCAGTGTGTTTGCGTCGTCAGATTTGACGAGCGGAAACATTTCGCTGTGCTGAATGCCCCGGCCCGCCGTCATGTGTTGCAAATCCCCAGCCGAGTAGCGACCGGCGTTGCCGAGACTATCGGTGTGATCTATTGTACCCTCCATCACCGCGGTGATTGTTTCGAAACCTACATGTGGATGCGCCGGGAAGCCAGGAACTCTAGTGCCGTGGTAGAAGCGCCAAGGCTTGTCCCCACTAAAGTCAGCGCCGTTTCCGCGTCCCGGCGCTTGCATCTTCTCGTCTCCTTCGGGGTACATGTCGCGGTGATACACGCAAAATAGGAACGGATCCTGTGTAGCCATCGGCGCGGGAATGTTCACCGCGTGGGCGCGAAGGATTGAAGAAGACGTCGAAGACGACATGATTCTTAGGTGCCCTCTAGTCACAAAGTGATTCCGCTGTCGTCCGCAGGACGAAGGAATGCGAACGTGTGCGAACGCTCGGCGCATACACCGATCGCGCGAGCGAAGTCTAAGACAGCTAGCGCGTCGCGCGTCAACGATTGGAGTCGAGTCAAGTTGTGTGCCGCAGATGAATTGACTAACACGCGAGCGCACTTTTTGCACTTTTCTACAGTTAAGCTTTCTGTACATACACCTAGGCCCGATCGCAGATGTCAGGTCGCCCTCTAAGTTCTAAATCAAGGCTGAATGCGTCTGCGAACGCGTTCAGCAGCGCTACCCGTGCGCGCAGTAATAATTCATCGTCTGCGCTGTCCGTCTCGCGGTTGCTGGCGGCGGACATTGACGCGCTCGACGCGCTACTAATCAATCCAGATTCTCCCCTCAGCATCTGCGCGACGCTCCCGACTGGTCTATCGTCTATTCCACAAGGCACAATATTTGCGAAATGCGCGAGATTTGGGCAGACGTTAAGCGCCATACCGTGGTATGTGACCCAACGCCTCGCGCGCACACCGATGGCAGCCAACTTGTGCCCGTCACACCAAGCCCCAGTCAAACCTTCTACCCGGCCACATTTCTCCTCATCCAATCCCAGAGCAACTGACGCTTGCAGCGCAACCGTCTCGAGCGTCCGCATGTACCAATGTAGATCCATCTCGTGAGGTTGCCTCGACAGGTTGAGAATCGGATAAAGCACCAACTGTCCAGGGCCGTGATACGTTGCCTCACCGCCTCGCTCGCATCTACGCAAGGCAAACCCAGCCGGCGGGCGCTCCGGGCTAAACTTCAAGTGATGCTCCGCCGAACCCGTCCCAAGCGTGATTGTCGGCGGGTGTTGCAACAGTATCGCGACGTCCGTCGAAGTCTCTCCGCATGCCAACGCGCGAGTGAGAAACGCCTTTTGCCAATCCCACGCTTCGTCGTACGGCGTTAATCGATCGCTTACGTCGTACACAATGCACGTACGCTTCTCTATTGTCCCTTCCGAGCGCACTGCCGCCGTCTGCGCTCCCTCCCTCGCCCGTCCGCGCGAGCGAACTCTGCGCCAGCACTTTTTACCTAAAGCTTCGCGCGACTCCCTCTTGCCGCGCGTCACCGCCGCGAATCGCGACGAAGACGAAGCCGACGATGCACGCGCGTGCGACATTCGTCGTTATCCGTCGACGTTAATGCGCTGACGAACGGCTGCCGTCCTTGACGCGCGTTTGCGCGCGCGGCACTCTGAAGACAAAACTCCAGTGTGCGTCGCGCAGACCAACGAACATTCGCGACGAATGGCGCCCAAAGCTAAGCGTGCACGGCGCAAATCAAACGCAGACGGCGCAACGGATGGACGCAGAACGGGTGGGGAGTCCACGAGCGGCGGGAGCGGGGCGAAAATCGCGGAAGGGATGGTTGATGAGACGCTCGACGTCACGTGTGAAGTGACTCGAGAGAATCCGTTTTGCGTCCACGGGGCTTGCGTGTTGCGCTGTCTCTCGGGTGAGGTGGACGTGCACGGGTTCGTCGTTCGAGCGGGGTCATCGAGTGACGTCGTAATTCGTTCGTCGGCGAAAGTCGCGAGTGTGGTGACGATTGAGACGGCGTGCGAAGGCGGAGCGTCGGTGCGGCTTCGAGCGGTGGACGGCATTTCGTCGTTCTCCATAGCCGAGGCGGGCAAGGCGCAGCGAGAGTTTGGATGGTTGCCGACGATGATTTCGCCGCAGTGGAAGATAGTCTCTGAGTCGGTGGTCCACGCGATTTGTACGGGAGGTACCGGTCCCGTCGTGGCTTGTTTGGGACCGAAGGGTGTCGGTAAAAGTACGTTGTCGAGACACATGGCAAACGGTATTCTGAGTAAACTCGGCGCAGTAGCCTGGTTAGATTTGGATTGCGGCCAGCCCGAACTCACGGCTCCTGGAATGGTGTCGCTCACGATTTTACGCGTGCCTTTACTCGGTCCTCCTCAGTTGCATCAGGCGAGCGGAGCGGAATTTCCAGGCGCGCCATCCGTTCCCATCTGTTCGAGTTTCATCGGGGATACGTCACCTCAGAGCGACCCAGATGCGTACGTTGCTGGAGCTATTCGTTGTTTCGATGCTTGGAAGGAATTGGGCGTGGATAAACCGCCACTCGTCGTCAATACCAGCGGCTGGGTGAAGGGTCTTGGACTGGAGTTGACGGATGAGATTCTGCGAGAGATAGGAGAGCAGGCGGGCCAGTGTTTCGCTGTGAACATAAGGTCGCACGTAGCAAGCCGTAACGCACCCGATGTCAAGTGGTTCAGAACTGAACTATCTATCGCTCCGCGTGTCTACGAAGTTCCTGCAGGACTTGGAACGGCGTTGAAAGGGCACGACGCTGATGGGGACGACACGAGTGTCGACACGTTTGATACGGTAGAGGGTGCTTCTGCCAAGTCTGTCACTAAACGCTCGGCTAGTGATTCGCGTGCGTTGGCGTGGTTAGCGTGGTCGCGTCAGACGGTGGCGATATGCAACGATGTTCCGACAGCAGGCGAATTGAAGATTGATGACTTGGGTGAAAACGAGGCGTTTAATGCGACGGCGGGGGATCTCATGGCGGCTCGGCCTTGGCGCGTGTCTTTTGATGACGTCGTCGTGCACACCATACATGCTCAACTCAAACCTAGAGAGACGCTCATGGCTTTGAACGGTGCACTGGTCGGTCTGCTTAAAGGGCAGCAGCGTGAGAACGATAGAGGAAACGCGGAATGTGTCGGATTAGGCATTGTGCGGGGTGTCGATTACGAAAAGCGTTATATTTACATTCTGACACCCGTCGCGCGAGACAAACTGAAATTCGTCGAAACTATTGCGTTGGGAAAGCTCGAGTTCCCTCCCAAACTACTCGGCGCTGCCGGCGAATATCCTTACATGCAAGTCGGTTCCATCGCAAACGAGGGGAGCGGCAGCAAGGCGATCAAAAGTAGAAGTAACATTCTTCGTCAGAACACGGCGTCCAGACGTTGATCGATGCGTTAGTCAAGTACAAGTGGTGTGTGTAAATATTTCAACAGTAGGTCCATTAGTCTAGATGTTCTCGTCAGCCGGGATCTTCTCGAGTTCCGTGGCATCAACCAATCTTGGCGCTCCTTGCGCAAATAAATGGCATAAGCGAACGAGAGAGGCGTATGTGTTTTCGTTTTCGGCGCTCGATTCGAGTGTGACGCGCAATATGTTCTCTGCCAGTTTCGCACCTTCTTCTGGATGGAAGCCAGCGTACAGTTCCACCGCGACTGCATTGGGAAACATGACGCGCAAAATTTCCACGCATTGTATCTTTGACTCCGCGACCAGTAGACGTTCCGACAATACCATTGTGAAGCTGGAACTACTTTTCAAATCAGAAACAACTTTTTCACTAATCTGCGTGCCGAGAAGTGACCCAGCTAATCCGATCGCGGTCTCTCGGAGTTGAACGTCATCGTTATGGGTAAGGTGCTCAATCGCATTGCGCAACTGATTATCTGCGCACAACGACTGCAACGATGCACGCGGCGGGGTCACAGGCTTCTCTTTGGACTCTGGCGTCTTGTGAACTAGAGCTTCAATCACCGACGACAACAGAACTATGCAGTGCATTCTGAATGTTACGTTCTCTTTCGAGGTTGCCACCTTCATGAGCCAGGACGTAACAAAGCTGGGCATCGTGCCTTGCTGCGCACAAGCGCCCAAGGTAGAGCCATTGAATAAGAATTCGTATTTGCCGAAAGGGGCCATGAGATGCTTTGTCTTTGCCACATCTTGAAGAGAAGAAACCCATATTGGCGAGTCCGTCGCTCCCGGTATCGTCTGTGCGGTCGTGTCAAAGAAAGTCTCCAACGTATGTGAATGCGCAGGTTTCGTTGCCGTGGCAGTAGTAGCAGTGGTTTTACGCTTCTTGGCCGCTGTTCTCGTGGAATCGACGGCGGTTCGAAGTGCATCAGCATCATCGGCAGTCATATCCACGCTATTAAGCGCATCAACCGTGATGATCCACTTGTTATTCAGACGAGTAGCGACTTCTTGAATTTTGCGCTTCACAGCTGCCTGACTGAGTCCAGCGACCCTGGATGATGCGTCTTCTACGAATGTCCCAGCGGCTTTGTTTATGGTCAAACTGGGATGACGCAGGAGAAACTCGATCAATTCTCGAAGCTGCGTGTTCACGAGATCATCTTTCGTCATTTTGTGAGAACTCTTGTTCGTCGATTTGGTCTGGGCGTCGTTCTGCGCTGTCGCACTCGTCCGTGAGGTGCTCGCATCGAGAGAAATGCGCACATGCGCCGCAAAGGGAGTCATGCCAGTGAACACACCAAGCAAACTCGCGTCTGGTTCTTCTGCATCGGAAGTTCTTGGTTCAAGGCGAGAGATGATAAGAGGCGTTTGTTGTCTCTTTGCCTTATTTGTCAACATCGCGATCGTACTCCGCTGACGCGCAGTTCTTTCATCGTCTCCAATGCACGCAGGATCGAATGTCGCAAAATCTATCATCTCCACGTCTTCGTTTGCTATGAATCCGTCATCTTCTTCCCCACCTAATTCATCGTCATCGTCATCGTCATCGTCGGCGTCAGACAAACTTTCACCAGGTCCAGCATCTTCCCACTCCTCCGCCGAGTCGTAATCGTAGTCAACGTCCGCCTCTTTCGCAAACGGTCTTCTAGCAGTCACGACTACCGGTTTAGATGGTCTATTTGGAAACGTACCAGTGCCCCAAAAAGCGGGTCTTTCGTACTCGGCTCCATCGATATCGTACAATCGTCGGCGTCTCGCACATCCACCATCTACGTAGTCACCGCGCTTGCGCTTTCGTGATATGTTGAAACACAGAACGGCAACACCGTCTTTGTCTGCATTTACCCTCCGCTCTCCCCAGCGAGTAGCGAAACGACGTTTGTCCTGCTTCCATCGAGCTAAAAGCTCGACGCGTATGTTGTCAATGTCTTCGTCATGCTTATCTGACTTAATGATCGAGTCCAGTTTATCTCTAAGGGCATCTGAAATCGCTGGAATATTCACACTAGGTGACTTAACAGGCCTAGCCTTTGGCTTCGGCGTGAAAAACTTGGCGAATGCGTTTGCCTGCTTTGCCTTTAATATTTCAGCCTTGGCTTGCTCAGCTTCCTTCTCTGCCAACTCTGCTGCTTTCGCAGCTTCCTTTTCAGCTTTGATCGCATCCCTCTCCGCTTGTGCCGCCTGTTTCGCAGCTTCTTTTTCCGCCTTTATGCGTTCTCTTTCGTTTCGTTCAGCTTCCTTCTCCGCTAACAACTTGGCCTTGGCCGCTTCCTTCTCGGTGAGCAACTTTTGCCTCTCGGCTTCCTTTTCACTCCTCACTCGCTCCTTCTCAGCTTCCTTCTCTACACGCGCCCGTTCCTTCTCCGCCTCCTTCTCTGCACGCACCCGTTCCCTTTCCGCCTCTTTCTCTGCACGTGCCCGTTCCTTCGCTGCGCGCACCGCTTCCTTCAAGCGTTCCTTTTCTGCCTTTTGCTCTTCTTGAGCGATGCGCGCGCGTTCCTTCTCCGCCTCCTTTGCCTGTCTCAACCGTTCGCGTTCTGCCGTTTTCGCCGCTTTATCGGCTCTCGACGTCTTTGCCTCTGTTGCCTTCGTCGTCGTCGGTTCAGAGACGTGCGCGATAACCACATCATCGGCGCCACCCACATCACCCACTCTAAGAACATCAACAGCTTCACATACCATTCCATTCACGCGTCGCGTCGCGTTGGGCGACGACACAGTCATCCCCACGTCCGAGGTCAGCGCGACTGATGAATTTCCACCCGTGGCGCGACGACCCCTGTCGTTTGTCGTCGACCGCGGCGCCACGACCGTGAGTGAAGTTTGAGTAAAGAAAATCTTTTTTCTCAAAAAAGAGAGACAGTTGCGAAAGTTTACGAAAGATGGATTACAACTATGCACGCAAAGAGAAAGAATCAGAATCAACCGATTATTGATCGTACGCAGCGGTGAGAGCGCGGTATTTACCACCGGCGCGCATTAAGGCGTCATGAGTGCCGTGTTCGACGACGACGCCGCCTTCGCCAGAGTTTTCGAGAAGGTAAATCTTGTCGGCGTTGCGAATGGTGGACAGTCGGTGCGCGATGACAATGGTGCTGCGCTTGCTGCCGTCGGAGAGGAGACCGTCCAAAGCGGCTTGAACGAGACGTTCGGACTCATTGTCGAGCGCGGACGTGGCCTCATCGAGGAGAAGAATGCGAGGGTCGTTGATGATGGCTCTGGCGATGGAGATGCGCTGCTTTTGACCGCCAGAGACTCGTCCGCCTCCAACGCCTACGTCGGTGTCGTAACCTTCTGGCATGCGGGTGATGAATTCGTGGGCGTTCGCCTTCATAGCGGCGTTCATGACTTGTTCACGAGTTGCCACGCCACCTGGCATGCCTGCGGCGATGTTGTCGTGGACGCTACCGGAAAAGAGCGTGGGTTCTTGCTCAACCAATCCGACGTTGCTTCTAAACCAGAGCAAATCGAGCTCCGAAATGTCGACGCCATCAATCAAAATCTTGCCTGCAGTTTCGCCACCCTCAACGGCAATCTTAAATTCGGTCCCTTTTCCATCGCTGAGCTTTCCTTGGCTTACGCGAACGATTTGATAAAAGCGTTCGAGAAGTTGAATCGCCGTCGACTTGCCGCTCCCGCTCTGGCCGATGAGTGCCACCGTTTGGCCCGGGTTCACCTCAATGTCCAACCCGCCGAGAACCGGCGCGTCTCGGGTTGGGTACGAAAAGAAGACGTTTTGGAACTCGATCTTACCCTTCAAGTTGTCCAAAACCTTTCCAAACTTGGCCTCGTCGGCATCCTTCGTAGAGCGGGGCACTTCGCGTGCTTCCTCCTCAGTGTCGGAAATCTTCACGAATGGCTGTGACTTGACTGGCGGGACGCGATCTATCAGTTTGAAGATGCGCCCGGCGGACGCGGTACCGTCTCGGCTATCGCCCGCAAAAGTAGCCGCTTGGCCCGCACCTGCAGCGCAGAAGCCTAAAGCCCAGAGAGACTTCATAAAGTCCATAAAGTTGAGCTCACCCTTGCCGATTAATTGTCCTCCCCACCAAAACGCGAAACCGTAGAAACCCATGGTGAGCGCTTGAGCGAGACCGAACGCGCCCCCAGTTCGCAGCGCCTTGCGACGTTCCTCCGACGAGGTGGAAGATATAGCGGAATCGTAGTTCTCTGCCATGGTGCGCTCGAGTCCAAACGCGTGCACGTCTTTAATCATGGTTACCGTTTCTGAGACGCGTGCCGAACCTTCCGCGACGTTTTCGTCTAGCGCGGTGCTATCCGCGAGATTCTTCATGTTTAACATCTCTCCGATACTCAGCACGGGAACACAAGCCAAAAGAACGAGACCGTACTTCCAGCTCGCGGTAAGAGAAACCGTCAAGCCAAATGTGAGCGCGGCGGCGGCTTGAATAGCGCTGCCAAAGCTCTGACCAGTCATCGTGCGTACCTTTGCTGTGTCAGCTTGAAGCAAGGTTGTCAACGCCCCGACGCTGTTTTCTTTTTCATCAAAGAATGCAACGTCTTGGCGCATGATTGATCTAAACAAGTGGATGCGCAGACGCGTCGTCAGCCGTTCGCCAATGTTACCAAAGATACCTCCTTGAATACCCATCACGAGGAATGCTCCAAACGCCACAGCAGCCATGGCTCCAGACAACACGGCTGAACGATCGCGAACGTAATCGATGTCATCCATGTAGAAGACAGTCAGTAATTCGGCGAAAACAAACGCAACGGCTGGCATGACGCAACCATTGGCGACGGCGAAGAAAGCTCCAGTGAGCAACAGCCCGAGGTCGTCTTTGCTGTACTTCCACACTCGTTTCGTGCTCACTTTGTAAACATCCTTCGACTTGTCCTTCTCGTCGTCAGTGTCTTTTCCCTTCTTCTGCGTCCCTTCGCTGTCGTCCTGCACGGAATCCGTCTTGAACGACTCAATGGATGCCGCGGATGCAGAGCGCTTGAATCGCTTCCCGTCATCCTTGGTCAGACCGACCAAGTTGCGATACATGCCCTTTGAGCCGAGCGCCATGAGCTCGTCATGCGTCCCTTGTTCGAGCACGACGGATCCGTGCGCACTACCGCTACCACCGGCGAGCCCGGCGGATGTATCTTTGCTACCGAGAACGACGATTTTGTCCGCGTCGCGCACAGTCGTCAAGCGGTGCGCAATTACAATCGTCGTGCGCTGACCTCCAGCTGTGGAGTGCACCAAACCGTCGAGTGCGGATTGGACCAATCGTTCGTTTTCCGTGTCCAGCGCCGAAGTTGCCTCATCCAAAATCAAAATGGCTGGGTTGCGCAACGCCGCGCGCGCGATAGCGATTCGCTGCTTTTGCCCACCCGATAGCTTTGAGTTTTTACCTCCGACTTTCGTGTCGTATCCATTCGGGAAGGACATGATAAATTCGTGCGCGCACGCGGCTTGGGCCGCGTTCATGATTTCACTCATGCTTGGTTTCGAGCCGTCGAGAGCGACAGGACGACCGGCGGCGATATTCTCAGCGATCGTCGCTTCGAAAAGAAGTGGCTCTTGAGAAACGATGCCGATGTTTGCGCGGAGTTTGTCGATCCGAATAGACTTGAGGTCGACTCCGTCGAGCGAGATGGCGCCGCCGGTAGGATCGTAGAATCGCTCGAGAAGTTTGGCAATCGTACTCTTACCACAACCGGAAGCTCCGACGAGAGCGACGACGGATCCGCCCTCAATGGTGAGGTTCAACTTGTCGAAAACCGGGCGTTCCGGGGCGTACTCAAACTCTACGTCGCGGAAGACAATCTCACCGCGAATCGGCGCCTTTGGCTCGACGCCCTCTGGCAGTCGAGTGTCGTAACCAATCTCTGGAATGCGGTCAATCACTTGGTATAGCTTGTACGCGGCGATGCGAGCTTTCGCCAAGGCTTCAAACGCGGGAGCAGCTTGACCGAGGGCGAATCCTCCAAAGAGAATGGAGAAGAACACCATGACGATGACGCCACCTGTCAAGCACGGAGAAGCGGCAGAATCGAGAACGTCGCCAAAGGTGGTGCTCAATCGATAGCCACAACCACAGTTGGGCGACGTCGTCAAAGCCGCCATAGTGTAGTCGATGTTGCAGGCGCACTGCAAAAGGGCGTCACCAGTGTAATTCTTGCTGGGGTCGTTCGTGTACATGCACATGGATCGCGCAAAAGTCGCGTGCGCACCCCACGTTGCGTCGGCGACGTCAACTAGTCCGGTGGGTGGTGGATACTTTGAGAGCGCCGACACCTTGCTGTCGGCAATCAACTTTGCTCCGTACCACAAACCCAAAGCGTACATCACGAACATGGACGCAAACAATCCGCCACCGGCAAAAGAAGCCTTCCAAATTTGCTTTGCTCCGTATCGCTGAGCCTTGCCCAAATTCGCCTTGAAACGGTTCGTCGCGACGTTTTGGTAGTTGAGCGCGTTCGTCACGCGAATCGCCCCAATCGTCTCCGTCGCCACGGCACCTGCGCTCTCGTACTCGACGTTGCCCTTTTGCTGATCTTGGATCGCCTTGATTAAGAAGAACGTCGCGAATCCGAGCAACGGCACGCATGCGATAATGACGCCAGACAACTTTGCGTTGAAGTAAAAACCGACACCGAAACCGCCACCCATGGAAAAGAAGCTCTGCACCAACTCGGCAAACTTTTTCGACATGCCCGCTTGGAAGTCATTCACAGTCGCCGCCGTCAAAGTCGATAACTCTCCCGCCTTTTTACTCTCAAAGAATTTAATGTCTTGTGCCAACATGCTTCGCACAAAGGCGCTTCGCATGTTTCGCGACGCTCGGGCCGCACCCCAAGACGTCAACCAATACCCCAGCGTCAAAGACGTCCCGAGAGATACCGCAACAATCTCCATCGCGATGACGGCCGAGTTAATCTTACCCTCGACGTCCCCGACGGCGGTGCTATCGAGCAAGTTTCCAAACGCGACGTTGACCGCCGGAAACAACGCTCCGCCCAAAGCGCTAAACATCATCCCAAGCACGAGCAACAACAAATCCTCTTTTTCGTAAAACCGAAACAAACTCAACAACGGCACCATCTTCGGCGCTTCATTCTTCGTCTCCCGATCCCCATCCCCATCCGCATCCTTTCTCGGCTCGTCCGCGGGTTCCTCCGTCTTCATCCTTCCAAAAGCGTCAAAGCACACGACACTTCGTCACTTCGTCCGTCGCGTCTCCGTGTTCCTCGCCCGGCCGCGTCTCTTCGCGCCGCGTTTCCCACGCGCGACGAAACAAGTACTTCGTCTCCGCCTCCGAAACGAGTTCCGGTGCGTCCGTGAAGCGCGTTCGTTTCGTGCGGCGTCAATCGACGCGGTTTCTAGGTTGTGACGTCAGTGTCAGCCTTCATCATTTACATTTTCCATCCAACGACA
>Ga0255768_10004459_pt1 | contig 13655 bp, 14 predicted proteins | sample 071ome_33_FD_179983 | JGI IMG/M metagenome (GOLD analysis project Ga0255768, IMG submission 179983) | Coastal salt marsh microbial communities from the Groves Creek Marsh, Skidaway Island, Georgia - 071412AT metaG (version 2) | ecosystem: Environmental > Aquatic > Marine > Intertidal zone >...
AATAGCATTTTTTATATGTTTATTAATATTGTATCTATTTACTTCTTCAGGTCTTATGTAAGTATTATTTAAATATAATCTAAACAAAGGCATTATTTCTTTTTTAACTAAATCTATATCTTGTTGTTTTAAATCTTTACTATTGACTTTTAACCATCTTAATGGAAACCAATCTACTAAAGGTTCTACCATAAATTGATCTGTAGTTATTCCAATTTCAGCATTACTATGAACTCCAATATATCTTTCTTGTTCTTCTCCTATAGCATCTAGAATAATTGTATCTATATCAATATCTTGTGTTTCAAACATATCATCTATTTTTATATCTATTTCATCTCTTACACTTGAGTCTTTATTGATTTTAGAAAAGAAATATTCATAAGCAGTTTTTTCAGTTACTCCACTGTTAGGCATCCTTTTGATTTGTTCGTATAGATCCATAAGAGGTAATACCATTTCTTGATCTAATCCTTGTATAGCAAAACCAGCTCTACTTGTTAGATAATTAACAGTATAAGCAATTTCTGCTAGTTGCATCCTATCTGCTTCTGTTTCATAATTTAAACCATTAGCAGAATTTATAAATTCGTTTATCTCGTTAGGCACTACACCATTTCTACTAGCAAATGCAGTTATCTTAATTAAATCATTACTTGCAGTATCATTAGAAATATCATAACTAAAATCAATACTGCTTAAACTTCTTTTTGAAGGCATACCTTCTTCTGCAACATAATCATCATTAATTAACTCAATAACTTTATAATCAATCATCATTTGTTTTACATCTTCTATCTTAACATCACTATATCCAAAATCGTCTGTTATTAATCTATATGCAGCTCCTATATCTGTTTCTAGATTTAATGTTTTTTTATCACCAAATGATTCAATAACTTTGCTAATATTGTATTGTTTTGTTAATTCTCCTTTTTGGTCTACATCAAATCCCATTTGATCTGACATTAAATTTAACTGTTGTAAGCTATTAGGTAACATATAATTTTGCATATTACCCATAAATTGTTGATAGTTGTCGTCTATATTAACTTGTTGTTGATTTTCTATTTTCTTCTGTAGTTTTTCTTGTTGCCCAACAAAACTTTCAATAAACGTATTTGCATTTTCAGCAATACCTGATCTTTCTTCTGTAGTAGAATTAGTTAAAACAGCAAATGTATTTTGATTAGCAGAAGTAGGATCTTTTACATACTTATTTAAAAAATCAGTTTTAATTAACTTTACAGCTTGTTCTAAGTTTGTATCTCCAGTTCCATAAGGAATATTTCCCCCAACATAATCTATTTGATCTTGTGCAACAGCAGCTGATAATAATCCTTTAATAGTAGATTCTACTCTAGCACCTTCAAATGCTAGTTTGTATGCTCTCATTTTTTCATCAGGTGAAGGCAATCCACTTCTATATTGAGGATCTAATGAATTGTATATATTAGTATAAGAATTAATATTTTCTCCTAGTTCTGGTACTAAACTAGTAGCCCAAAAGTCATCAAATTCTTCTGAACTCATGTTTAATATTTTCTTTAAGTTATCATCTATAAAAACAGCATTATCTGCATCATTCTTTTTTAAGGTATCTATTTGATAGTTAGAATACCATTTGTTATAAATAACATCTCCTTCTTGTGCTGCTTTTAAACTAGCAAATTCTTTTGACCAATTTTTAAATCTTTTAGGAGCTTTTGATACAAGTCCATCTATATAAGATTGGGTAGCATTAGCAAATCCCTCAGGATCTAAATTAAACTTTTTTGCATAATCATTAATAGCTTTAATAGTATTAATCTTAAAATCAGATTTGTAATTTTCTTCTTCTAAGACAATCATTCTTTGAGAATAAACGTCTATACTTTTTCCAATAGCTTCAGCAGCCATTGAAACAGGATCGCCACCATAAGCATCTACTACTCCCATTCTTGATTGAATAGAAGATACTGTAGTTACTTTTTCTCTATTACCTTTAGTTAAAGCCATTATCCGTAATATTTAGCTGTTCCATAACCAGTTGTTAAACCAGCTATAACGCTTGTATATCCTCCAAAAGTTAGTTCTTGTTGTTTTAATCTATTTTCAAAAGCCATTTGGGTATATTTAGTTTGCACAGATTTCCCCATTAATCTAATAGTTTCTATATCTTTAGCAGCTTCATTCTCTGCTTGTTTGTTAATATTTAAAAAACTTCTAGAATCATCATAATAACCAGCAATAGATGCAAACGCTTTGTTATTAGCTATTGTATCTTGTAATGCTCTTGTTCTGCTATTTTCTTCTTCAATAGCAGCTAACTTAGCCATTTCAGCTTCTTGTTGTAATCTAAAGTTTTCTCTTGCTAAAGCTGCTTGTTGTGCCCTAATACTTGATACTGTACCTACAGCACCAACAACAGCACTAAGCATAATGGCTTGTGATGCACTCATGCGAATTGTATCTCCATAGCTAGTCCTAATACCTTTAAGGGTAAAGGATCGTTTTGTGAAATAGTTATAGTAGGTGATTTACTATAACCTAAAAAAGTAAACTCTTTTTTATCTGTTACAGATTGTAAGTCAGTATTGATATTAAAGTTCACTTGTTGTATAACTAACTCCTTTGAGGATCTATCTGATCCTTTCATAGTTATATCTAATCCACCAGATATATCAACAATGGCTTTGTTTATTCTTCTAGGCTCTCCTGTTAATGGTCCAGTGTCAATTTCTTTATCTATAGGCATAGTTTCTAATATAGGTGTAAAATTAAATCCTACTCTTACTCCTGTAGGAAAAGGTGCATTTGTTAATGTAATTCTATCATTAGCATCTATTGTAAATAAACCTAAAGAACCATTACCATATACTGCATTTACTTCTGTAGTAGGTTCATATACTGCATTAACAGTATGTACAAAACCATTAACAATAGTAATTACAGCATTATCTGCTGGTGAACTAGTTAAATTTTGATCTAGTGTCAGGCTATATCCTGATCCTGTTTGAGTAACAGCTGTAATGGTATATTCTGTAGTATCTCCAGCAATAGTAAAAGATTCTTGTATTTGTGGATCTGAGCTAAAACCATCTACATCTAGTGTGTTTCCTGTCTGACTACCCCCATTTACTAGTGGTGTGCCTTTTTGGTATACAGTAGTTGTTGTAGAACAATCTACAGTAATAGCATCTGTATCAGCAAACTTTTCCAATAAGTAAACTGTTCCTGAAGGTAATATTCTTTTTGTTGTTACAAATAAATTTTCATTAGCAGCTGTAATAGAATAAAACTCATCTCCTGATTTAGTTTCCCATAGAGTCCAACCAGCTACTTTTTCATCTCTAATACTATGAAATACAGCTATCTTACCACCTTCTGTAGATCCATTATTTAAGAAGAAAGCAAATTGTTCAGCTCTTTGATTATTTCCTGTAATCATAGAATGTTGTTTAGGACTATCTATTAATTGAGATGATAGCACAGATACTGAAGTAGATTTATATGCTTGTTCAACATCTGAAAATACATATTCTCTAATTGTTTTACCATTCTTTTGACTAAATAATGTAGCTCCGTCAAATGGTACAGGAGCAGATCTATTACAACCATAAGGTGTTTGTCTAAGAAATGTGATATTACTAGGAGTAATTGCTTGAGTATCAGAAGGTGTAGGAACAAAGTATTCACCACCATCTGTAAAGATCTGTAAGTTACGAGAAGAAAATAAGTGTCTTACTTCATTAACTCTATCAGAAGCAATAGCAACATTAATGGCTTCATCAGCTAATCCTGTTCCTAAATCAAAGTTAAAATATTCAGCTATTCTAGAAGCAACAATAGCAGAAGGTTTATCTCTTACTCCACCAAACCATAATCTATTATCATGAAATGAAACAGCCTGAGGATATCCTCTAACTGTCGATATTAGTTCTTCTTCCCAGTTAGCGTGTGGTCCAGTACCAGATATACCAGCTTCAATAATAGTTCCTTCTAATTCAGTAGTAGAGTTATATGCTGTAATCTTAATTTGTTTATCATCTACTTTTAAATAATGACCAACATAATCAGAAGTCCATATTGCTGAAGATGCTGTAATAGTTCTTCCTGTTCCAGTAGCATCAGTAGATAAAGTAACTGTTACTGTGGAATCTGCATATTTATAGAAAGGAGCATGAGTCTTGTATGCACCAGATACCACTACATCTTCATCTAATTCAAAAGCAAATTCTGTAACTGTAAATGTTGTAGCACTAGTTCTTTTAATTTGTAATGTAGGATTGTTTCTATGAGTAACAAAAACAGTATCTCCAAATTGTGCTAAGTTTATTTCAAATATCTGAGCTGAAGTCCAGTTTACATTTGTTGTAATATTAGTTTGGATAGCCACACCATCTGAATCATAAACATCTAGTCTACCATTAGATAATGCAAAGATAGCTATCTCATCATTAGAAAATATAAAAGGAGCTAATCTAGCAGCTGCTGGAAGTGTTGCTTTATACTCAGTTGCTGGTCTACGCATAACTCCACCTTCATCTAATAAGAACCAATTACGACATTGTTTAGCACCTTCAAAGTATGCTTTGGCGTCTGTTCTAGCGTTTAGTAAAGGATTGAGTTCACCAGCTGAAAAGTTAGTAAATACTTGTCTGACTTTTCTGGGCATTAAGATACAACAAGTCCACTACGACTGCTCCTTCTTTCAGTAATAAACCTATCAGTTGAAAGTCTTTTAGTTGTAGTTTCTTGTGCATCTGTATTTTTAGCTATTAGAATTTGTCTTTCACCTAATTGGTCATACTCTCTAATAATTGCTGCATCTCTTGCCAATGCTCCACCAAAAGCACTGGCTAATTTATAAACTAATGCATGTCTAAAGTATGGTGGAAACTTTGATTCGTCTTGTCTAAATAAGTAATCCATTATTACTGTACTAGATGATCCATATCCATTGAGATATATTTTATCTTCATATCTAGAGTATTGTAATAATGCATCATTACAAGTAACTGCTAATACTTGCAGTACCTGAGGACTAGTTGGCATTTGATAAGCATATTCAAATCTGCCTGTAGGAGCTGCTGTTAGTAAAGATAACTGTTGTTGCCCAGTTGCAAATCTCCATCTAGCTCTTGTTAAAGTAGCTTCTACTATTTCTTCATAGATATTATTAACTGTAAGAGCTTCTGTATTATCATCTGTAAATGATGAAATAGGATTAGCTCCTATCATTACTAAAGCTCTACTTGCAATATCTACTTTGGTAACAGCCATTATTGAGCTTGTCTATATCCTTTTGGAATCATAACATTATCTGCATAAGGTATTTGTATTGATAAGTTTTTACCATTAATAGCAGTAATTTTATATTTCTGTGATAGATAACCGACTGTAGCTATAAACTGTTTTCTTTGTGCTCTTGGATCATCAGAAGTAACAATAGAATCTAAGATTGCTAATTGCATTTTTACATCAGCTATCTCTTTATCTGAAAGATACTTACCAGTAATAACATTGTTTTTACTAGGATCTTGTAACTTTGTAGAATATCTACCATCAGGTAATCTTCCTGATTCAAACTGTGATTCTTTTGGAGCAGAAGATTTTAACATTGATGATGCTAGACCAGCAGTTGCTGCTAATCCTAATGCTGCACCAGCAGTTCCACCTATTGCTGCACCTCTAAGTTTTTTATCTTTAGCTACTGTAGCACCTACTCCAGCTCCTAAGATACCACCCATAGTTGTTGGTGCAGCTGCCATACCTAAAGCACCACCTACTGTACCACCTACTGCAATCTTAGCAGCATCAGTTACTCTTTTTGCTGTAGCTCTACCTTCAGGACCCATTTTTCTACGGGCTTTAACACTAGCTTTTCTAGCTGCTTCTTTTACTTTAGTTCCAGCTTTACCAGCTACTTCTTTTGTTTTTTCTACAGCTGGTTTAGCTTTTTCTGTAACTTTTTGTACTGTTGGTTTAACTTTAGTAGCTGCTTCACGAGCTTTATTTTTTAATGCACTAGTTTTTTCAGTAGTTACATTAACTGCTTTTTTTAAACCTTCTTTTAATTTTTTTTTCTTTAATAAACCTTTAGCAGCTTTTGCTGCTCCACTAATTGCTGCTCCAATAGCCATAATATCTCCTTTAATAAGAAGGGGGGATTAACCCCCCTCTTGTTTTATTCTCCTTATGCAAGAGCTACTGTTGTTACAGTAGTTGCTCCAGTTTCAGAAGTTACTGTTATTACGTCCATTTCGTGAGTACCACCTACACCGATTGAACAAAGGATAACATCTCCTTTGCTTAATTCTTTGTAAGCAGAGTTGAAATAGCCAGAAGCTACAACGGTTGCTTTAGCATCACCATCAGTATAAAACCATAGTGAGTTTCCAGCACCCATGCCTGCAATCTTTTTGATTGGATTATCAGTTGCGTATGCCATTATTTACTCCTTACTCTGCACATTTCTGCACTCTAATACCATTGGTGTCGATTAGGATTGAACCCATTGATAAGTAAGATGTCATTAAGTGAGCTACTTTCTCAGGAATGTAGTTTACTTCAGTTCTTACTTCAGATCCAACGCCTAAGCCCATTGATGATTTGTGCCATGCGATTGTATGTCTATCTGTTGAACCAGATGTATCTAGTCCAGAATGTACGAAGGTTAAGAAACCTAAGAATCTCTTAGCAGTATAATTCATGCCAGAGAAAGGTAGTTCTCCTGAACCAATGTACTCTAGTCTAGTCCACTGATCGTCAGCTAATAAGTCAGACCACTGATTTGGACCAATAGCCCAATATCTTTGGTTGTCATCTGGAACATCATTTGATCCAAATAGAGCTTGCATCTCTTTAAACTTATCAATGTTAAGATCAGTTGCTACTGTACCACCCTGTGCACCAGCGTTGTTAGCTAGTGTAGTTGCAGATGACATAGCGTCTGTAATGATTGAGTCAGTTTTTCTTCCAAGAGCGTAAGCTGCGTTATTAGCGATTACTTGTCTTTCGTCAATGTTGGTTTTAAGCTCGTCTAATCTATCCACATAGTCAGATGCATAGAAATCAGCGAGAGTAGCTGTTACGTTAGTGTGAGAAATATTCATTGCTACAACCTCAGCATGTCTTGCTTTAGATGTTGCCTCACCAGTTCCTACTTTTTGGAACTTAACAGATTCGCCTGATACACCATTAACTACACGAACAAGATTTTTTAGCTTAGCACCCATTCTTTGATATGCCATATGTACCTCAGCTTCAAACTGGGTAATAAAAGCATTGGTTATGCTCGAACTCATAATTTATCTCCTTTTGTTCGTTTGTTTATATCAAGATTATCTCGATAGGGCTGATATGTTATCTGTTAAACAGGCATATCATAAAGCTATGCGAGGTCTTTTTTATAGGACTGGCATAATTTTATGCAAAAATCAACGCACAAATTTAAATGATTTAATATTTTCTGTAGGAATTACTGTAGTATCGCCAATGTCTGTGTCATTACAAGACATAAAGACTATTGTAGCATCTTTATTTTTTTCTAATAAGAAGCCTTCTGTGTAGTTTACTGCTGGTTTGTATTTTTTAGCATCTTCTGGAGAGAGCCATTCAGCATGGCTGATTGCATCTCTCCAGTATATTTGGACTTTTTTAAGCCGATTTTTGGTTATAATATTTTTCATACAGATCAGTTACTTTTTTAATGTATGCTGCATCTTTTTCTCCGTCTTTCCAATATCTTGGATCTTTCATCATAGCTTTTAGATCTAACGGATCTGGAGTAACATCTATTTTAGTTTCTGTATTAGGAATAGGAGCATCTTTAGTTAATTTCATTATTTCTTCTATAACTCTTACTCCATTTGCTGTGGCAGCTAAGTTAGCCACTGTATCATAGGCTTCTGAACTTAAATTCTTTTTAGCCCATAAGTCTGCTGATTGTATTCTTGCATCTGCATTTTCACCTAATAATTCTTTTTCAGCTTGTTGATTAGGTAATGCATTGACTTCATTTTCTACAAATGCGTTAATACCAGCATTAAATTCTTCTTGACTTAATCCTTTTGATCTGGCTGTTTCAGCCCACCATTGTAACAATGGCATTTCAGGATCAACATCTAAAGCAACTCCATCAGGTAATTCAGGTGTTACTATATCATATTGTTCTGGAGCAGAACTAGATATTTCATTTGTAATATCATCTCTAATTTGTTTCGATAGCTCATCTGTTCTCATACCTAGTTTCTTCTCTAATGCTTTATAAGAAGCACCTAGATCTTCTACATTTACTTCTTTAGTTTCTGCGTTCCAAAACTTAGTGGGTATATACTCTGGTATTTCAGAACTAACTTCTTGTGTAGAATCTACTTCTGTTGATTCTTGGATTGGTTGTGTTTGTTCTTCACTCATCTTTTTTCATTCCTTTATTAATTTTTAACTTGATTAAATTAACCAAGTATCGTTGTCCTTCTAAGTGCCATAACATACTACTGGAACTTTGTGGAGATACAACTGATTTTACTGTTAATGTTTCTAAATATTCTAGTACTTTTTTCCCATTAGGATCATTAAATACAGAAGCGAATATTTTATCTAGCTCCGAGTCTTGTTTAGACTGGACCTTGTTCTTCAGGGTTTCCCAACTCATTTCCACCCATATTAGCGGCTTGAGTCATAGATTGCAACTGATTTGCTATTTGTTGTTGCTCAGCTGCATCCCTAATTAGTTTCTCTGGTAATCCCATTTTATCAGCTAAATATCTAGCTACTTCATCTTGTTTGATTACCATATTTAACATTTGTGGTCCAAATGTTTGACCTAGAATTTCTGAGAATCTCATAACATCTGCTACATCTTGAGAGTGTTGAGCTTGAGATAAAGGAGATGTTGCAACTATTTTAACTTCTCTATTGTTTACTTTAGGAATTACAATCTTTCCTTGTTTTATTAATATTCTAATAACTCTCCTTAACAAAGGATTAACAAATTCAGATTGTAGTCTACCAAAAGAGGAACCTATTTGTCTTGACAGATCTCCCATTCTTTCTGCAACTTCAGTAGCTGACATAGGTGTACCTTCAGGTCTACCCAATGTTTCCATGTAGAGAGCTTTTTTAATATTGTTTCTCATATCTCCTAATACTAATTGAGCTACATCAAATCTACCAGCTGCTGGTAATGCTTGTAATCCTCTACTATTTGGAGCTACAGGAATAAGGCTTCCCGGTACTAAACTAATATTATCTGGGTTAATAACACCATCATCTTCAAAAGTATAGATACCTGAGATACTCATTTGAGCATTTTGTAAAATTAATTCTACAGTTAGGTTTGTTGTTTTGATTGCAGCCATAGCATTAAATACTGGACCACGACCATAAACTTCACCACTGGCTTTGTTCCATCTAAACACAATATAAGGGTTAGAACCAACTCCAGTTAGTTCTGTTTCATAAATCATTTCTTTATCGTTCATACAAACAACACAATACTTGTATCTTTCTTCATTAGGTTTGTCGTATAAACGAAATACACCTTCTACAATTTTAACTTTAGCAGAAGGATGTTCTTCCATTCTTCTTAACATTTCTTCAGACATTTCAGCTTTAGGATATGTAACCATAATTCTGTCATATCTCATTGTTCTTGTTCTAAAGATTTGATCTATCTTTTGGTCAGGACCATTGTTTAAAACAACTCTTGGTAAAGGTACTGCTTGAAAGTTAATAGGATTAATACTATCTCCTTCTTCTACTAATAAAACTGCTGTACCAATAGCAAGATCCATAAATGCTTCATGAACTTCTTGGTTGAAATTAGAACCACTTAGTACTTCAAAGATGTATTCTGTAATTTTATCTAACTGTTCGTTTACTTCAGACTTAGCATCTTCTGGTATTTCTGTACCTGATTGTAAACTAGCCCAACGACCAAATGTAGGAACGATTCCAGCTTGTAATCTTGATGCAAACTCTTGAATACCAACTACAGCTGTTTCGTCAAAGATCTTATCAGTTCTTCTCTCACCAATAGTTTCTTCATAGAAAGACTCTCTTTGAGGCATTGTATATTCATACGCTTCTTCATACTTATCTTTCCAATGATCGAATATATGTTCTGCTTCTTTAAACTTTTTTAAGAAAGAAATAACTCTAGCATCATTGTTAGAGTAATTAACTTCTTCTTGTTCTGCTGTTGGAATATAAGGCATTATCCTACCATTGATCCTCTAATAGTTTTATCTGCTTTAGTTAAGAATGTTCTTGTGCCACTTAGTGTTCCTGTTTCTCCTGTAGAAGCTCCACGATATGATCTCTTATCTCTTTGTGCTACTGCTGTAGAATCAGTAACAGATGTACTTTCAGCAGTACTTGGAGCTGCGCTATCTTTACTTCCTCTATTAGCAGCTATTGATGTAGAAGTTCTATTAGCAGTTTTGTAAAAGTTTTGAACATAGGTTGAATAAGGATTTGTTTTGTTAGAGTAATAGGCTGTTGAAAAAAATGCTGTCATTCCAGTTGCAGCTGTTGCTAACGCACCTAATCCTAATTTAAAATTTTGTTGTGATTGATACATCTCTTTAGAAAGAGGAATTGGTTCTGCTTTTGCAGATTCATATGCTTGTCTAGCTGTTGATTTAAATACTAATCCCTTATCTGTTTGTACTCCTGTAATAAACGATCCGTTTTTTTGCATAGTACCTAAACCTTGAGATGCTAGATATTCATTTCTAGCTTTTTGATATTCAGTACCATACATTTGATTAGATACTGTTGAAGATGTAAATCCTTTTGTTACTACTTGACCAGCTGGTGTATTCATAATATTAGGTCCACTTATACCTAATTTTTCTTGAGCATATTTATCTGCTTGTTTTCCAATAGAAGTATATAAATCAGATTTTACCTGAGTTGCTGTTTTTTTTTGTTTTACTTCACCTTCTCTTGCTCTAAAACTTCCAGCTGAACTTTTTGATGTTCCTCCTTGACTTCTCAATCTCTTTCCCTTCTGCATAGAATCCTCGACCACCAGCTCTACTAAAGAGAGATCTCATTCCTATAACTCCTTTAGCCATTCTTTTCTTTCTTTTTTCTTCAAGAGCTTCTAATCTTGCTTTTTCTTCTTGTTCTTCTTTTATTCTTTTTTCTCTATCTAAACGAAGCTGCTTTTCTGATTCTGATTCTGTATATTTTGGTGTACCGAATAAATTACCCATAGTTATAGATCTATTTCACGAAAATTTTGTTTTTTCAACGCACAATATAACTGATGTGGTGTAAATATCCACCATTTATTTAATCCTAGTATTCTCTGAACATAAGATACGCAACTATGTTCTTTAATCCAAGAACCCATTATGCTAGGAAATTTAGTTTTTCTAGGTTTAATATCTCCTTCTAGAACCCTACCATTCTTCATTTGAAACATTCTAAAGATAGCATCTATCTTATCTTCTGATAAGACTTCTAGATTTAAATGACCAAATATATACTCCATTAATATCCATACTTTGTTTTCTGGATCGTAAGTTATAACTCCACAATGCTTAAAACCTTTTTTAAAAAACCTAGTATCTCTATGTCCGTCTGTGTTTTCAAAGAAATATACTAGATACCTAGTCTGTTTTGCCATACGGATTTCTTTTTTTTCTTTTGATTATCAAAGATATTCCAAGATCTTGTTTGTATTACACGAGAAGGAGCTGTTTTACCAGCCATTAGGCTTCTACCTTCTCCAGCACCTAGCATTAAATACTGTAAAGCATCATGAACATGGGAATATCTGTTCTTCATAGGCTTATCATCATAGCGATCTCCAGATACTTGTATTCGCCTATAATAATAACCCCCATTAAACCCCTTTTTTAAGTTCATACAGCTATTATTTACTAGGAAGCCAGCCTTTCCCTCTACCATTCTAGTTAAAGCTGCTTCTACGCTCTCTATTCGCAGAGCAACGTCATTACTTGGAGCTGGTTTAGCTCTTAATCCTTGTTGTCTAAGTATTTGAAAAGGTGTTCTTTCATCTGTTTGAACTCTAAAATCTCCAGCTGGATCTCCATAGATCTCTACTTCTAGTCCTCTAAACCTTTTAGCCATTTCTAATTTTAGTAATTCAGTAAATCTTACAATACCCATATCAAAACAAACTAACTCATGTAGGATTAACCACCTACCATCAGCTAACTTCTGTCCGAATACAGCAGCTGGTGTTAATCCAAAGTCTATTCCTACAAATAATGTAGTAGAAAATGGTTCTAAAGGCTCTTTGGAGATATGTACTTCTTCATTCCAGCTAGGATAAACAGGCTTACCTTCTTCAATCGTACCTAATTTATTCATTACATAAACATCTATCCAGCCTTTTGTTTTACCTTTGATAATATTAGGGTAATAAGATTCTGTTAGGTTTCCTTTGTTTTCGCATTTAGGATTATTCTCATATGCTTCTAACTCTCCTTTACTATTCTTCTTCTCTAACATAGCAGAAGGTTGAATATAGAAGCTCCAGTTCTCTGGTTTAACTAACATTAAGGCTTCTTCTCTAGATAAGTGTTCGGGGGTGGGTACTTCTCCAGACATGATAGACCACCAATGATCTTCTTCAGGAGCGTTAGTATCAGCAATAACTCCATACCAAGATGCACCACCATCTCTCATAGAAGGATATCTGCCTACACGCATAGTACAGGCATCAATAATACTTTTAGGTAATTCTCTTGCTTCGTTTACCCATACTCCAGTTAATTCTAATGATAATAATTTCTTGACATCTTCTGGTCTATCTAATGCTAAGAAGATAACTTCTAGATCTATATCAGCTACTTGGATTCTATGGGTGTAAGGAACTGACCATGCAAAAGGTCCAAAGGTATTCTCAGGAAACCAGTCTAACCAAGTTTTAATAGTAGTAGTTTTTAACTGAGGATTGGTATTACGAATAACTGCCCAACGAGATTTTCTTTTCCCGTCTTGACCTTTTTCTTGTTGGATAGCTCTTTTAAATATTTCTACACAACAAGCAACAGATTTACCAGAACCTACTGGTCCTCGTATACCTCGAAAGAAATCATCTTCTTTTAGAAAGTTCTTTAAGGTACTGCCATCTGGTTTGTAGTTGAACTGGACCATCTACTTCACCTTGTCTATGTACTCTTTTAGCAATTTTTCTCTTACCGTTGGACCAAGTGCTTCTATTAATTTGTCTGCTTCCTTGTTGGTCAGAAAACTTTCGGGAAGGTATTTTAGGTGAACTTTTTTTACGATCTTTCTTAATCGTTCTCTCTCTTGAAAACTTAGTGGAAACTGTTTCCTTGTTTCCAGATTCACTTCCGAATCTATGTTGGTATTGTCTGTAGACATCTAAAAACTCCTTAAATAACTTCCAATCTAAATACACACTAGGATTTTCAAAGTCTTTTTTCAAGACTAAAATATCAGCTGATCCTTTCCAATCATCTAGCTGTTTAAATCCAGCACCATTCTTTCTAGCTTTAACTTCAATGGTTGTTCCGTCAAATAAATCATTAACATAAACATCATGAGGAAAGTCCATGATCGCTCCAGACATAGGTTGTCTACGAGCTGAGAAGCCTTGTGCTTCAAATAGTTTAACGATTTCTCGTTCTACTCTAGTTCCTTTGATCTTTGATTTACTACTCAAT
>Ga0255768_10004466_pt1 | contig 13643 bp, 11 predicted proteins | sample 071ome_33_FD_179983 | JGI IMG/M metagenome (GOLD analysis project Ga0255768, IMG submission 179983) | Coastal salt marsh microbial communities from the Groves Creek Marsh, Skidaway Island, Georgia - 071412AT metaG (version 2) | ecosystem: Environmental > Aquatic > Marine > Intertidal zone >...
ATCTGATGGGGTTCCAAACAAACCATAAGGACTCAAGAAACCCTGTTCGCCATTGAGCAATCGCAAAAGAAAAAGGACACTGAAGAGGAGAATCAGATGGGAAATTCGATGAAAAAGTTATTTGGGCAGTCGATCAGTATTCTGACAAGATGCGCATTGGTAGTGGTTTGTCTCAGCGCCTTTCAGTCAGTGGCTGCGCAGGAGCGCAGCTATATCAATCCGAGCAGTCCGGGAGGAAGTGGCTCGCCGTTCAGCGGTGCGGTGCTGACTGACGATACGCTCTACATCGCCGGCATGCTGGGTCTGGAGAACGGCGAGGTGCCCGCCGTACCGGCCGACGAAGCGCGCAATGTGCTTGACGCGATCAAAGGCACGCTGGAAGAGGCCGGCATGACGATGGATGATCTGGTATACGTGCAGATTTTTTGCTCGGACGTCAGCCATTACGCCAGCTTCAACGAGGTCTATCGGACGTACTTTACACAGGAGTTTCCTGCCCGGGCCTTTGTCGGTGCCGGCACACTGCTGTTCGATGCCCGATTTGAGATTCAGGCGATCGCGGTAAAAAGACCCTAGCTCAGCGTCCTGCTACTCCAGTCGCTGATCTGTTTGGTAACAAACAATTACATCTGGACGCTTCTGCTCCGAGATGGGCGATTGCTATGCTTCACGCCTTAAAAAGCGGCGCCGACAGAGCCGTCGCAGAAACGCTCAGGGACAGGAAAGCGCATGTTTCATTCTACTAGAGCTCAGGCCCTCTGCGCGGGCCTGAGTCTGTTTTTGCTTGGCGCTGTTGATCAGGCAGAATCTCAGACCCTCAGCTCTCAGTCTGTGCGTCCGACCGCGCAGGCCGCTCAGTTGAGCACTCTCCCGATAATTGACGGCGAAGTGCTGGGAGATTCAGCGTGGACAGCCGTGGCACCTACCAGTGGATTCACCCAAACCAGGCCGAATGAAGGCCAGGCGGCAACTCAGCGAACGGAAGTGTTTGTCGGCTACAGCGACGACACTCTGTACATAGCTGTGATGGCATACGATGACAATCCCGAAGCGATTCTGGTCACTGACAGTCGCCGGGATTCACCGCTGGATGATACAGACAGTTTTCGCGTGATTATCGATGGACTGCTGGATCGCCAGAACGGTTACGTTTTCGGTACAAACCCTTCCGGTATGGAGTTTGATGCACAGGTAATCAATGAAGGAGGCAGCGGCGGCTTCGGAGGTCGCGGGGGCGGAGCAGGTGGCTTTAATCTGAATTGGGATACGACCTGGGAAGTAGAAGCTCAGATCACAGATCAGGGCTGGAGTGCGGAATTTGCGATTCCGTTTCTGGCGCTGCGCTACGGCTCCGGTGATTCCCAGACCTGGGGTATCAATTTTCAGCGCAATATCCGTCGAAATAACGAGGAGTCTTACTGGGCGCCGCTTGATCGAAACTTCAATCTCAATCGTGTATCCGAGGCCGGTTACATCGAAGGGATTGAAGTTCCCAGTCAGCGCCTGCTGCAGGTGACGCCCTACGCGCTCAGTTTGAGTGAGCGCGGCGGTCAGCTGACCACCTCCCAATCCAGAGAGGAATACGGGATTGACGTGAAATGGGGTATCACGCCAAGCCTGACGCTTGATGCCACGGTAAATACAGATTTTGCCCAGGTTGAAGTTGACGACATTCAGGTGAATCTCGACCGGTTCAGCCTCTTTTTTCCGGAAAAACGGCCCTTTTTCCTGGAAAATGCCGGCCAGTTTGCCATCGGTAACCCGCGGGAAGTTGAACTCTTTTTCAGTCGTCGTATCGGCATCAATCGTGGCACGCAATTTCCCATTGAAGCGGGTGCCCGACTTACCGGCAAACTGGGCAGCAGCACCAACGTGGGCCTGCTGAGCATGCGCACGGAAGGCATCGACGGTGTCGTCCCGGGCAATGATTTTTCGGTGGTTCGCGTTAACCAGGAACTGCCCAACCGCTCTGCGATTGGCATGATGTTCGTAGAGAGACAGGGGGACGGGTCAATCAATGGCAATTCTGCTGCCGACTTCAATCGCACCTATGCGATAGACGGCCGTTGGGGTATCGGGGACTACACCGTTTTTCGCGGCTGGCTTTCACAGACAGAAACCCCGGGTGTCAGTGGAGATGACAGCGCCGGTGGCGTGTCGTGGACTTATGCCGATGAAGACTGGAACCTGAATGCCGGTTACTCACAGGTGGGGGATAACTTCAACCCGGAAGTGGGATTCCTGGCGAGGCGTAACTTTCGTAAATACGAGGCAGGTTGGCGATATCGCTATCGCCCGGACAATTGGGGCAATCTGCAGGAATTGCGCCCCCACATGAATTATCGGGGCTACTGGGATTTTGACGGCAATCAGCAGACGGGCTATCTGCACATTGACAACCACTGGGAATTCAACAGTGGTATGGAAATCCATACCGGCACGAATTTCACTCAGGAGGGCGTATTTGAGCCGTTTGAAATCGTCGACGGAGTCACCGTACCGGTCGGGGATTATGAGCATCAGGAAGCCCAGCTCGTCTTCTGGAGCAATCAGAGTGCGCCATTCAGCGTGAATTTCAGTTCCCGCCTCGGCGGGTTTTTCGGGGGAGACAGAGAGAATCTGGATTCTACGATCCGCTACCGGGTCGGTGAAAAGTTCACCAGTGAGCTGACCTGGAGCCACAGCAACATTTCACTGCCGGTAACGGGTGGCGACTTTGCCGTAGACATCGCCCGCTTTCGAGCAACCTACGCTTTCTCGCCCAGGATGACTATTCAAACGCTGGTGCAGTACAACAAGCGGGACGACGTGCTTTCCACCAATCTGCGCTTTGCCTGGCTGCAGTCGGCTAACGCCGGTCTCTACATCGTGTATAACGAAGTGGATGAAAATAACCTGCTGTTCGCGCCAAGAGAAAACGCACAACAGTTTGCGATCAAATATTCGCGCATACTGAATATCTTCAACTAGCAATGGGCAATAATGCCCGACAGCGACGCCGCTATTCGTCAGTATCGAGGATCTCGACGATGCCCCGGCGTATCCGGCTGGTCGACACGCTGACCTCGAACAGAAACAGCAGCAGCCCGCCGATCATCAGCGTCATGGCGCAGATAAACTGTGCGGCAATCGCGTCGGACAAGTTCATACGAGCGAGTTCGGCAAGAAACAGGGTCACGATCACCAGGCAGACCAGCAGCGCTGCGCAAACGAACAGGCGCAGCGACCAGTTCACCGGGCGTATTCGCTTCCACAAACCACTGGTTTCCTCCTGCAGCGTGCTTATGTGGCCGGATTGCGGCTCTGACATCAGCCGGGCTTCGACGATTCGTGCCCGATCGACGACCCGACCCAGACGAATGGACAGGACATTAAGCATGCCGGCGATACCTGCCAGCAGGAACACCGGTGCCACCGACAGCTGGATGACAACTGCGATATTTTCGACGGCATTCGGTTCCATTGCGGTCAGCCTCAGGCGGCGCTTACGGTATCAAGATCTTTCCAGTGGCGATGACCGCTGCCCGGTGTGCGGGTGAGATTTATCCAGATCTCTGAAGCTGCGATGTTAACCAGGCCAGCCATCCAGAATGTTGTGCCGAATAGTACGGGAACACCGATATCGGTGGTGGCCATCAGGATTGCCAGCATGATGCGTTCGGTCGCAATGGCCAGCATCAACGCCCAGCTTCGGATCATCCACTCGCGGTGGGCCCTGACATTTCTCGCCCGGATGGTGGAGTAGGCTTTTGCCAGACAAAAAAGCGTATAGAACGCGAAAAAAGTCGTTGCCATGGATTCATTAAATCCCTGCCCATCTACCCCCATGAAAGGCTGAAAAATGCCGATAAAGCCACCGGAAATTGCCGCCAGACTGCCGGCCGAAAGCCAGATTCGACCGCTCCAGCGGTGCAGGCTGATCGATTTTCTGCGGATCGAAGGCATGAATTGCAGAGGTCCCAGAGTAAAAATAATCAGGCCGGTAATCAGGTGCGCCCAACTCGACAGCGAAAACTGCACATAGCGTCCGTCAAAAGGATTGAATGTGGCGATAGGGTCGGTGAATTCCATGTTTGAGGCGGAAACCAGAAAGCCCGCCCGGTCAAAAATTGCTACCAAGCCAGTGATGATCAGGATGCTTACCGCCACCCAGCCGAGTATCTCGATGGCCCGGCGCAGCGAGCGGGCACTCGGCGCGCTGAAGTCCTGCTCTGCGGAAGCGCTGGGCGCTGCGATTTCACTCATGGTTTGGCTCCGTTCATCGTCTCTGGGTCAGACTACCCGCGCGGGGCAGAATAGACAAGCATGCGCAGAGGGCAGTTGAGTGACGCGCAGTGCAGTCTCTGGCGGTTTTGGTCGCCGCGCTTATCAGCCTTCAGAAGCAAGTGACCTCAGTCTCATAAACACTTATACTTCGCCCTGCAGCGCGCCCGTAGCTCAGCTGGATAGAGTAACTGGCTTCGAACCAGTTGGTCGGGAGTTCGAATCTCTCCGGGCGTGCCAGATTCTTGAGTTAACTACTTGAAAGCCTTAGAAGTTTCCCTAGTCTAAGGAACAAGTGGTGACCAAACAGTTGACCAAAATAGGGACTCCACCATTCACTTATCGCAAGGGTGAAGTCTTCTACTACTCCCGCAGAGTCCCATGCGACCTGCGCAACCATTACCTCAAACCTCTTATAGTCCAGTCGCAAAGGACTAAATCGCCTGCGTTGGCAGAGAAAGCTGCGTTGATACTCACATCGAGACATGAAGAGTATTGGTTAAACCTTCGCGTTAAAGAGTTCCAGCATCCCGCAGCTCACTTGCTTACCGAAGCAGGGCGTAACTCACAGTCTGACTTCCCTGACATTAAGATGGCGCTTGAAAATTATTTGCGTCTTAAAGGGCAGGGCAAAGACAAATATTTCTATGCCCTAACTCAGAGAAATGTTGGCTATCTAGTTCAGTTTCTTGGTACTCGACCATTGGATTTATAAAGCAGTGCTGATGCATCGAAGTTAAGGGAAAAGTTAATCGAAAAGGGACTATCACCTGCAATGATCAAGAGAATCTTAAGTACGATTAAATCTGTCGTGAACTTATGTGTTACTCAGAATGGTCTCGACATAAGAAATCCCTTCGCTGGAATTTGCCTTCCTAGCCCAGCAGAACGAAAAACTAGGCATCCAGTTAGTGCAATAAACATAAGAAAATTGATAAGTAATTGTTACGAGCAGGACGATGATTTGCGCTGGTTGGTGGCGCCGTTAGTTGATACTGGAATGCGTTTGTCAGAAGCGGTAGGACTGGTCCAGGACGATCGACAGTCTGTCATCATCATTTCCTCTAGGATTGACAATGAACCAAATGTATCTCTTAGGCAATCAGGCTAAACGGTCCAACTGGTGCTGACGGGGTACATCGGGGGATAGGTCACCATTTAGAAAATAAACCTGTAAGATCATTGTGGAAGGACAGCAGGCATGGACATCAGCCATGTGATATACACGAAGATAGTAATAAATATGATTTCAACTAACTGATGCCTTCTACTGTGGAACATGGCGATTAAAGCCAAGACGATAAAGACGACCGGAGGAACAATAATGGAAAAAAAAGGATCAGCGCTAACAATGGCCTCCAGAGAATCCCTTTCCGGGAAAAAGACGATGACATTCCTAATGAGCAGCACTCCGGGAAAGGCAATCAAATAGGATAAGATCTTTCTATCTCTCTCCTCAAATAAGACCTTAAAATCGATCGGATGATTCCAGTCGTCAGGAAATAAGGTCATAATTCCCATATACAAAACTCCAACAGGAGCTACTTTTACGAAGAAGAACAGCCATTTGGTATCAGTACCATATGAGCCACCAAAATATTCCTGAATTCGATACATGCTGAAATAAGCTTCTACTAATGTAAAAAGCATGGTCAATACGGCTAGGACATGTACCCAGTAGAATTTAATCTGCTTGCTGTAAATAACCATCCTAGATGCACCTGTGAAAAGACTAGCGAATGCCAAACCGTACAATATGGTCTCAAAGGTGTGGTAATACTCGAATTCAGTCATAATTAGTAGACTCCGTGGGTGAGTATAGGGAAAAAAGACATTATTCCCACATGAAAGAGATGTCTAGCCTAGCCATCGCGGCCGCAGAGCACCCATTGAACTCGCAAAACATTGACTTAATAGGAACGGTTCAGACAAGTTGCCTTTATCGCCCTCGTCCCAACTAACACCCTCAATGCCCCAATTCCTTTCCCCCCCTAGAATTCATCAAAAGTTGCTCTTTTTTGCCTTGTTTTATTCAAAAAACGAGAAATTTGAACCCAAAAAATCCAATTTGGGTCTACTTCTAAAAAAGCTAACCATTGGTACCTGTTTTAGATCATTACTAAGCCATTACAGGCCATTTAAGACCTATTTAGGAAAAACATACCTAATACCACCGGGCACATGAGAAATTGCTAGTAACAAGCTTAGATTAGGTACAGAGAGAACCCATGGAGGCTCTCTCGTAGGACTGAGCAGTCACACCATAAAAAACTTAAGACATCACTAAGAAAAACTCTCTAGGAAAAGCTACTTGGGATCAATAAAGAACCATTTGGGACTCTCTAGGAAAAAGTAGACCAAACGGTAGACCAGAAAAGCCCTTTCATAGTGAACTTTATTCTGGTAAACCATTGATTTAATTAAGTCTTGATAGAAGTTAGCTCCTGACAAAGGTAATTAACCCACTCCGGGCGTGCCATTGTCAGTGTCCGCATTGGAATACTTGAGGCGCGTAGTAATCGTGATTTGGGAATAGCCGGTATAACTGGTGCAATACTAACTGCAAAGGGCGCTACCTGGGCATTCGCCATTGGTATCGGTCTCACCCTTCTTATCTACGGTAAAAATTTCTTTGAAGGTGAGAACGATGGCATATTTACCTAGGATCAAAGCGTCTAGCTGGCTCCAAGCTGCTAAATTTTTAATAGATTCTGGAGTGTAGATATATGGCCCCCCGAAAACTTTATATCAGTCGGTTCAATCTACTTTTTCTTGTTTTGCTATTCTCAAAATTTGCTATCGCTCAAAGTGAAATAGCAGGTTTTCCGATAGCGACTCCGGCATCGGTGGGTATGTCAAGGGAAAGGCTTTCAAGAATAGATAATATGGTTGCCAAATACGTGGATGCCGATCTTGTGCCGGGAGCAGTGACATTGGTAGCTCGAGAAGGAAAGGTCGTGCAGTTTAAAACCTATGGACATATGGATGCAGAAAACTCCAGACCAATGCGCGAAGACGCGATGTTTCGCATTGCATCACTCACAAAGCCAATGGCATCTGTAGCTTTGATGATGCTGTGGGAACAAGGTTACTTTCAATTGTCCGATCCAGTATCAAGATATATTCCTTCTTTTTCAAATCAAATGGTTTCAACTACCAGCGATGCGAGTGGACAGACTGGTGAGTTGCTTCCTGTTAATCGCCCCGCCACGATCAGGGATTTGTTGACCCACACCGCTGGGCTTGCGGGTGGTTTTAAAGGTAATACTCCATTTTTTCGTTCCACTATGGTAATTAGGCCGGACGACACTCTCGAGAGCTACATTGACAGGCTGGCAGGGCTGCCGCTGAACTATCAGCCTGGAGAGGATTGGCAATACAGCAATGCGACTAGTGTAGTAGGCAGATTAGTGGAGATTTTCTCTGGCCAACAATTAAATGTGTTCTTGCGAGAAAATATCCTGGATCCGCTTGGTATGCACAACACAAAGTTCTTTATTGAAGATGACCAGGACGGGCGATTAATGCCTCATTTCAGGCCAGGTCCAATAGATAACAAGATCGAGGAAACCGACCCAGGCACCGATGAAAGCTTGCTTATTACTCGCAACAGGAATGTTGTTACAGGAGCTGGTGGCTACCTATCGACTGTGCCAGATTATTTCCGGTTTCAGATGGCAATGTTGAATGGAGGTGAATTGGACGGAGTGCGATTGTTGTCACCATCAACGTTGCGACTTATGACTCGGAACCATACGGGAGACCTGCCGCTCTATCTCACAGATCATGTACCGGGTAATCCACCCTCTGAGCAACCAGGGCCGGGGAATGGTTTCGGATTGGGGTGGGCAATCATAATAGATTCGGGGGCAGCAGCTTCGCCATTGTCTGAGGGTTCCTTTTATTGGACGGGAGCCACGCACACAATAGCATGGGTCGATTCTGAACAGGAGCTGATTGGGATACTAATGACTCAGTTGTCTCCACATGGGCATATAAGGCTGCGTCAAGACTTTCAGATTTTGGTTTATCAAGCTATTAGTGAACTATATTGACACCAATTGACTGGTCAGACTGAAAAGTCGTCTGAGACTGCCCGAAGTTTTTCACAATTGAGACCCCCTTTTATTCGGTGTATTTTGCATAAAGTGAGGTTTGAGCGGAGCGGCTGAGCTTGAATATTAGCTCGGCGCAAGCGTACGCAAATTGGAATCCGAAACAGGCGTCTCATGCGTCTAATCATTGGATGTAACAGCACTGATCAAAAGAGCGCATCTTTACTTATTATGCCGAAAGGGTACCAGATGGCATTCCCGGGGTTGACAGTGTACAAGCGCTGGGCTGGAGGAAGCTGACTCCAGAATCTGTCGGCGCAGGCATCCTTGGTGGCATTTGTCATCCGGGATTGGCGATAATCCCATGTCGAATCGATGTTAAATTGCTACGCCAGATATCTTCGGTCGAATTAGACAGATACTTAGATTTAGCATAGTGTCGCCTTTACTTTTCTTATACTTACAACCCCAGTTACTGCGTCATATTTAGCGCGCAATATGTGCCACAAAAGACTGAGCTATGGGAATCCGAAGACTCTTATCAGCAACCCTCATCGTCGGCTTAGGATTGATTTTCATAAAGCTCACTCAATCCTCGAACTACGAAGTAGTGCAAGCAATCGAAAAAATTCAGGAGACTGAGTTTGCCGACAGAGAAGCGGTAGACTTCATACTTGAGAAATTTGAAGAAGGCGATGCTACAGCATCAGACTTTATCGTCGATTATGACAATCTCACCGAATTTATCGAAATTCGACCAAGCATAGTAGGAGAACTAGAAGCATTAAAAATACCGCATCTCGACGCCCACTTAGCCAGATACTATTCGTCTGGATCATTTGGATCCCAACCCGATTGGGCGAAGAGTCTCGAGTTGTATCTTTCAGGTTTAGAAGGTTGTAGCACTCAGTTAGGAGCTTTGAGATGGCCTTTGATTAATGGCGTCGACCTTATTCAATTAGCCAACCTATCTGAGGCGGAACTAAACCGCATTCATGAAAACCTGCAGTATTGCACGAATTACGATTTCCTCGCCGCTAAGGAATTGGCTCTATTCGAATGGAAGTTATTGGGAAGAAATCAGAAATTTCTGCAATTCATCGATTATGAGAGAGAAACCTCTTCAGAAATTTTTGATGAACGTTTAGATGACTTGACCGAATCGGATATTCAGAGAGCTGAAGAAATAGCGGCGACAATTAAGCCTGAATTTGGAGATAAGCTGTACATCTATAATACGAATGAGCGGCTCGGTGTAACCTCTCTCAGTTCCGCCTCTCAGGCCCTCGCTGAGAGAGCTAATGTTGAATCCTCATCGCTTTACGGTGCTTTGCAGTGGTATCCAAAACAGGCGCTAGAGGAAATACCAAGCGGTTCATTTGAAGCGGAGGATCATGCCAGGCAAGTGCTGTCTGAGTCGGCAGACTATAACGGCTTGGCTGCTACTTACCTCCATTTCTTAAACCACCCAGAATATGGGGTGCGACTCTCTGATGAAGACTATGCACTATCAATGCTAAACATGGTGCAGTCTGATTTTGGACCAGGTGCATGCTACTCCAACGATCGTATGTACAGCCTGTTCCCTCAATATACGGATGATGAACTCGACGCAGCGACCACTATTCTTTGCATCAAAGGCTATCAGCACCAATTAGATCTGCTCGAGAGACTTGTCACAATCGATTACGTGCACACTGATCGCGACCCGAACTTTTCACTTTACGATTATCGTCCGTATTTTTCGTTACTCCCTCAACTCGGAGAATCCGGACCTACAGTGCTAGCGCCTTCAGGAATGTCTGCTGCCCTGGTTGGTCTGATTTTCTTATACTTGGCGTATCTCACTGCTACCGCAAATCAAAATGCATCGAGGAACCGAGCAGTTTCTTCTATTCTGCTCTGTGATGGGCTAATGCTTGTCTGCTGTTTCGGGTTGCTACTTCTTCCCACCACACTTTCGCTAGTTCCCCTCGCGAACGCGCTAATTATGCCAATTCCGTTCATCGTGCTGGGATTGGTCATAGCCCAAAGTTACTTCATTTCAACCTTTAGCAATGATTTTGCCAAACGTTTCACGAAATACCATCTGGGACTAATTTTCGTTATTGGAGGCATTTTTATCTTTCTCGGTGACGTGTTTCTTTATGCTAGCTATCAGCCTGGGCTTGGGCCGATAAGAGTTCCTATTAATTTAACTTCTCAGCCGGGATTTTTTTTCTGGAGCGTTTCCGCCCGTACAATAGCCCTCCTCAGTGCAGAGCTTCTCCTAATGCACGTATGTGTATTTGCAAGTGTCCTGTTCGAGCATCGTTCAAAGCGAGGTGATAAAAATTCTGAGACAGCGTATTACCTCTCTGCCTACTTTTTCAGAATGTTGTTTCTCGGAATCTCCCTAGGAAGTCTTGCTTTAGGCTACACAGATGAATTCATTGACCTAATTATCTCAAGTTATATCTTTGGAGAGCTAATTTATGGCCTCTTATTTTGTTATGGCATCGTGAAAGGGAATATTTTTGGGGTCACTCAGCTTATCAAAAGAGGAATTGTCAAGGTCCTATTCACGGCCTTACTTTTCACTGCGTTTTATTTTATGGAAACCATCGTATCCGGTGAGTTCTCAGATTCTCTTGGCAATTTGGCAGGATTTTTTGGAGCATCATTAGTGCTTCTTCTCGAGAAACCGATTAATAGATATGCATATAACTTCATTGATTTCCTTATCCCAGACAATGAAAGCTTGAGCGAGGCGGAGCAGAGCTACTTTTATCTGTACAAGTTAGCTTTGGAAGATGGCGTTATCAGTCACGATGAGCAGAAGATGCTTGATTTTACGGCTAGGAATCTTGGGCTTGATTCCGAGGACGTGTTACGGATAAAAAATAGGATAAACAACATCACTTGAACGTTTCTCAATTTCTCTGAATCAATATGAAAATCCCTCTTACAAGCACAATAAGCATCATAAGTAACTTAGTACTCTTAATCAGTGTCATCGTGCTAATCCTTGAAGTCCGGCAGAATCAGACTGGCATGCTGGCGCAAGCAAGTTATGAGAGAACAAGAATGGCTATATCTAATGATCTAGCACTAGCTAATGGAGCACGATCACTTTTGGCTAAGATAAGGACAGATGCAGAGCTTGATGCCGAGGAAGAGCAGGTGCTGAGGGCCTACTACAGTCAGATGATGCGCTACTTTGAAAACTTACATTATCTTAATGACCTTGGTGTTCTCGATAATCAGATTTGGGAAGCAAATAAGAGTGGGATAGAGCTTTTTTGCTCTCATCAATTGGCAAATCCCGCATACCCCGTGCTCGGTGAAGAGCAAGAATTTAAATATCGGGCTGACTTTGTTCAGTTTTGGCAGTCAAGCTGTGGCTTCAATTGAGAACTAGCATCGAGAAGTATAAACAAGATTAACGCTCTCAAAATCTCACTCAGGTATGCGCTAAACTGCTGCTGAGGGTACAAAAATAGAAATAGCAGCAACAAGATGTAACAGCACTTATCAAAAGAGCGCATCTTTACCTATTATGCCGAAAGGGTACCAGATGGATTCTCGGGGTTGACAGTGTACAGGCGCTGGGCTGGAGGAAGCTGACTCCAGAATCTGTCGATGCAGCCATCATTGGTGGCATTGGTGATCCGGGATTGGCGATAATCCCATGTCGACTCGATTTCCACGGACAGCGCAGAGAGAAATTCAGGAGAGATTATGCAAAGAATAACGCTATCGTTCATCGCATTAGTGGCTGGTAGTGCGGTTTTTCTTGGAGCCAAGACATCTGCTGTCGAGCCTGACGATGTTACTTTCGATGGCAGTGTGCTCACCGTACCGTATGTTGAGGTTGGTGAGCTTGCCTATGAAGTTAAACTAGCGCCGACCACGGACGCTTTGCTTGAGGCCGGAGACTGTCCGGTTCTGTGCCTCAAATTACTCAGTGCCGATCAGAGTCAACTCAGTGATGCCCGGGATCCCGCCAGTTTTGATGGTGTGACGCTGTCGACGCCGCGTGTTGTGTTGGGCGACGAGGTGCTCAGCGGTCAGTTCACCTATTTGAGTCAGTATGCGCCGGCAGTCTATTTTTCGGTGGCAGCTGCAGACGCTGCGCCGCTGTTCAGCGACACGGACAGGCAGAACTGGACCGCAGATCAGCTGGAAGCCAGATTCAGCTTCTGTCAGGACAGTTCATACCGGTGGGATACGCCTTTTCCCTTTGCAGATTTCAATCAAGACGACACGGTCGACATTCTGATCCCGATTACCTGTTATCAGGGTGCGCTGCCCGATAACGGCGGAGAGAATGATGTCCCGATCAAATCCGGGTGGTTTCTGTTCTGCAGCGACGCGGTAGGTAGATACCGAGATTGCTCTGAGGAGTTGTTTGGTGAGGCCTTCATCGACACCTCGAAAGACGGCGGCAAAGGGGGGGCTCCCTACCATCACAACACTGAAGAACCGAAAGACCTGAACGGGGATGGGTTTGCTGATTTCGCGTTGACTCTGAACCGTGACGACGGCGTTGGTCGGGCCAATTTCGATCCTTACACTGAGGAAGGATTTCAGCAGATCGTCGATCAGTGTTTTGCCGGTGATGTGAACGCGGCTGAAGCCTACCCGCGGCAGGGTCTGGGTAACTGTGCCTACTTTTCAGATCAATACGTGTTTCTGAGTAACGGAGACGGCAGCTACTCCAACGTCAAAGTACCCTGGTCGCCAACGTGGACGCATTCCATGCGCTCTATCCCAAATGAAGTAGGCGGATACGACATCATCTCTATCGGTTATGACGTTGCAAAAGTTGCCAGAATATCCGGCAATGAGATTCAAGACGTGACAGAAACCTACCGGTCATTCGAGAATTTTTCGGAAGCGACTGAGGTGGATCCCTATGTTGGCGGCTACTTTGAATTCAACGGCGTGAGTTACTGGGTGACCTCTGGAGTCAAGCAGCAGTTTGTCAACAACATCGCCGAATATGCGGATTTTGACACTGACACCGGCTTCTACGACTCGGTCAGAGGGGTCAGCCTGTGGAAATGGAATCCCGGGCAGGGCTTCGAGTTGAGTGATTATTACATTCCTCCGGTAGCGGATTACTTTCACTATACCGATGAGTTCGGAAATCAGGCGACGGGTCTCTATCAGAAGGAGGTTCCCCAGTTCGGCAAGGCTCAGTACCATTTTTTCAAACAGACAGTGCTGGACCCCGACGAAGGGCCGCTGCTGGTGGTGCAGGGAGAGACCTCTGGCTTGCTTGAAGATTATAAGAGGACCATCCCGGCAGACTTCCGGGTCGCCGCCAGCACGTCGGATGCC
>Ga0255768_10004467_pt1 | contig 13642 bp, 11 predicted proteins | sample 071ome_33_FD_179983 | JGI IMG/M metagenome (GOLD analysis project Ga0255768, IMG submission 179983) | Coastal salt marsh microbial communities from the Groves Creek Marsh, Skidaway Island, Georgia - 071412AT metaG (version 2) | ecosystem: Environmental > Aquatic > Marine > Intertidal zone >...
GTTGTATTTAACCTATCCAGTTTATCACCTGTAGAGTTCGCGGAGGCTTTCGTTACTCCGGTCATTCCACTTCTTAAACTTGTCATTGCATTTCCTAAGTTCTCTAAACTGTTAGCATACATGTCAATTTTGTCTTTGTCAAGTTCTTCTAGAGTTTTATTCAAGGATTTGGCAAAGTTTTCTGGACCTCCACCAAAAATTTTACCAAAGAAGCCTGTGACCACACTAGCAGATGAACCGCCTGCCATTAAAACCATGGCTCCTGCTAGTTTGGTTGTTCCTACTGCTACATCTGATAAATTTTTTCCGTCAACATCACCTACTGCTGATAATCCTTCAGCAAACTTGTTCAATGCTCCGCCCATCAACCAAGTTGCCGCGGCTAAACCTGCTCCTATAATGGCAATGGATGCCGAAAATGCTGTGGCACCTAACACAGTTTGAGGATTAGCAAAGGCTTTCAATCCACCTGCCAGTCCTTTCATACCTGTTCCCATACCACCCAACAAGCCTCCGCCACCTGCGCCTGCTTTGTTTAAAAATGATGGAGTTGAGGTTTTGCTTTTCATAAAATTTGGTACTTTGCCAGAAAGATAAGATGCTCCTGCACCGATAGCCTTACCGCCTGCACCCAATGCCATGGATGCAACTTTCTTAGTACCCAGTATTCCTAACAGAGCAATTAACGCCGCTCCAACATCTGTCACATAATTTGATAAACTTTGTAAACCTGAAGCCAACCCTTCTATCACTGAGGACAATCCGCCAATAACTGAACTTAGAACGTCGGCAATTGGAGCCAACAATGCTTGGAATGCCACTGTTAATCTTTGTGTGGCTTTGTTGAATTTAAGAGCACTGCCTGTTCCAATTTCTTGTGCTTTTTTTTGTTGTTTTTGTGCTTCGGTCATATCTCCCATTGCGTTTTTGAATCCTATTGTTTCAAATCTCACATCGAAGAAGTCCACGCCTAATTGTTTCAATTGAGCGTATCTTTGTTTTTCCTCTGCTGACATGTTAGCAGTTTCATTTGCCGCAGTTTGGAAAACTTTCATCAACTGTTCTGCTGATCCTGTTTCACCTCTTGCCAAACCGTGTATGGCTTCTCTCATGCCATCGATTGCCAAGATACCAGCCTCTCTAGCATTGGTGGCCACACCGTCAGTGGCAATAAGGTTGGTAATACTTTGTTCCATGTCTTTGGAAACAGCACCGGTCATTGACAGAGCACTATTGATTTCTTTTTGCTGTGCTTGACTCATTCCGGACAGTTGTAAACTTAATCTTGTATCATTGGCACGTGCTTTCATTTCATCTGCCAATGCTTTTCTATTTTTTCCAGTCAATCTTGTCAATAGATCAAGATTGTTTAAGTAATCTGTGGTTTGACTTGCCAACTGTTGTGCATTTAAATTTTGTGTTCTACCCAATTGTGTTTGAATCTCTAGATAGTCTGCGGCACCGGTGGCAATTTCGTCCATGGTGAAACCCAATGCCACAAATTTGTCAAATGTTTCTCCTGAAGACAATGATGTGATTGCATCTGTAAAGTTTTTGACACCTTGTCCTGTTGTGCCTCCCAACAGTGCCAAGTTTGGTCCTGCTTGAAGCAGAGCAGAATTCAATTGATCCATGGTCAAGCCTGTGGTTCCAGCAACTTTTCTCAAATCATTTAAACCTTGACCCACTGTGCCACCAATCTCAGACAGTGCTCTGTAGAAGTCTACGTTTCTTGACAATCCATCTATCAACATTGCCATGGTGTCTCCGAAAATTTTTCCGGTTTCTCCAAACTGTTCTCCTATCAAACTGGCAGATGCACCCAGTCCTTTTAGGTCTGAAGTGACTATGCCTATGCCAATAGCAAGTGTGTTGTTGACTTTTTGAATGCCACTCATGCTTTCAGAAGTATCATCCAATTCGTCAGCAAAATCTTTTAGATATGATTGTGTTTTTTTTAGTTCTTCTTTGGTTTTGCCTGTGGCTTTGGCCAACGATGCCATACCTTTGTCACCGGCTAAAATTTTCACCAACTGTTGTAGTGTGGTTTCTTGGGCAATACCTGCCTTGCTCAAGCCTTCTGCTAGATCCTGTAGTTCATTTCTATCTAATGCCATGTTACCAAAATGTATTTAAATCCAATCATTATGTACGTACTTAATCCACTTCACTAAATATGAGTATATTAAGAACAGTTAAGTCAAACTTTGTTCTTGTATTTATTGGAGATAAAATGAGCGAAATTCAACCAGGTCCAAGTAATCCTTTAAAGAAGTATTACAGACAGCCTAAACAATTTATTAAATTACCCAGCGGGTACAAATACTATCCAGCAGGTGCAATAGAAGTACCCACATCAGGTGAGGTGGCTGTTTACTCTATGACTGCCAAAGATGAACTGTTGTTCAAGACACCAGACGCACTGTTGAACGGTGAAGCAACTACTCAAGTGATACAAAGTTGTATTCCAGCCATCAAAGATGCTTGGCAGATGCCCAGTATAGATGTGGATGCCAGTTTGATTGCCATCAGAATGGCCACATACGGAACCAAAATGAATATTCCAATCACAGTGCCAAACACAGACATTCAAAAAGATTTTGAATTGGATCTACAAGGCACATTGGACAAAGTGTTGAATGCTCATTATCAAAATAAAACACTTGTAGGCAACATGGAGATCACAACACAACCGCTCACATACGATCAATTCTCCAAGATGGCGATCAAGAGTTTCGAAGAATCTAGACTGCAGAAAGTTCTACAAGATCAAGACATGTCAGAAGAAGAAAAATTGAGAAGATTCCAACAGAGTTTGACCAAACTGACAGACTTGAATGTGAGCATGGTAGCAGACACAGTGGCTTCTGTCAAGGTGGATGGTGAAACAGTCACAGACAAGAACATGATCAAAGACTTTATAGAAAACTCAGAAAAAAGTTTCTTTCAGAGCATACTGGATCATTTGGAAATTCAAAGGCAAGCGTTTGCACTGCCTAACATCACCGTGCAGTCCACCGAAGAAGAAAAGAAAGCAGGAGCACCAGAAGAGTACACCATCCCTGTACAGTTTGACACATCAAATTTTTTCGTTTAAAGATCAGTACACTGGATACTTCTGACATTCTAAAAATTGCCAAAGACATGGAGGATGAAGTCAAGAACTTCAAATTGGAATTGGGCAAGATGGCTTGGTACATGCGAGGTGGCGTCACCATGGATGAACTGTACGGCAGTTCTCCGGAAGACAGAGATGCCATTGCCAGGGTGATCAAAGACAATTTGGATACTGCCAAGAAAACAGGACAACCGTTCTTTTAAACGTATATTCCACATAATATAAAGTATAAAAAATCCTACCACTGCGGTGCCTACAAGCAAATAACATCATTTAATTAAAATTCCGCACAATTAAATAAATCTTGTATGCAGATATACACACAAATTGTTCGCCCATCGGAGTTGGATGAAGATGACCTGTGGATTCCATGTCTTAAGACATTCCCAGTAAAACATTCGCCAGCGGCGGAACAACCACTCATCATCACACACATTGAAGCCATCAATCATTATGCTCACAGCATTAACAAACTGTTGGAGCAAAAGGTGTATGCGGTGGGTGCCAAGACTTATGACCGACTCGTAGAGGCGGGCTTCGCGGAAAAAAATATTCATTGGAGACATCGTGCGGACGAACTCAAACTGCGTTCAAAAGAAATAGGACCAATCACTTGGCTCCGTGGAGACAAGTATGCACGAGATTTTTCACACCTACCAGAATGCACAGTGATACAGACGTATGAATCCAAACCAGATCCAGAGGCCATCAGACAGATATTGAAATTGGAACCTGATGTGATTCATGTGTATTCAGATGCAGTGTTGAAGGAATTGGAAATGCGTAATTGGAGTCACACCCGATTGCGACACACAGAATCTTGCGATCCTGATCACAGTTTGTGGTTGGATTGTGAGTCTTTTGATCCTAACATCTAAGAACGACTGCGTCGTTCTGCTTTTCGCTTACGCTCAAGCATTTAACTCAATCACATAACGAAGTTATGTCGTGCCTCATGCAGATAGTTGATCCATACTTCACCCAGTAACGGGCAAAGTATGTTGCTTCATGCGAGATGAGCCTGCCATTTTGTGAGAGGAAATTCCTTGCGGACGGAAGCGGTGACCCGCCAACTCCCTATTCCAGACTTCAATAGTCACGGGCAACTGACCCACCCTTCACAAACAAAGTGAGCAGTTGTGATGTTGTATCTTTTTCACAGAGCATCTTCTTTTGTGCCTTAGTTAGCACTTGACTTGCAACTCAGGATTCACCTAACGTCTTATCGACTGCATTTCCTGGATCTCACGATCAGTTGGGTTGCTATGTTATGCCTTGTTGTACTTTTTTAATTCTTCTTTTAGGATTCTAGAACCACCAACCCTCACGTTGATAATTCCGTTGTAGTATTCATCGGATTCTAACACTCGCCTTTCGAACTGTTCTCGAGCCTCGAGATAACTCATTACGCCTCTGCTTTTACAAATGTACAATATTTCCCTAGTAAATGTGTGTTCGCCTTGTGCCTCAACGTCAGCCAGTAAATGGTCTGAAGATCCCCAATAGTCCTTCCAGTCCGATTCAACCTTGCTTCTACGTTTGTTTATCCTGCCCTTGAGAGGCGGACGTGTCTTCTTGAATTTTGCCAATTTTTTGCCCACATATCTTTTACCGTTGGTTGTGTTTGTGATGAGATACACAAATCCTTCGCAGTCTTCTGGTAGTGAGTCTATTGTTTTACCTTGATAAGTCCATGGCATGAACTTACTTACTGATTATTTTTTTCGCTCTTGCTGTTTTTGAATGCGTGTTACTTTGTACTGATCTTCCAATTCCTTACGTCTTTGACGTGCCAAAATCCTAATTTCCGCGAGCGCCTTTCTGGCGGCGACTTTGGTCGCAAGGCTTCGCCTTTCAGCAAACAACTCGTTTGCCTTGAAGTACGCCATGTATGCTTTGGTCAGTTTATCGTGAGTATCATCTTGAATGGTCATAAGTTTCTACGTCGTTGGCATATGCTGTGAATCCATTCTCTTTCACCACTCTTAGCACATTGTTCACACGTCCCATCAATTCATCCTTGTGCGATATCAAGAATATGTTTTTGCCTGCTTCTCTGCTCATTTTCTTCAATATTGCTAGAGCACTTTCAACACCTGCTGAGTCCATACCGGAATCAATCAATTCATCCAAGAACAGCAAGTTGATGTTTTGATATAGATTTTCCCACACATCTCTGAATGCGAAACTCAATCCCAGTATCAATCTGTTGCGTTCTCCTCTTGATAGATTATCAAAATCTAACTCTTGTCCCAGTTGAGTGATCTCCACACTCAAATCATTTTTGAATGTGACCAAGTGTGGAAGACCCAATTGATCCAAGTAGTGAGTTAACCTGTTGTTCAAGAAGGTTAGGTTTTGATCAATTATTTTTTTCCTTATGAAGGAATCTTTGTTTGTGAGCAGTTTGTACAGAAACTCTTGGTGTTCTTTCAGTTTCTGTAGTGTGTTGGCTGTGTCCCAATTGATTTCTTGTACTGCTTGATTCTTTAATTCTTCTATCTGATCCAAGTAAGGATTTGTTTCTTCCTGTTTGTTTTTGAGTGCTGTTTTTATGGAATCCACATACTGTCTATGATCATATGCTTCTTTAATGGTGTCATAGTATGTGTTTGGTCGTTGGTCTAAATCTCCTACTGCTTCTATGTCTTTCACAGTTTGTTCCAATTGTTCTGCCAACTCCATCACATAACTGTTGGATTCTCCATATTCCATTTCCAGTTTTTTCTGCATTTCCTCAATCTTGTCTTGTGGAAGATCCTGACCACATGCATAACAAGTGGCTTTGTGATTTAATTTTTCCAAATCTTTGTGTAATTTTTTTGCTGTCTTGTCTGCTTGTTCTATGGTGCTTTCCAAACTGGCTCTGTCTTTTTGTAGTTGTCGCAACACATCATTCAGTTTGTTCCAATCTTCCAGTTTTTGATGCGACTCTAATTCAGCGTCAATATCTACTGCTTGTAATTCTTTTAGATTCCTTTCCAGTTTTTCAATGTCTGTGCTGTTTTGATTTTGCCAAGCACTGCTTTTGCTGTTCAAACTGTTGATTGTTTCTTCCACTTTTTCGTTGCTGATTTTTAAACCCTCAAGACGTGCTGTTTCCAATGCTATATCTTCTTTGGTTCTTTTGATGTGTGTTTTCAGTATGTCTGCTTTTTCAGACAGCAGTTGAATACCCAACAGTTGTTCAATAATTTCTTGTTGTTCGTTGGCGTGTAAACTTAAGAATGGTTGTGTGTATGTGTTGAGTGCCACAATGTGTTTGAACATCTTGGGATTCATTCCAATCATCTTGTTCAAATCTTCTTGTGTTTTTCTGGAATCTCCTTGACTGACATCTGACAGTTCTTGTTCTTCTTCATCTATAAAGTATTTCATCACATTGGGTTTTCTGCCACGTTCTACTCTGTAATTCTTTCCATCTTTTTCAAATGTGATTGTGACCAACATACCTTTGCTGTTGGTTTTATTCACAAGATTGTCTTTACGTATTTTTGTGAGTGCTTCACCATACAGTGCGTAACACAGTGCATTCACAATGGTGGTTTTACCTGTACCATTACGTGATCCCGCATCATCTCCACCCATGTCCAAGTTTTCACCCAACACCAGTGTTAATAATTTTTGTTGGAAGTCTATGGCTTGGGTTTGATTACCCACACTCATAAAGTTCTTAACAGTTAATGTTTTAATCAGTATCATTGTTTAAATCTCTGAATATTCTCAACAGCACTGCTTTGTCATAAGCATCTGATTCTATGGTTTCAATTTCTTTGGACACAATTTGATCCACACTTTCAAATTTTGTGATATCCAATTCTGTGTTGATCTCTTCTTCTTTTTTGCTTGGGATCAATGTGATTTCTCTACAGTCATAATCTTTCATGAAAGTTTCTTTGATGTAACTGGCTTCTTCAAAACTGATATCGATATCCAAAGTGACTCGCAAGTGCATCTTGCTTTTCATTATTTCTTTTGTCTTATCTAATAATGTGCTTAATTTTACGTTTCTGTACTTGGGACAATTACCCCAATTGAAATACACAGGCTCTTTGCCATGTTCTAAAATCATCATCCCACGTTCATCATCATCCACATCTGCGTAATTGTGTGGAAACGGATTGCCCAAGTAATGAATATTGTTTTTAACTTGACGTTTATGAAAGTGTCCAGAGAACACATATTCTTGATTCTTAAAATCGCTAGGTCTTAATTCTCCTGTGTCAGGCATTTCCACCATGGCATTCATAAAGAAGTTAGGCAATTCAAAGTGACCAAACATATACTTACATTTCATTTTGCCCACCTTTTTCCATTCATTGCCCACTAACCAAGGCACTAAAACCACATCATCTATCTTTGTGATTTCATTCACCATGGTGATGCCTGGAATGAATCTTCCAAACTCTGTGGATTGAATATCTCTGCTGTCTTTGTAATACAAATCGTGATTGCCTGGAAAGAAATAAAACTTGTCAAATGCTTTGCCCAGTTTTTCCAAACATCTAATGGAAGCATCCATGGTGGTAATATTCACACTGTTTCTGTTGTGATGCCAATCACCACAAAACAATCCTGTTTCACAGCCATGTTGTTTTGCTAAATCGATGTACCAATCGACAAATTCTTCACAGTCATCGTTGTGTAATTTAGAATTGGACTTCAGCCCGAAATGTATGTCGGTAAAAACCGCTAGTTTCTTGAACAAAATAATCTCCTACTTTTCTTTAAGAATAAACTAAAAAGTTGTATTTGTCAACTACTTCTTTGTCCGTTTGCTTACCGTTTTTGTTTTTGGTGCTGACTTTGGTGCTTTGTGAGGCATTGATGCTTCACCAGAAGTTTGTCTGGTCATACTTGGCATCATGTTGTTCAATTCTAAAATATCATCTCTTATGTTTTGATTTCTTTTTTCAATATTGATAATTCTCACAAATGAATTGGTCACTGCGGCTGTGTAGTAAGCAAATGGATTGTTGGATTTAGATTCATCAAACTGTAATCCAATCTGTGCCAATTGCAGTATGGCTTGTCCCTGCATTTCATCGTTGTAGGTGTAACCTCTCACGTTACCTCTTGTGCCATATCGTTCACACAGTTTCATCCACATCTTTGCCAATTCGTTGGTGGCTCTGCCTGCTTCTTTGTTGAATCTACCATTCTGCATTCCACCTTCCCAATGACTTTTGCCCACACATACAAGATTGCCTTTTCTATCGTATTTCCAATGCTGGAATGGAGGAAAGTTCACTTTGACCTTGCCATCTGCCACAGTTTTAGGATTTCTTTTTCTGCCAGGTTCATCTGGTATGTGATCGTATGTCATCACTCTAAAAACTATATCATCCTTGTCTATTTTACGATAATCTATTTCACATTCGCTCAACTTGGTTTTTGGATTGATTTTTTTGCGTTTTTCGTAGTCTTGCTGTGTTAATTTTTTGGCTTTGTTTCTTTTGGCTTGGGCCACAGTTCTTATGTTGATTGCGTCCACATTTTTCACAATCAAATCATAACTGCTGTACTCGTCGTCTGTGAAACTACAAAATGACGTTTTAGACTTGTGAATTTCTTCCAAAAGGTCTCTGTTGTTAAGATAATTGACTTTTTTCATTGATATTCCTTGTTATATATCTCTTCATTATAAACTACTCAGTTAATTTTGTCAATAAATAAATGTAGGAGTACAACAAATGGACAATTATCTTAAAACTGCTTTTACAGGGATCACAGATAAAGCCCAAGATGCATTCAAAAAAGGTCAAGACGTTTTATCTAATCTTCAAGGAACTTTTGACACAAAAGGTGGATTGGAAGGGTTTGTAGCAGACAAAATCACATCTGGAATCAACGGGGTTTTTGGAAAATTCAAAAGATTAAAAGGATCTCCACTATCTAAATTAACTGATGCAACGGCGGATTTAGATCTAGGCAACACGTCTGCTGTTGTGAGATCTAATGCTACTAGAGATCCAAAGGATTGGCGCCTTAGTCTTTCTATACCAGAAGATGTCAAAACACTGATGCAGTCTGACAAGGACAATTTGCTTCAGCCTTTAGCCAAAACTGATTTTAAATTTGTGTTTCCATACACACCAACAGTGTTAGTGGGCCAAAGTGCTAATTGGAATCCTTTACAACCAGTGCATACCAATTATCCTTTTTATTCATACGAAAATTCACGTGTGGATCAAATGACCATCACAGGAGATTTTTATGTACAGAATGAGTTTGAAGCCAAGTATTGGGTAGCGGCTGTGCATTATCTTAGATCAATGACCAAAATGGCGTACGGAAGATCACCTAACAGAGGTCAACCACCTCCAGTGGTTTATCTTAATGGTTATGGAGATTTCACTTTCAACAACGTGCCTGTGATCATAACATCGTTTCAATTTGATTTGAAAAGAGATATAGACTACATCAGCACAGAATTGAAAGGCGGAGAAAATTTTGATATCGGCGACGGAGAGCAAGGAAGAGTTTCCGGCAAATATGCTTGGGCTCCTTCAGAAAGTTTATTCACCATAGGTGTTGTTCCTCAATACAGCAGAACAAAACAAGCAAGATTTAATTTGAACAAATTTATCAAAGGCGATCACACATTGGGTGGTGACGGATTTATCTAATGTCTTTTTATAAAATAACCAGTCCTTATGCCAAAACATCTTTACAAGATGATCAGTATCTGGACATTTTGACCTACAGAAGAATTCCAAAACTAGCCGATGATGTATTGTACACTGTGGAACCTCAATACACACATAGACCTGATTTGCTGGCATTTGACCTTTACGGTGACGCCAAACTGTGGTGGGTGTTTGCTCAACGCAACATGGACGTACTTCAAGATCCTGTGTATGATCTTCAATCAGGAATCGAAATATATTTGCCTCAAGGACCTGCCTTAAAAAATCTGTTAGGAGTCTAACATGGGCGTCAGGAATTTCTTAAACAAATATGTGCTTGGAGAAAAAACACAACTTGCACCCGGGAAAGAAAATTCTGCGATTACAGTTAATAATGGTTACGATAATGGTTACGATTTTTCAGAAGGAACCTATGAGGCATTTGATCCGAAAAACACAAGTACCACTAAAACAAATAAAGAAAAAGAAAAAGAAACTTTCACAATAGAAAACTATGTGCGTCGTCATTATCCCAACCCCTTACATGGGTTACAAACTTTCAACACCATATTCACTTTGTGTGCTTTGGACAATGAAGAAGTAAATTTTCCTGATGTATTACTGAATAGAACTCCTAAATATCCTGTGGCACAATCCGCAGGAAAACCAGATGACCCTGCGTTTAGAAACATATCAATTTTTGAAAAAAAAGGATTGGATCTAGAATTTTTGATTGACAATGTGGAGATAGAGGCATTTCTTTCTCCCACAGCCAAAACCAAACAAACCACATCCACTGCCATTAACTTTGATGTGATAGAACCATACAGCATGGGAATTTTCCTTCAGACATTACAACTCCAGGCAGGCAAAGCCGCCAACGATGGAGATGTTGCCTACACACATAGTCCTTATGGATTGATCATAGATTTTGTTGGAACCATGGAAAATGGTGAAAGATATAGGTTTGACAATTTAAGAAGAGTAATCACGTTGAAATTAACAAGAGTGACTCTTCGAGCCAATGCCGGCGGAGCGAGATATGAATGTCAAGCAAGGCCCACAGTAGAAACTCCGTTGTATGATGTGAACAATAGAATAAAAAAAGATATCAGTATAATTGGCACCACTGTTCATGAAATATTACAATCAGGGGAACACAGTTTGATGTCACAACTGAATTCAAAAGGACAAGGGCCCAAAGCAAAAAATGAAAAAGAGGATCCAGAAACTGTGCCTCTTGATGACACAATCATATATTTTCCAAAAAGTTTAGCCCAAAAAGGTTTGGACGCCGCCCAGAGGGCAAAGGTGTTGTCTGAAAGATCATCTCCTGCAGGTGATCAAACTGACACATTTATTGAAGGATTTGGAACTCGGAAAAGAGACGAAGCAATAGAAATATTGTTGGGTGGTGATGTGAATGTGTTCAACCAATATTTAAGATACAGTGGCACAGGAATTCAAGCCACACAGATGGTCAACAGCACATGGCAAGGCAATGACATCGGAAGTTCTAAAATGTTTTACACAGAAAACAACATGAACATTGTTGGGCAAAATTTTCCCGACTTCAAACAAAATTATGACAAAAATAAAGGCATATTCAAAAGAGATGCATTTACTCTTAATTTGAAGGAAAGGAAATTAACTTTTCCAAAAGGCACCCTCATAACAGACATTATAGAAAATGTAATTTTGCTGAGTGAGTACAGTTTAAATCTAGGAGCAAGACCAGGTGAAACAAAAGGACCTAAAGATGAAGTACCATGGTTTAGAATAGCCACACAGGCTTATCAGTTGAAAGATTCATGGTATCAAAGCCTAACTGGTGCACAGCCAGTTATTAATGTGTTTAACATTATCCCTTATGGAGTGCCAGAAAGCGAGTTTATCGATCCAAGACTGTATCCGGCAGGAGTAATTGAAATCAGAAAAAATATTGTCAAAGGATATGAGTACCTCTACACAGGATACAATCAAGACATTTTGAATTTTGATCTTGATTACAATTTTGCTTTCTACAATTCAGCACCGCCCAAGCCAAATCAAACGTCCAATGAAAGTGCTAAAGGAGGAAATCAATCCATCGAGACCTCCAGCACCGGAACACCTTCTACCATGTACAAAATAACCGGCAATAAAAATAAACTGCCAGGTCCATCAGGAATTCCTCCACTTAAACAGTCAGATGATTTCAATGTGAGAAATGAAGGTACTGAAGGCGAATCGCCAGAATTAAAAATTGCCAAATTGATGAACCAAAAAATAATAAATTCAGACAAAGATTTAATAAAATTGGATCTCACTATTTTTGGTGACCCTTATTTTTTACCGGGTGAAGGTATGTCCAACTACTACAACCAAGGTAGACTTTTTGTTGATCCAAGAGGATATACAAATGCTGACGGCAGTCAAACAGCCTTCGGATCCAAATATGGCACAGCCGATGGAGCAATAAATTATCTTGAAAGAATGGTGTTTATAGAAATAAATTTTAGAACACCTGTTGATCTGGGAGAAGATGGTAGATTTATTTTTCCTGCAGGCGGACAATATCAAAATGGCATGGGTGAAACTGTGCAGTTGGGAGAATTCAGTGGTATGTACAAAGTGATCAGAGCAACCAGCACATTTAGACAGGGCAAGTTTGAACAGGTGTTGCAGATAGTGAGAAGTCCTAACATGGGTATTGATGCTAAGGCAGGTCCACAAGACGCATATCAAAACTTTATTCAAAAAACAGGCAAAAAAGCCAACACCAGCACCGAGGGATCTTCATAATGGCACAAAATTTTTCACGTAAATCGTATGCGATAGATCCAAAAAAACAGACAGGGCCTTTTGAAGCCATTGTGAGAAATGTGTTGGATCCCAAATACAGCGGAGCCATAGAAGTTGAATTGTTAAAAACTTTGGAATCAGGATCTCATGAAGAAACTGGACAACTGGTTACCGCCAGATATCTACATCCATTTTATGGTACCACAGATGTAGCGGGATTGAACAAAAACAAAGATCACAGAGACAGTCAACAGAGTTATGGTATGTGGTTTGTGCCACCTGATGTGGGAAATCGTGTGATGATTGTTTTTATTGAAGGCAACATCAACAGAGCATTTTGGATTGGATGTATACCACAAGCATTGATGAACATGATGGTTCCTGGAAGCACTCCAGCCACCACAAACACCGACACCACAGATTCTGAACATCAAGAAGATCCTGCTGATGCAGATTACAAAGGCAAGAAACTGCCTGTGGGAGAACACAACAAAATTAAATTTTCTGGCAAGCCTGTCAATAAACCTTTAGGCATTGCTAAACCAATCAATAGAGTTTTTACCAACATATTGATGAATCAAGGATTGCTGGAGGACGAGACCAGAGGTTTGACCACTTCAAGTGCTAGACGTGAAGTGCCAAGTGCTGTGTTCGGAATCAACACACCAGGACCTAAAGACAAAGATTACACACAAAATCAACCAGTACAGTTTGCCAGACTGGGAGGGACCAGTTTGGTTATGGACGACGGTGATGACAAATTTATAAGAAAAACTTCTGCCAAAGAAGGTCCTTATTCTTATCTAAATTTAGAAACTGAAGACGCACTGATAGAAGGTGAAAAGAATATTCCGCACAACGAACTGTTTAGAATAAGAACACGCACAGGACACCAAATACTGTTGCACAATTCAGAAGACCTTGTGTATATTGCCAACGCCAATGGCACAGCATGGATAGAAATGACTGCCAACGGCAAGATAGATTTTTACGCAGAAGACAGTGTCAGTGTTCACAGTAAAGGAGATTTCAATTTTAAAACAGACAGAGATTTCAATCTAGAAGCAGGCAGAGATATCAATTTAAAAAGTGCCACAGTCAATCAAGAATC
>Ga0255768_10004471_pt1 | contig 13636 bp, 15 predicted proteins | sample 071ome_33_FD_179983 | JGI IMG/M metagenome (GOLD analysis project Ga0255768, IMG submission 179983) | Coastal salt marsh microbial communities from the Groves Creek Marsh, Skidaway Island, Georgia - 071412AT metaG (version 2) | ecosystem: Environmental > Aquatic > Marine > Intertidal zone >...
GTTGGTGATACTGTTATCGCTGCTGACACTGGCTCCGGCACAATCGTTGCTGGTGACGTTGTTACTTTCGCTGGTGATAGCAACAAGTATCTCGTGACCAGTGCTCTGTCTGGCGGCTCTTTCACAATTGCTGCTCCTGGACTCAAGACTGCTGTTGCAGACAACTCAGCCATCACTGTCGGCGGCGATTACACTGCCAACATGGCTTTCAACCGATCAGCCATCGTTCTGGTCACTCGCGCTCCTGCCCGTCCCATTGAAGGCGATCTGGCAGAAGATGTGATGATCATGACCGATCCGCGATCAGGCATTAGCTTTGAAGTGTCGATGTATAAAGAATATCGACAGGTTCACTTTGAAGTCGCTTTGGCTTGGGGCGTTTCTGCTATCAAGCCTGAGCACATGGCTGTTCTGCTTGGCTAAAAACTGATGGAAGGCGGGTAGCGCTTGCTGCCCGCTTTTCTTCATCTGATCGGAGTGAATCATGGCGACTATTACTGTTGAGAATGGAACTGTTGTTGCTGGTGCTAATAGCTACGTAACTGTGGCTGAATTTACGCAGTTCTGCACTGACCGCAATATTCTAATTTCCTATACTTACGGCGATGAGTCGCAGCTGTTGATTCAGGCAATGGATTACTTTGAGCAGCAGCCGTTCAAAGGCATCAAGTATATCGAGACTCAACCGTTGCAGTTCCCGCGCTCTGATTTATGGATTGACGGCTATTTGGAAGAATCAGACGAAATTCCTCAACTGGTAAAAGACGCGCAAATCACTATTGCGATTTCTATCATGCAAGGCAACGATCCTTTGTCGAATGTGGATCGAGCCGTTAAGCGCGAAAAGGTTGATGTGCTAGAAGTTGAATACATGGACAATGCAGCAAGCTCTGTAATTATTCGCAGCGTTGGAAACATACTGCGAAAACTGGTTACAAGCAGTTCAATGGGCAATAGCTTCTCAGTGATCAGGGCATAACAAATGCCAGTCAATTACAGCGCACTGCAAACAACAGCAACACGATTGCTCCGCGAGAACGGACAGGCAATCACGCTGAATTACGAATCGTCAGAAGTCATTGATCCGGCAACTGGCGTTGTTACTACCGTAGCAACAAATAACAGCATCAGCGGTTATGGGCTGGCTTCAAATTACGACCAGTCAGAGATTGATGGAAATTCAATAAGATCATCGGATATTAAACTTTTACTGTCCAACACAAGCTCTGCGCCGCAGCCAGGATGGACAGCAACAGTAGATAGCAAAGTTCACAGAGTGATGGACGTTCGGCAAATTAAACCAGCCGGAACGAATGTCATGTATATTTTGCAGCTAAGAGTATGAGCGCAGCAGAGAAGGACATCAATACAGCGTTATCTTCCAGACTTGCAACCATGCAAGCGTCTGGCGTTCCGCCTATTGTTTGGGAAAATTCAGAATATACTCCAGTGCATGGAACTTTGTATATGCGGGAAAACTTTTTCCCAAACATAAAAACGCAAGTCGGTCTGGAAGATACCAGCACAGACGATTACGAAGGAATTTATCAGGTCACGATTTCAGACTGGACAGGCAATCGAAGATTTGACGCGCAAGAACAAGCCAGACTTGTCTCTGTGCATTATCCGCGTGGCTCGGAGTTCACTCACAATAGCGTCAAAGTGAGAATAACGAGATCGGTAATTGAAACTCCGTTTATTGACGAGAATCAGTTTTTTGTTCCGGTCAGCATTTACTGGCGGGCTTTCGTATGAGCTTTGAGCAAGATTGGAACAAGATTGAGCCAGAGATTAGAGACAGGCTTGAAAAGGCTTGCAGAGCAGGAATGTTTCAGCTTTGTTCAAGTATAATTGGCGGAACTCCTGTTGATACTGGAACAGCAAAACGAAATTGGTTTGTGACTACTGGAAGTCCAAGCACGAAGACTGTAAAACAAACAGACAGGTCGCCAAAAGGACAAATATCTCCAGAAAAAGCAAACGAAGTCAGCGTAGCTGTAGAGAAGTCGATTGATACTGGAAAACTATATTTGACGAATAATCTGCCTTATATTTATCGGCTTGAATTTGAAGGATGGTCATCTCAAGCCAGAAGCGGGTGGATACGCAAAAACGTGCAAGAATTCAACAAACTGCTCGCAGCACAAATCCGAGCGGTTATGAAATAACCTGAAGGAGTTTACAACATGGCAATTCAAACCTCTGCTGGAACTATTTTGTACGCAAGTGCATCTCTGCCAGCAACTTACGACCAAACTGGATACGAAGCATTGACTTGGAGCGCAGTCGGTGAAGTGACTGAGATTCCTGCTTTCGGTTCAGTGTATAGCTTGATTACTCACTCACCGCTTGGAGAAAGGCGAGTAGTCAAAAAGAAAGGCTCCGTCAATGACGGCAGCATGACTTTGAACTTTGCAGCCGATGCAGCAGATGCGGGACAAGGCATACTCAAAACTGCTCACACGTCCGACACTGAGATCAGCGTGAAGATCACCTATCCTGACGGAGAAGATGATTACTTCACTGCGCTGGTCATGGGCTATCAAGTTAATCCTGGCAATGTTGACAGCATCAAGTCTGACAGCGTAACGATGGAACTTGTGACTGCTCCTGTAAATGTAGCGGCTTAATAATTTAAAAAGGAAACCTCATGGACTTAGCTAATCTCGATTTACAAACTGCGGCGGATGTTGGAATCGACATCCGTTTGCAGCATCCAGCAACTGGTGAATATTTGACAGATGAAAATGGCGATAATTTGGTGATAACTGTTCTTGGCAAAGACAGCGCAACATGGCAATCAGTTGCCAAGCGAGTCAATGCGCGGAATGCAAACCGCTACAAGAACAAGCCTGTTCCGAATGTTGCATTGGAATCTGCCTTATATGAAATACTTTCTGAATGCACTGTGAAGTGGACAAAGAACATTGAGTTTGAAGGACAACAGCTCAAATGCTCGAAAGAAAACGCACAGATGCTTTACGAGAAAAGGAACTGGATTGCGGAACAGTTAATCGAGGCGGCTGCTGATCGAGCTAACTATTTTTTGGGATAGAAGCTGACCTGGCGTTATATGCGCAGCAATGGGCATGGCTAAACTCCAGAGCAAAAGATCAGAAAAGTTCAAGGGCGAGCTTTTTAGAAGATGATGAGTCAATAGTTGAGCGGCTTCCAGATTTGGGGCCGTTCAACTACATCATCGAACTACTGAGCAGAGTTGGCGTTGCGATGAATAGCGGTTCAGGCGTTCATGCAATTACATGGCAAGAGCTTGACGCTTTTATGCGATCCACAAGCATTCGACTGAATTTGTGGGAAGCAGAAACCATCAGGAAATTGTCGGCAATATATGCCAACAGCGTTATGCGATTTGATGACAAGAATGTTCCGGCTCCGTTCATTAGTGGTCGAGAAAAGGAACGAATTGCTGGCAACTTGAAATCCGTTTTACGGAATATAGTGGTTAAAGAGCGATGACAGATTTAGCCGAAATCGTAATATCAGTTGATACCAGACAACTTAAAGCTGCGAATGATGAGCTTGGCGCTCTTGGCAGAAAAGGTAAGGAAACCGAAGACAAGCTAAAAGAAAGCAATGATAAAACAGGCAATTCTTTTTCAGCATTAAAAGGCAAAATCGGCTTAGTTTCTGGCGCTCTTGCTGCGCTTGGCGCTGGCGCGTTGATGAGCAGCGTTATCCGAACGACAGCAGAATTTACTGCATCACTGTCTAACCTTTCTGCCATCACTGGTGCAACTGGTGACGATCTCGAATATTTAGCAGATCAAGCAAAAGATATTGGTGCCACAACCACTCTGTCCGCCTCTGAAGCTGTTACTGCTTTCAAGTTAATTGCATCAGCAAAACCAGACTTGCTCGAATCTGGCGAAGCATTGAATGCCGTTACAAGAGCCGCTGTGACTTTATCAGAGGCTGCTGGAGTAGAACTGACAGACGCTGCAAACACTCTCGGCACATCTCTTAATCAATTTGGCGCAGGAGCAGATCAGGCTGCAAGATTTATCAATGTCCTGGCTGCTGGCGCGAAATTTGGCGCATCAGAAATTGCTCAAACGTCTGAGGCATTAAAGAATGTTGGTGCCGCCGCAAATGCTGCTGGCCTGTCTTTTGAAGAAGCTAACGTAGGAATTCAGTTACTTGCTGCTGGCGGCATAAAAGGCGCAGAGGCTGGAACAGGACTCCGTAATGTACTCCTGAAACTTGAAGAATCTACAGACCAAAGATTGCGTCCGTCTGTTGTTGGTTTGGCTACATCTTTGGAAAATCTTGCTGCAAGGAACATGAACGTCACAGAAGCGACAGAGATGTTCGGCAGAGAGGCTGCTATTGCTGCTCTCACATTGATTGATCAAGCAGACAATGCTGCAGACTTAGAAATTGCTCTCACTGGAACCGCTACTGCTTACGAACAACAATCTCGTAATGTAGATAATCTTGCTGGCGATCAAGCTGCGCTCAATAGTGTCATGGAGGCATTCCGAATTGAGCTTGGGACTCGGCTTGAGCCAGTGATGAGGGCGGCAGTTCAGTCTTTGTCTGGTGTTGTCGGTTTTCTTAAAGACAATATGGATTTGCTAATCGCAGCAATCACTGCTGCTGGTGCTGCAATGCTTGTCTCTTTTGGGCCGGCAATTATTGCGGGTATCACAGCAGTTGCGACAGCGATTTGGGGAGCAAGAACTGCTGCTATGGCATTTATGGCAAGTCCAGCAGGAATTGCAGCTGCTGTTGCTATGGCTGCTGTCCTTATGGTGAAGAATTGGGATGACGTGAAACACGCTGCACTGTCCGCTGCTTTGCTGATTGAAATAGGCTGGAACAATCTCAAACTGTTTTTTCAGCAAAAGTTCGCAGATGCAATAGATTCAATATCTGGAATGTTCACTGACCTTTCAAATAACGCAGTAGCAACATGGGCAGCAATTAAAGCAGCGACTCTTGATCCGTTGAACGCGATGGAAACTTATAACAGAGTGTTCGATGAAACTATTGCTTCGTTGAATGAAGGCGAAAGAGCAAATAATGGATTTTCTAACGCAGTAGCAGAAACCAAAGAAAACATTTCCAGACTAGAAGGCGAGCTTGTCGAGCTAATCAGAGAGCATGATAGTCAAACAGACGCAGCAGATGCTGGCGCAGAGGCTTTATCTCATTTTGAAAATATTACAGATGAGACAATTCCAACTGTAGAGGAATTAGGTAGAACTATTGGCCAAACAGCTGAAGAAACTGACAAGCTGACAAAAGCTACATCTGAAGTAATGGCAAATTTATTGCACGAAAGAGATCAGATCGGCCTGACCGGATTAGAACTTGAGATATATAACAACCTCAAAAAAGCCGGAGTTGATGCGTCAAGCGAATTAGGACAAGAAATTGTAAAACTAACAACTCAAGTCTATAACGAGCAAGTTGCATACGATGAAACTGCTGACGCAGCAAAAAGAGCGGCTGAAGAAAAAGAAAGGGCATACGAAAGAATGTCTAGCAACGTAAAGGGCTTCTTTGTTGACCTGCTTAATAATGGTCGGGACGCTTTTGATAATTTGGCAAAGAAATTCAAAGATTTCATCTTTAACATGGTTGCCGAATGGGCTACTCAAAAACTGATGTCGCTGTGGAGCAATTTTGCTCAAAACGGAGCCAGTGCTTTTTCGTCACTCGGGTCAATGTGGAATAGCTTGTTATCAAGTTTCAGTTCTGGCTTGAGTGGTTTGTGGAATGGAATAACGTCAATGTTTAGCGGCGTCAGCAATTTTGTATCAAGCGCCGGAAGCGCGATTGCAAATATAGCAAGCGGAGCAGCCAGCGCAATTACTGGCGCAGTGTCTGCTGTTGCAAGCGGAGTCGGCTCTGCAATTACTGGCGCAGTGTCTACTGCTGGAGCAGCGGTAAGCGGTGTCGCTGGCGCAGTGACAACAGGATTAGCGACTGTGGGCAGCACGATTGCTGGAGTTGCGTCTGGCGCAGTTAGCGCTGTTACTGGAGCAGCCAGCGCAATAACAGGTGCAGTCACTGGAGCAGTCAGCGCAGTGACTGGAGCAGTAACTGGAACTGCCGCAGCAACTGGAACAGCCGCAGCAACTGGAACAGCAGCCGCGACAGCCGGTGGAGCAAGTATTGGAGGCGCTCTTGCAGTTCTCGGGCCTGCTGCTTTATTTGCAGGAATTGCGTTTTCCATGTTTGGTGGCGACGACATAGACTATCCGACTTTTGCTGAACTGCCGGTTGATCAGCAACTTGATTTGCTTGCATTGAATTATGAGCGAGATCTCCAGAGTTCAATGGGAGCAGCAGATACTGAAGGCGCACTTGCCTTTGACCCTATTCAGCAAGCAGGCTTTGCAAATGCACTGGTCGATGCTTACGGCTCTGACGCGAGGCAAACGCTGATTGATCTTGGATTAGCAGATTTGGTAGATGGATCATTCCGCGAAGGCTTGCCATACGTTCCGCATGATGGCTTTGTTGCAGAACTTCATGCTGGTGAACGAGTCTTGACTGCCGAACAAACAATGGCAGCTGATAGAATGTCGATGGATATGGGCGAGCTTAAACAGACGATGGAAGAAATCATGGTCGCTGTCGCTCGAAATACTCAGAGACTCTACCGAATCAATGACCGATGGGACAAGGATGGCTTGCCGCCAACGAGGTCGTAACAGATGAAAATTATTCGACCGGAAACAATACTTGATGCAAACGTCACAGCAACAAACGTGACCGAAGCTGACCAGCCTGAATGGGCTTCTGGCACAACGTATGCTCTTAACGATCTGGTAATGGTCACTGGAACGGCTGGCGGTGCTGCAACAGCTACTCATAAAATCTACCAGTCGCAAGCTGGCTCAAACACTGGCAACGACCCGACTACTGACGATGGAACATATTGGGATGAAGTCTCCAGCACAAACGCTTGGAAGATGTTTGATGCTATCGTTCAAGATCAAACAGAAAGGTCAGGCGGAATAGAGGTTACATTAACTTTCACTCCGGTAGTAAATGCGCTTGCAGTAATAAATGTTGATGCTGCTAGTTTCACAGTTGTTGTTGATGATGCGACAGAAGGTGAAGTTTACAACGAGACTTACAGCTTGATTTCGGACTCAGGAATTCAGGATTGGTATGCCTATTTCTTTGAACCGATTGTGCGAATTGACAGATATGCAATTACTGACTTGCCGCCATATGCTGGTTCAGATATTACTGTCACTTTAACTGATACAGGAACGGCAAAGTGCGGAGCTTTGGTAATTGGTCAGTTTGCAGAGCTTGGTCAATCACAGCACGGCGCAGGAATATCGATCACTGATTACTCCACAAAAACAACAGACGCAAATGGCCGAGTGACAATCACTCCTGGCGCATACGCAAACCGAATGGACGTTGACATAATCCTGCCGACAAGCACATTTCCCGTAGTGAGAAACATACTGACAGACATTCGCACGACTCCGGTCGTCTGGATCGCGCAAGACGATGAGCCAGGAGCTGTTGTCTACGGCTATTATCGCGAATTTGATATAATTCTGAGCAATCCGACTTTAAGCCGTTGCTCACTCGACATTGAGGGACTTGTCTAATGACAATTTCAACTATTAGCACATTGCCAGCTGCTCCAGCAAGAACGGACGCGCCAGCGACTTTCATTTCAAAAGCAGATGCGTTTCTGGCTGCTCTCGTAACGATGCAAGGCGAGCTAAATACCAGCATCGGCCAAATGAACACAGACATTGCTCAAGCTAACACTGATGCAACAAATGCAGCCACGAGCGCAAGTGATGCGGCAACGAGTGCAAGCAATGCTTCTACCAGCGAAAGCAATGCTTCTACCAGTGCAAGCAATGCCTCAACAAGTGCGTCAAATGCTGCAACAAGCGCATCAGATGCTGCTGCCAGTTATGATTCTTTTGACGATAGATATTTAGGCGCAAAAGCAAGCGATCCTGCTCTCGATAATGATGGCGATGCTTTGATTACTGGAGCGCTGTATTTCAACACGACCTCTGGAGCTATGCGTGTATATACTGGAAGCGCGTGGCAAGATACTGCTTCAGTTGCAACGACAGTCACGACAAGCCAGATAAGCGACCTGGCGGCAAATGTTGGTACATTTCTGGCATCGCCATCAAGTGCAAATCTAGCAAGCGCAGTGACAGATGAAACTGGTTCTGGTGCTTTGGTCTTTGGAACATCTCCCGCACTAACATCTCCGTCATTGACCGGAACAATTCTGGAAGATGTCTATGCTTGGGCAACAACGACAGGAGCCAATACGACAGATTTAGATCCAGACAATGGCTCAATTCACACTGTGACTTTGACAGGTAATATCACCTCACTGACTGACAACCTGTCCGCTGGCGAAGCTATAACTTTGATGGTGGATGACGGCACGAGTTATAGCATCACTTGGCCGACTATAACTTGGGTCAACAATGGAGGCTTGGCACCAACACTAGCGACAACTGGTTACACTGTCATAGCTATGTGGAAAGTATCAACGACTCTATACGGCGCGCTTGTTGGAGATGGCAGCTAATGCTTTGGAGTAAATCAATCGGAGCTGGCGGAACAGTCGGTGGCGGATGGCTATTCACAACGTCAAACACTGCTATCGCTGATACTCCATATACAACGATCTTTGCTGTTGACTCACTGGACGGGCCTTCTGTAACTCCGGCTTATGACTTTTTCCGGTTTGAAAATTCTGGAACAAAGATGTATGTCAGTGACAGAACCAACAATAGAATCTACCAGTACAGTTTGAGCACAGCTTACGATGCGACGAGCTTCAGTTACGATTCAAAGTTCATCTATGTCGGAGCCAATACGGGACTGGACAACGGATTTTTCATGTCATCTGACGGCTCGAAGCTATGGATAACAGACGATGCTACAGAAGAAGTTGATTATTATACTCTAAGCTCAAACTTTGATATTTCAACCGCTACATATTCGACTACATCTACAGTCGTTGCTGCACAGGATACGCAAGGAAGGTCATGCGCGGTTTCATCAGATGGCAATACTTTATGGGTCAGCGGTGGCACTGACAATCGAATAATGGAGTTTGGGTTCGGAACATCTTTCGACATGAGTACATTGTCGTTTACTCAGGAAAGTGCTTGGGGATCAATTGATGACTTTTTCATTACAAATAGTGATGGAACAAAATCGTGGTCGTGGGGATTCAACAACGATAGATTCAATAACGATAACTATTCAACAGGTTGGGATGTCAGCACAAGAAGCACAGGTACAGATGCTACTCTGAGCGATATGGGAATTTCAACTACCGTTGTTGATGCGACCTTTGGATTGCAGTGGAATTCAGATGGAACTGCCGCATGGATAGCTGCTCAAAATCCAACAGGCCCTTATTACATGTTTAAAGTTGACTACAGCACAACGGCCTATGATATTTCTGATTTGACTTGGAGTCCTCCCGCCTCTTGGACAAGCCTATCTGCATCAGGCGGATGGTCAATAAAGTTTAACAATAACGGCTCAAAGATGTTTGTCTTGCGAGATACTGGTTCGCAAGCTGTTGTGACTGAATTTCCGCTTTCAACTTCTTATGATGTGACAAGTGCTGGCACTCCTGTTGATTCTTCTGATCTCACAGAATCAACTTCCGCAAGATCGTTTTGTTTCAATGCTGCTGGAACAAAGATGTTCATAGCTCATGCTTCTCGATACATCTATGAATACGACTTGTCATCTCCATTTGATGTTTCTAGTATCAGTTATTCTGGAAACTCACTAGATGCTGGTTTGCTTAATGATGTTCTATGTTTCCAAATGAATCCGGCAGGAACCGAAATTTACTATAATGACGGTTCGGATGGCATAGGCGTAATTGATTTAACGACAGCGAATACATTGTCTGGCGGTTACACTATCAACTCAGTTTACAATGGATTCACTCACAGTGGTCAGATGTGGTCGCCGCAGTTTTCGCCAGACGGTTTGAGATTTGTAGCATGGGAACTGTCTGGAGGAAATAACACTCTCAATTCATGGATACTTAGCACTCCATTTGACGCAAGCACTGAAGGAAGCAAAACAAGTAAATCGTTTACTGATCACACTGGCGGCGTTCTTGGTGGTGACGAAATTACAATAGCGCAAATCAATAGAGATGGAACGAAAGGCATCCTGCATTTAGATAACGTAGATTTTTATACTAATTTCACATTGTCGGAGTAATCAAAAATGTATGTAAAAGCTGAGAACGGGTCTGTCGTAAAATATCCATACAACGACAACGATCTCCGAATTGATAATCCGAACACTAGCTTTCCTGCACAGCTTAATGATTCTTTAAGAGAGTCGTGGAACGTCTTTCCAGTGACAGTTGAAGCTGGATCAGCTTTTGATCCGTTCACTCAAAAAGAAGTTAAGAATTCAGAGCCTACTTTGGTGAATGGAACTTGGACTCTCGGAAGAACAATCATTGATTTGAGTGCTGGCGAACAGCAAGCATATTTCGATGAGCAGGTTCGCAAGTATGAGCTTGAAGTGCAAAAACACATGGATCAAAAGGTTTCGGAACGCGAATATGATTCCATGATTTCTGCATGCACATACGCAACTTCAACCAATTCAAAATACGGGCCGGAGGGACTGGCTTGCGTGGTATGGCGTGATGCTGTTTGGGACAAGTGCTATGAGATTCTTGCAGAGGTTCAAGCAGGAACCAGACAACATCCGACAATCGAAGAATTGATAGATGAACTTCCAGAGCTTGTATGGCCGTAGACTATGCCAGAAGTCACAGAGAACAGACTTGTCCGGCTGGAGAAAAAGATTGATGACTTGCAACACGCAGTCATCAGTCTCGCTCGCGTTGAAGAAAGACTAACAACTGTTTTCAACAGACAGTCTGGAATTGAGCAGAAGGTCAACAACATGGACACCAGTATAGACAAGTTGCAAAGAAGTGCTGCTGCTGGCGCTTATATGGAGCGGCTTTTCTGGATTGTTGTCGTTGCGGCTGTGACTTGGCTATCGAGGCAAGTATGATTAAAAAAATCAAAGCAGCAATGCTTCTTTTCAAACGCGGGCAAGTCGTTGCCGATCCTGCAAAATGGAAAAATCGACAGATAACCAGCACCATGATTGTCGGCTTAATTTACGCCGGAATCGAAGCAGCGGGAGCCTTCGGTTATGACATCACAATTGATCAAGCGAGCGTTGATGCTATTGCAGTCGGCATTCTTGCTGTCGTCAATCTCGTGTTCACCTATACCACGTCAGATAAGGTCGGCGTGTAGTCCAACTGCCGGACTGCTTTCGCCCGAAGAAATGGGAAGCTCTTTTCAAGTTTGCGACAAGCAGTTTTGCGAAGTCGGAGCCATTGTTGTTGGAGCGGAGTGCAAGATATGAGCAGTAATCGGCAAGAGAACCCGCCAGATATCAAAATTCTTGATCATGGTGACCCAACTGACCGACAGCGCGAATATGTGCTGGCTTGGATAAACTACGGATCTTGCCAGAAAGCAGCAGATGCAATGGGCGTTGCTAAAGCTGCTGTGTTCAAAGCCACGAAAGCAGTGAAGGAAAAAGCCGCGCAAAATGGCTGGACTCCAGCGCAGAACAATTCAAGGTTCATCGGTGAAGGTTATCATCTGAAAGGCACGTCAACGCTCATCGATGCCGATGGCGAGATCAAACAAACTTGGGTCAAGACTGCCAAAGATCAGGAAGACCAGCGAAAGGCTTTTCTCGAATTCATTGATGGCTTGAATGACAGAATAACTCCAGCAGAGCCGAGTGAATTTGTACCAATCAAAACTCCCGATGAAGATTTGATGCCGACCATCGTAATCGGTGATGCACATATCGGCATGAGAGCACACGGCAGAGAAACACGCGACAGAAACTTTGACTCCAGGATTGCACAGGAAGAAATCATAAAAGCTGTTACTCATCTTGTTGACTGTGCGCCACGCGCAAAGACTGGCTTGCTAGTGAACGTGGGAGACTTTGTACATGCTAACACTGCATCGAATACAACTGGCAAAGGCACTCCGCTGGACGTAGATACCAGATACGAAAAGTTCATGCGCGTTGCAGCGGATACACTGGTCACTTCTGTTGAAATTATGTTGCAGAAATTCGAGAGAGTGACTGTTTGCATTGCTCGTGGGAATCACGATCCTGACGCAGCAATAGCAATTCAAATGATTCTCGAATATTACTGGTCAAACGAGCCGCGAGTGAATGTGCTGAGATGTAAAGGGTATTTCCATTACATCAGGTTCGGAAAGTGGATGCTTGGCGTACATCACGGAGACAAAGTAAAGGCTGAAAAGTTGGCGAACATTATGCCGCGAGAACAGCCAGAGGCTTGGAGTCAAACCAGTCACAGGATGTGGCTTGTTGGGCACTACCATCACCAGCAAGTTCTTGAATGCGACAATGGCACTGTCATTCGAAAGTTTGGAACTCTTGCGCCGCCGGACGCTTGGCACAGTTCAATGCAATACGCTTCGGCTCATGTGATGGAGATGATTGTATTCAAGCGTGAAGGCGGAAAGCAGCTTGAATATGTTTACGAAATTCCGCGCCAGCATCATGGCATCGACACAGAGATTATCTGATATAATCAATCATGGCTACCAAAGACCCGCGACTCACTCGACTTGGACTTGAAGGCTATAACAAGCCCAAAAGGACTCCCAATCACCCAACGAAATCGCACGTTGTCGTTGCGAAAGAAGGCGATCAGGTCAAAACGATTCGATTTGGCCAGCAAGGCGTAAAAGGTTCGCCAGCCAGAAAAGGCGAAAGCAAATCAGACAAAGCTCGCCGCGCATCTTTCAAAGCTCGCCACGCAAAGAATATTGCCAAAGGCAAAATGTCTGCGGCTTATTGGGCGGACAAAGTGAAATGGTAAAAGATTACGATGCGTGCAGTTTGGTCTTGACGATTATTCAGTTAAGCGGCGGCGCGTATAACGCTGAGGAAATTTCAGAAATAATTGAAATGATCAAACTATACGAAGAAGAAGAAGGCGAGAGCGACAAGCGCAAAGTCTTTCAACTCTTTGTCAACGATGAACAGACTGAGCATTGATACATGAGCGAATACACGAATCTCAATCCTTCAGGACATCTGCTTTTTGATATTGCAAGGCTGAACATCGAAGAAGCTACACCGCTGAACCTCTTTGGTTACAACGAATCTGTCGGCACAACTTATGAGACAATCTGGAATTTCGGCGGCGCATATACTTTTCCAGTTTCTGCTGTTGTCATGTCCGTTGCAAGTTCAAGCGCGGCAGATACGTCAAAGCCAATCAAGGTCACTGGACTCAATGACAAGTGTGAAGTAATTAGCGAGATCATTACAACCAACGCGGTGGATGGAACCACTCCTGTTGCTGGCACTTTATCTTTCTATCGGATCAATCAGGTTTTGAATCTGACAGGAACTCATGCTGGCAACATATCTATCACAAATGGCGGAACAACCTATGGCTATATTGCTGCTGGTGAAGGCATATCGCAGGCTTGCGTCTATACTGTTCCGGCAGAGCATTCAATATATCTATTCCGAATTGACTTGAATTCTGCGACTGCAAACTCAAACCAGTACCTGACCTTAA
>Ga0255768_10004476_pt1 | contig 13624 bp, 16 predicted proteins | sample 071ome_33_FD_179983 | JGI IMG/M metagenome (GOLD analysis project Ga0255768, IMG submission 179983) | Coastal salt marsh microbial communities from the Groves Creek Marsh, Skidaway Island, Georgia - 071412AT metaG (version 2) | ecosystem: Environmental > Aquatic > Marine > Intertidal zone >...
GGGTAGTCGAGCCCGGCCGAGATCGATTCGGCTTCGAGCACCTGTCCCCACTCGTCCTGCATGAGGTAACTCTTCGAGCCGTGCACGATGCCGGGAACGGCTCGGCCGACCGCAGCACCACCGGCCGGCTCGGCACCGATCAGCTGAGCGTCGGTGTCGGCAAACCCGGCGAAGATGCCCGCGGCGTTGGAGCCGCCACCGACGCAGGCGACGACATAGTCGGGCACGCCGCCGTCGAGGAGCTCGGCGCACTGCTCGCGGGACTCGTCACCGATGACACGGTGGAACTCGCGGACCATCCACGGGTACGGGTGCGGTCCCATGACCGAGCCGAGGCAGTAGTGGGTGTCCTCGACGGCAGACACCCAGTAGCGCATTGCCTCGTTGACAGCGTCCTTGAGCGTCTGGCTACCCGTCTCGGCGGCCCGGACCTCAGCACCGAGCAGCTGCATCCGGAAGACGTTGAGCTTCTGGCGCTCAATGTCGACGGTGCCCATGTAGACGACACACTCCATGCCGAACAGGGCGGCGGCCGTCGCGCTGGCGACACCGTGCTGACCGGCGCCGGTCTCAGCGACGATGCGGGTCTTGCCCATGCGCTTGGCGAGCAGGGCCTGGCCGAGCACATTGTTGATCTTGTGGCTGCCGGTGTGGTTGAGGTCCTCTCGCTTGAAGAGGATGCGGCAACCGAGTTCTTCGCCGAGACGATGACATTCCGTCAGCGGTGACGGACGGCCCGCATAGGTGCGCAGCAGATGATCAAGCTCTTCGCGGAAGGCAGGATCGCCCCAGGCGTCGCGGAAGGCCCGGTCGAGTTCCTGGCACGCAGGAACCAGGGTCTCCGGGACGTACATGCCGCCGAAGTCGCCGAAGCGGCCCGACGCGGTGGGTTCGGCCATGGTCATGACAGGAAATCCTCTTCCCAGTTGTATGGAGCATCGTCGGTTTTCACGCTTGACGCATCGTCGGGCAGTTGTGTTGCTGCGGCGCGAGCGTTGGCGATGAACTCGCGGAGCTTGACCGGGTCCTTGCGGCCCGGTGCGGACTCGACGCCGGTGGCGACATCGACGCCCCATGGGCGGACCCGGGCGATGGCATCGGCGACATTGCCCGGATGGAGTCCTCCGGCGAGCAGCACTCGGTGGCCGGCCGACGGCGCACCTTCGGCGAGCGACCAGTCGAAGACCTCGCCGCTGCCCGGTTCGGCGCCGTCGATCATGATGACGTCGGCGCCGAAATCGGCGACCCGGGAGAGGGAGGGATGGCCGGCGGCGAACGCCTTGATCACCGCGGGAATTCGGGACCGGACTCGACGGGTATCCTCGGCGGATTCGTCGCCGTGAAGTTGGGCGGCGCGCAGGCCCGCCCGCTGGACAATCTCGACCACCCGCTCGGGCAGTTCGTTGCGAAAGATCCCGACCGTCATCGTTTCGGGCGGGAGGCGGCGAACGATGTCACGAGCCCGGTCGACGGCAATCTGGCGCTTCGACCCAGGGACGAAGTTCAGCCCGATCGCGTCGGCTCCCATTCCGACAGCGAGGAGGCCATCCTCCTCGCTCGTGACGCCGCAGATTTTCACGAACACCCTGTGAAAACTACTCGCCCGCTCGGGTGGAGCGACCACCTTTGCGTCAGGCGAGTCCGCGAAGGCGACGGATCTCCTTCGCCGGGTCACCCGAGGTCACGAGGGTTTCGCCGACGAGAAGTGCGTGATACCCGGCATCGGCAAGCGCTGCGGCATCGCTGCGGTCCCGCACGCCGGACTCTGCGACGCGCACCACGCCTGCCGGCATCTGTGGGGCCATGCGAATCGCTCGCTCCTGGTCGACTTCGAAGGTCACGAGGTCGCGCTGGTTCACGCCGACGAGATCGCCCCCGACCACGAGGGCTCGTTCCAACTCGTGCTCGTCGTGAATCTCGATCAGGGCATCGAGACCCACCTGCTTGGCGAGCGCGTGGAAGTCGCTCAACTCTGCATCGTCGAGGGCGGCAGCGATCAGCAGGACACAGTCAGCGCCCATGAGTCGGGCATCGACCACATCCCGGGGGTCGACCGTGAAGTCCTTTCTGATGACGGGCAGCGAGACCGCGGCACGGGCCGCCTGGAGATCCTCCACCGACCCACCGAACCAGTCGACATCGGTGAGAACCGACAGGCACGATGCTCCACCCGCCTCATAGGTGCGGGCGAGCGCAGCGGCGTCGAGGTCGGCGAAGAGATCGCCCTTGCTCGGTGAGCGTCGCTTGACTTCGCTGATCACGGCGATCGGATCCGTTCCGGCCAATGCAGCGCGGAAACCCCGCGTCTGAGGCAGGGCTACGCACTGCTCGACGAGCGCGTCGAGCGACCGGGTGTCCGCAGCCGCCGAGGCCCGGTGTGCCTCGAGGATCCGGTCGAGATAGGTCTCGGGCAGGGCTACAGGCCCTTGCCGGCAGCCGGCGTGAGCATGACGAGTTCTGGCGCGCCAGCCATGACATCTCCAAGGGCACCCATCAATGCCTTCATGGCATCGGAGCCGCTGTGCACGGCGAGGGCATCACCGTCGGCGTACAGCTCATAGATGTACGCCGTGTTCTCGTCGTCGTTCTGACCCCAGTTGAGGATGTAGATCTCGGTGCCCGCTTCGGACTCGACGGCATCGAGCATGGCGCCGAACGCGTCAAGGAAGGTGTCCTTGGCATCGGGCTTGATGGGGAGCTTCGCGAGAACAGCGGTCTTTGACATGGCCTGCATGCTATGCCGCACAGTGCTCAGGTACGAACCCTGCTCGTGCGGCCGGGCGATCAGGAGCGACGCTCGTGCCTGGCCGCCATGCCGACGGCGATGATCGGAGCGATCATGAACGACAGGCCGCCGAACACCATCGCAATCAACCCAAGGGTCACAACTTCGAGGATCCCGACGAGTGCACCGATGGCCAGCGACACGAACCCACCCACGATGAGGGCCGCAGGCATGAGCTGGAACCAGCGGGGCAACGCGCTGTCGGTGATCGGGCGATCATCTCGCTCGTCGAACGGATCCTCGTCGTCGTCGCTGTCGTCGAAGGGCCGAAAGGTCTGCCCCGCAGTCGTCGACGCCTGGAACCCGCCACTCGGGCGTTGCCCTCGCTCCGCTTGGAGGCGCTGCCGGTCGTAGCGCGAACGTTCGTCGACATCGCCCAGCACCGACCATGCCGCGTTGATCTCGCGCATGCGATCCTCCGCCGAGAGACGAGCGACCTCGGACTCGGTGTGGAAGTCAGGATGCGCATCGCGGGCAGCCTGCAGGTAGGCCTTCTTGATCTCCGTCATCGATGCGTCAGGCATGACACCCAGAACCTCGTAGTGACCCACGGGGGCAGCGTAGGACCTGAACCGAGCCGTCCTCACACGGGCATCACACGTTCATCACATCTATGAGGCACGATCAAGGACATGAGCGACGAACCGGTCATCGTCATCGTCGAAGACGACCCCAATATCGCCGACCTCGTCGAGCTGTACCTGCGGCGCGACGGCTACCGGCCCTACCAGGCCTCGACCGGCGAGCGTGCGCTCCAGGTGATCGCCGAACGGAACCCCGAACTCGTCCTGCTCGACGTCGGCCTCCCGGGCGAGCTCGACGGCCTCGACGTCTGCCGCGCCATCCGAGCCGAGTCCGACATTCCGATCATCTTCCTCACCGCTCGCGACGCAGAGATCGACCGAGTCCTCGGGCTCGAACTCGGTGCCGACGACTATGTCACCAAACCGTTTTCACCCCGTGAACTTGTCGCCCGCGTCAAGGTGATCCTCCGTCGCAGCAGCGGCGCAAGCTCCGCCGCAGGCCGGCCAACACCGATCGACCTCGGCTGGGAGATCGTCATCGATCCCGGCCGACGCGAAGTGACGCTCGCAGGTAAGCCGGTCGCCCTCGCCACCCGCGAATTCGACCTGCTGCACTACCTCGCCGAACACCGAGGACTCGCGCTGAGTCGCCTCCAACTGCTCGACGGCGTTTGGGGTGTGGGGTGGGTCGGCGACGACCGGACCGTCGATGTCCACGTCCGCCAGCTTCGCAAGAAGCTCGGCGACGCGCTTCGACTCGAGACGGTCTGGGGCGTGGGGTACCGCCTTGACTGAACGGGCACGCTCGTGAGGCGCCGACTGACCGCAGCAACCGTCGGGATGGTCGTCGCCGCCCTCTTGCTGGTCGGCGTTGGCACCACCGTTCTCACGGCGGTCAACGCCCGGGCCGACACCGAAGCCGATCTCCGCGAAACGGTCGAATCGCTGAGCGAACTGCTCGCCGAGCTCACGATCGTGCCCGATGCCGACGAGACCAGCCGGGACATCCGAGCTCGACTCCAAGCCCTCGCCGACTCCCTCAGCGTCGACGGCATTGGCATCCTGGTGCTCCCCCGCAACCGCGACCCGATCGGCAGCCTTCCCGAAGGCCTCACGGTCGAAGACCTCGACGCCGACCTGCTTCGAGCCGGCGAGACGCAGAGCAACCGGGATGGTGACCTCCTCTGGGCGGCGCGCGGGAATGTCAGCAGGAATGACACCCAACAGGTCGTTGTGATGACCGACGAGCCCGACCCGCTTCTGATGCCGTCGTTTCGTTGGTTCCTCCTGGCCTCGCTGGCCACCATCGTCGTCGCCGCGCTCATTGCCGGGCGCGTCAGCCGCTCGCTCACCGGACCCATCCGGGCATCCCGTGATGTCGCCCGACGCATCGCCGCCGGGGACCTCGACGCCCGGATCCCCGACGCAACAGCCGCCGGCCGAGACGAGGTCGGTGAACTGGTCGCCTCGATCAACTCGATGGCCGACAACCTCCAACGATCGAACGCGCTCGAACGCCAGTTCCTCATGTCCGTGAGCCACGATCTCCGTACCCCACTCACCTCGATCAAGGGCTATGCAGAGGCACTCACCGACGGAGCGATCGTCGACCACCAGCAGGCCGGCCGGGTCATCGAGACCGAGGCAGACCGCCTGGAGCGTCTGGTCGGCGACCTCTTGCTCCTCGCCCGACTCGGAAGCACCGACTTCCCCCTCGATCGTCGCACGGTTGCGCTCAACGATCTGGTCGACGCCACCGTAACCAGCCTCCAACACGAGGCTCGCGGGCGCGAGGTGACCCTCACCGCCCGGATCGCCGACACCCCACTCTGGGCCGACCTCGACCCCGACCGCTATGGACAGATCATCGGCAACCTTGTCGGCAATGCACTGCGGTTCGCCGACCGTGAGGTCGTCGTGACCCTCTGGTCAGCCGAGGGCGGCACCCACCTGTCGGTGGGCGACGACGGCCCGGGCATCGCCGAAGCCGATCTGCCCCACGTGTTCGAGCGTCTCTATGTCGCCGAGCACAGTCCGGAGGTGCAGGAGAGCGGCAACGGCCTCGGCCTCGCCATCGTGCGTGATCTCGCCGAACGCATGGGCGGTTCGGTGACTGCTCGGCGATCGTCGCTCGGTGGGGCCGAGTTCGTGGTCAGCTTTGCGCCGGCGCCACCACCGACGCCGTGACCGCACCGACCATGACCTGATCGCCAATTTCGACCTTGCGCATCAGCGGCGCAAGCGCGACATCGCCAGCGGCGGACGTGACCACCCCCACGAGGTCATCACCGACGGTGACCTCATCGCCGACGTTGACGTCACCCGAGGCCTGCAGCACTCGCACCGGTCGAGGCACATTGCTGCCCCGGCTGTCGATACGAGCAACGAGTTCCTGCCCGGTGTAGCAGCCCTTGGTGAAGCTCACCGAGAGATCGATGAGCTGCTGACCCCCCTCCCCCGGGATGGTCTCGTCGGTCAGTTCGGCGCCCATACGCGGCATGCCCGCACGAATGCGTTGGCGCTCGTCGGTGGGGTCGACGGCGCCTGGCCACGTGAGCGGCGCATCGATCATGCCGTCAACCGCCTCGATCGTGGCGTCGGTACGGAGGAGGAACCGACGGAGTCGGGCGACGAGGGTGTCACGGTGGCCTGCGTCGATGTCGAGGAGGAACGTCTCGTCATTCACCCGCTGGATTCGGAACCAGGCGTCGAGCTTGCCGGTGGGCTGCAGGACGAGCGACCAGGCCACCTCGCCGGCGGCGAGCGACTCGATGTCCTGGCTGATCTGCCCCTGGAGGTAGACGGCAGCGTCGGGACCGCTGACCCGAACGGCTTCACGGAATGTCACGACGATGCCTCCTGACGGGCGTGCCGACGCGCTGCGCTCATTCGCCGCGCTGCAGGAACTGCGGCGAGCAGCGCCTTGGCCTTGTTCTGACACTCGAGATGCTCATCGACCGCGACGGAGTCGGCCACGACACCGGCACCGGCCTGCACCGAGGCTGAGCCGTTGCTGACGAGCATCGTACGGATCGTGATCGCCGTGTCGATGTTGCCGGAGAAGTCGAGATAGCCGACAACACCGCCGTACGGCCCCCGCTTCACCGGTTCGAGTTCGTCGATGATCTCCATCGCCCGCACCTTCGGTGCTCCAGAGAGCGTGCCGGCGGGAAGGGTGGCGCGCAGCACATCGATCGCCGTGCGGCCCTCAGCGAGCGCGCCGCTCACCTGCGACGTGAGGTGCATGACGTGGCTGTACTTCTCCAGCGTCATCATCTCGTCGATCTGGAGCGAGCCGAACTCAACCACGCGGCCGACATCGTTACGGGCAAGGTCGACGAGCATGACGTGCTCGGCGATTTCCTTGGGGTGCTCGATGAGCTCAGCCGCCAGGCGGCGGTCGTGTTCCTCGGTCTTGCCGCGCTTGCGGGTACCGGCGATCGGGCGACTGATGACCCGATTGTCGAGCAGCTGCACCATCGGCTCCGGTGAACCCCCGACGACTTCGAGGTCGCCATGCCGCAGGAAGTACATGTACGGGCTCGGGTTGACCTGACGAAGGACCCGGTAGAGATCGAAGGCCTCCGCATCGAGATCAAGGTCGAAGCGCTGGGCGAGGACAACCTGGAAGATGTCGCCCGCAAGGATGTACTCACGGGCCGTCTCGACAGCAGCGCAATACTCGGCCTCTCCCATCGTCGAGGTGACCTCGGGAATCGGGTCGGAGGGGTCCGGGAGCGACATCAGCGGTTCGTCGATGGCTCGGGCACCGTCATCGGCGAGCTGATGGATCTGGGCGACCGCCGTGTCGTAGGCGACCCGGAGATCGGTGTCGTCGTCGATGACAACGTTGGCGAGCAGCGTGACCCGCTGTCGCCAGTGGTCGTACACGGCAAGTTCGCCGATCATTGAGATCACAGCATCGGGGTGACCAAGATCATCGGTGGGCACGTCGGGAAGATGCTCGACCTCGCGCACGACGTCATAGCCGAGGTAGCCGATCAGACCGCCGTGCAGCGGCGGTAGATCGTCGAGTTCGGGCGACCGATAGTGCGCGAGTAGACGTTCGAGGGCAGTGAGCATCCCCTCGTCGGGATCGATATCGATGCCGAGGTCACCGATCACCTGCAGCCGGCCGTCCTTCGACACCAGGGTTCCCTGTGGGCGTCGACCGATGAACGACCACCGACTCCACCGGTCACCGTTGTCGACGGACTCGAGTAGGAACCCTTCGTCGTCGCCGACGACTCGGGCGAATGCGGCGACGGGTGTGGTTAGATCCGCTAGGACCTCGGCCCAGACCGGCACCACCGTGTGGTCGGCTGCCAGAGCGGCGAACTCGTCGAAGTCGGGGCAGATCCGCATCAGGTGAAGCGGAGTGTCTCCGCGTCCTCGACCGCCCGGTAGTAACAGGTCTGGCGAGTCTGGCCGGCCTCGTCTTTGGTGTGGCACACACCGGTGCCGGCCTTGCGGACCTTGTAGATCAGGCTGTTCTGCTCGCAGTTCACGGCGACCTCGACCAGGTCGAGCACGTCGCCCGATGTGGCGCCCTTGTGCCAGATCTGTTCGCGAGACGTGCTGTAGAGCACGGCGGAGCCGCGGGCGAGGGTCTCGCGGTAGGCCTCTTCGTTGGCGTAGCCGATGAAGAGCACATCGCCGGAGTCGGCGTCCTGCAGCACGACCGGAACCACCTGATGCCCTGCTCGACCGATCTTGCCGACCTTGTCGAAATCGAGTTGGACCTTGAGGCCCTCTTCCAGCGCGTCGCTCATGAGGTGCAGCGTATTGGGTCCGACCGCTCGCCCCTGCCTAGATTTCGCCGTATGGACGCCGAACTTGCCCGCCTCGATGCTGTTGGTCTTGCCGAGGCCATCCGAACCGGTCAGCTGTCCCCTGCGGAGGCGCTCGAGTCGAGCATCCGACGCATGGAGGCCATCGACGGTGACATCAATGCGGTGATCCATCGCCACCTCGACGAGGCGAGAGCATCGACCGACTCGCTCCCCGACGGCCCCTTCCGTGGCGTGCCGATGTTGATGAAGGATCTGTGGGCCTGCGAAGCAGGACGTCCCCATCACCAGGGCGTACAGGCGCTCAAGGATCACGGAGCCGTCGCCGACCGAGACTCCCATCTCGTCGAGGCCTACCGGGATGCAGGCTTCGTCTCCTTCGGACGAACGAACACCCCCGAACTCGGCGCCGGCGCCACTACCGAGCCGCTCGCCTACGGCCCGACCCGCAACCCGTGGGATCTCGCCCGTGGACCGGGCGGCTCGTCCGGCGGTGCAGCCGCTGCGGTCGCTGCCGGTGTACTGCCGGCAGCCAACGCAAGCGACGGCGGCGGTTCGATCCGCATCCCCGCAGCGATGTGTGGCCTGGTCGGCCTCAAGCCGAGCCGCGGCCGCATCTCGATGGGCCCGCACATGGACGAGTGGGGCAACTCGGTTCAGCATGTCGTGTGCCACACGGTGCGTGACTCGGCGGCGATCCTCGACGCCACCATCGTGCACGTTCCCGGCGATGGCGTCATCGCACCGCGTCAGGACGAACCCTACGCCGACCTCGTCGGCCGGGATCCCGGCCGGCTCCGTATCGGGTTCCTCGATCACGCCATCCGCACAAACACCGAGATCGACCCCGACGTCGCCGACGCGGTTCGTGCGACCGCCGCCCGGCTCGAGGCGCTCGGCCACCATGTCGAGCCGAGTGTGCCCGCTCCCCTGCTCGACGAATCCCGCATCACGGCATGGGGCCCCGCCTTTGCCGCCGGCACCGCAGCTTCCGTGGCGGCGATCGCCGCAGAGATCGGCCGAGAGCTCGACGACGGCGACATCGAACCCTGGACCATGTTCATCGCCGAGCGGGCCTCGATGTTCCCACCGGCGGCCGTGATCGGCGCCCAAAAGGCGATGACCACGTTCCGGCGCGACACGGCGACATGGTGGGCCGACGGCTTCGACCTGCTGCTCACCCCCACCTGTCTGCGTCCGGCACCGATGCTCGGGGAGATGGCCCCCGATAACGACGACCTGATGGGTGTGCAGGTCACGACCTTGCACTATTCGCAGCTGACCCAGCCCTTCAACGTCACCGGTCAACCGGCGATCTCGTTGCCGCTCGCCCGCAGCCGTGAGGGTCTGCCCATCGGGCTGCAGTTCGTGGCGCCGTACGCCCGCGAGGATCTGTTGCTTTCGCTCGCCGGGCAGTTGGAGAGCGAGTACCGCTGGGGTGACGAACGGGCTCCTCTCCACCCCTGAGGGCGGCCGAGGACCCCGCAAGCGAGAGGATCAGAGGTACAGGCCGGTGGAACCCTCATCGAGGCGTTCCGCGGCAACGGCGTGGATATCGCGCTCGCGAAGCACGATGTAGTCGGTGCCGTTGACCTCGACCTCGTACCGGTCTTCCGGGTTGAAGAGCACTTGGTCACCGGACTCGATCGTGCGGACGTTGGGGCCGACGGCGACGATCTCGGCCCAGGTCAGGCGCTTGCCGACCTGAGCGGTCGCCGGGATGAGAATGCCGCCGCTGCTGCGGCGCTCCCCTTCGGCGTCGCCCAGCTTCACCAGGATCCGGTCGTTCAGCATCTTGACCGGAAGACGGTCGTCATCGTGCAGGGAGTTCTCGGCGGTCACCCGGGGAACGCTACCGGTACGGTGTCGGCATGGAACCTGTCGAGGTCGAGACCATCCGGTTCAAGGTCGATGCAGGCGTCACCCTCGAGGGCGACCGACTCACCCCTACCCACCCTGTGGGCGGAGCCGTCGTCTGTCACCCCCACCCGCTCTACGGCGGCTCTCGCCGAGATGTGGTCGTCGATTCGGCCACCCGAGCGCTCGTCGACGCCGGCTGGGATGTACTCCGCTTCGACTTTCGCGGCGCGGGAGGCTCGACCGGTAACCACGGAAGCGGGATACCGGAGCAGTTCGATGTGCGGGCAGCGATCGACGTTGTCGCCGATGACCGACCTGTGATCGTCGCCGGGTACAGCTTCGGTGCCGATGTCGCGCTCTCGGTGACCGATCCTCGAATCAGCCGCTGGATCGCGGTCGCGCCGGTGCTGTCGATCTTCACCGAGTTCGCAGCCGCTCACGACGCCCGCCCGAAGACATTGATCGCCGCCGCCCACGACCAGTTCCGGCCAGCGGCGCAGCTCAGCTCGGCGGTCGACGCCTGGAGCGCGACCGACGTCGTCGTGATCGAGGGAGCCGACCACGTCTTCCACGGTGCCCAGCGGGCGATCGTCGACGCGATCGGCGCCGTCCTCGCCTGATCAGGCGTCGGGCGGCCGAACGGTCACGCCCGACTCGAGCATCAACGCCTTCGCCTCGCCGACGGTGTGCTCGCCGAAGTGGAAGATGCTGGCGGCCAAGACGGCATCGGCTCCACCCTCCGTGACGCCTTCGACGAGATGCTCGAGTGCGCCGACGCCTCCCGAGGCGATGACCGGCACGGCGACCGCCGCCGTGATCGCCGCGGTGAGCGGCAGATCGAAGCCGTTTTTGGTGCCGTCGCGATCCATCGACGTGAGCAGAATCTCCCCGGCACCGAGCCGCACGACTTCCTTGGCCCACACGACGGCATCGATGCCAGTGCGGGTGCGTCCCCCATGCGTGAAGACCTCAAAGCCCGACGTGGTGTCGTCGCTGCTGCGTGCATCGATCGCGACGACGCAGCACTGTGCCCCGAACTCCCGGCTGATCTCCCGGATCAACTCGGGCCGCTTCACCGCCGCGGTGTTGACCGATACCTTGTCGGCGCCGGCCATCAACAAGCGACGGGCATCGTCGACCGTGCGGATACCTCCACCGATCGTGAACGGAATGAAGACCTGTTCGGCGACCGCACGGGCCATCTCCACGGTGGTGTCGCGCTCACCGGACGACGCCGTGATGTCGAGGAACACGAGTTCGTCGGCGCCCTGCTCGTCGTAGCGGGCAGCGAGTTCGACGGGATCGCCGGCATCGCGGATGTCAACGAAGTTGACGCCCTTCACGACCCGTCCGTCGTCGACGTCGAGACACGGGATCACCCGGATGGCACGAACGCTCACGACTCGATCTCCAGCGCTGCCACGCCCTCGGCGACGGTGAAGCGACCTTCGTACATCGCCTTCCCGGTGATCACACCGGCAAGACGACGCCCTCCGACATCGATCTCGGCGAGCGCACGCAGGTCGGCGATGGTGCCGACACCACCGGACGCGATGACGTCGACCGGTGTCGCCTCCACGACCTCACGAAGGCCCACCAGGTCGGGGCCCTCCAGGGTTCCGTCACGGGAGATGTCGGTGACGACGAACGCGTCGACGCCCGCATCGGCGAACGAACGGGCCACGTCGAGCACGCTGCGACCGCTGCCGACGAGCCAACCATCGGTGGCCACCTCGCCGGCCTTCGCATCGAGACCAACCGCCACCCGATGGTCGGCGGCGAGATCCCGGACGAAGTCCGGGTCGGCGAGGGCGGCGGTGCCGATCACGACCCGCTCCACGCCGGCATCGAAGAGGGCGAGCGCGGCGGCTCGGTTGCGAACGCCGCCACCGGTCTGCACGGGGACGGGCACGGCCGCCGCAATGGCCGCAACGACGTCGCGGTTCTCCGGCACGCCGGTGCGGGCCGCGTCGAGGTCGACGACGTGGATCCAGCCGGCTCCTGCGTCAGCGAAGGCGAGCGCTTGGGCGACAGGATCGTCGCCATAGACGGTCTCCTGGCCGTAGTCGCCCTGGTGGAGTCGGACGCACTTGCCGTTGCGGAGATCGATGGCGGGAAACAGGTCCATGTCAGGCCTTTCGAGCCGCAGCGACGAAGTTCTCGAGGATCCGGAGACCGTTCCGCCCCGATTTCTCGGGATGGAACTGGCAGGCCCAAACGTGGTCGCGTCCGACCGCGGCCACGAGGTCGTCGCCGTACGCGCAGGTCGCCACGACGTCGGGTCCTGGCTCAGCGGCATACGAGTGCACGAAGTACACCCACGCGTCCTCGGCCAGACCCTCGAACATCGGATGATCGACAACCGTGCGGTCGATCATGTTCCACTGCATCTGTGGGCGCTTGACCGTGTCGGGAAGCGCGATGATGCGCTCGTCGAAGACACCGAGACCATCGACGCCCGGCGATTCGTCGGAGCCCGAGAACAGCACCTGCATCCCGACACAGATACCGAAGAACGGAACGCCTGCCGCGATTCGTTCGTGGGTGACCTTGTCGAGTCCGACGGAGCGGATCGCCTCGACACACGGGCCGAACGCTCCGACGCCGGGCAGTACGACCCCGTCGGCCGCCGCAATGACGGCTGGGTCACGGGTCAGCACGGCGTTGGCGCCGGCCTGCGCGAACCCCTTGTGGGCCGAGTGCAGGTTGCCGATCCCGTAGTCGAGGATCGCGATCGTGGGTTCGCTCACGACCCGCCCCGCTCAGAGGGTGCCCTTGGTGGAGGGCAGCGTGTCGCCTTCGACCCGCACGGCGTCGCGCAGCGCTCGGGCCACTCCCTTGAAGTTCGCCTCGATGATGTGATGCGTGTTTTTGCCGCGGCGACATACGACGTGCAGGGTGATTCCGGACGACATCACGAAGGCACGCCAGAACTCCTCGACCAGCTGAGGATCGAACGGCGGATCGCCGAGGATCTTCTCCCCCGGAAACTCGACCTCGTAATGCAGGTAGGGACGACCTGAAAGGTCGAGCACGACCTCGACGGCGGCTTCGTCGAGCGGGACACAGTTCGATGCGAAACGGCGAACGCCTCGCTTGTCGCCCCACGCCACCCGGAAGGTCTCCCCGAGCGCGATCCCGACGTCTTCGACCGTGTGGTGGGCGTCGATCTCGAGATCGCCCGTGGCGTGGACCTTGAGATCGAAGCCGCCATGACGGCCAAGCTGGTCGAGCATGTGGCTGAAGAAGGGCAGGCCGGTCTCGATGTCGGTCTGACCAGAGCCATCGAGATCGAGCACGATGTCGATCTCGGTCTCCTTGGTGGTGCGCTGGTTGGCAGCAGTACGGCTCACGTGAGGACCTCCGTGAGAGCTTCGAGGAATCGGTCGTCTTCGTCGGGCGTGCCGATCGTGACCCGCAGACAGCCCCGAAGGCGGGGCCAGCTGGCGCAGTTGCGCACGAGCACGGATCGGTCGACAAGACCCTGCCACACGTCGTCGCCGGACAGGTGCTGGGGTCGGAGGAGAACAAAATTGGAGCCTGACGGCCACACATCAACCGGCAGGTCAGCGAGACCAGCCACAAGGCGCTCACGCTCGTCGACCAGACGGGCGACCCGATCGTTCATGGCGTCGAGATGGTCGAGTGCGACCTCGCCGGCGATC
>Ga0255768_10004478_pt1 | contig 13622 bp, 18 predicted proteins | sample 071ome_33_FD_179983 | JGI IMG/M metagenome (GOLD analysis project Ga0255768, IMG submission 179983) | Coastal salt marsh microbial communities from the Groves Creek Marsh, Skidaway Island, Georgia - 071412AT metaG (version 2) | ecosystem: Environmental > Aquatic > Marine > Intertidal zone >...
AGGCTCACCAAGCTGCCTCTTACAGTAAGTGATAAGATCAGCCCTAGAACTTGGAGATGCCATTACACACAAAAAATCCCTTCTTACCTATTTAGGAAGAAGGGATTTAGTATTTATTCAGCAGGTGTTTCTTCTGCTGGTGCTTCGGGTTCTTGCTCTAGAAGTCCCAGAGTTTCAAGACCACCTTGAAGTTTGATCTTATACTCTTTTGCCTTGATGAGGTTTTCTTCTAGTTCTTTGATTTGCTTTTCTGTTTGAGCAATTTGCTCTTCGAAATTTGCTTTGAGTTGTGTGGGGTCCATAGTAATCAATTAACGTTGGTCGTAAGCGTGTTGTACATAATAACCATCTGCTCTAACATAATGAAAGAATGCTTGATGGAAACATGATTTGGCGTTTCCCTTCATAGGTTCGCGCCAGTGGTAAAGATCGCATCCACGATATAGTATAGCATCACCTGGATTACAAGTAAGACTTACTCTATCGCCTGCTTCGTTCTCAAAGTATATAGGCCAGTCATAATCAAGGTTGCTTGAAATGTGATAACTAACACTAATCTCACATGCACCTCTATCTGTATGTCTAGTCAGTTCATTCCCTTTAAAATAAAAACGATCAAAGTAATACGAAGGATATAATTTTTCTCCCATCACTTGCTCTAGAACATTTTTAATTTTATAGTGCAATTCCTTGAATGATGGGTGGTTGTATCTTGAATAACTTCCTCCTACTTGCATTTCATCACGAAGATTTACATTTCCATTTTGAAAGTATTCATAAGTTCCTCTTTCCCATGGTGTCGGAACAACAAACTCATCAGAGGGATGTATGTTTGCAATTTTAGTTACCTGCCAATCTTTTGGTAAAGTTCTCATTTCCATCTTGGACCACTCACCCAACCTACTAAAGATTTTCTTGTTCCAGATTTAACTGCCTTAGCTCTGTGTCTAGTTCTACTATCAAAAACAATAATAGTTCCCCTCTCCTTTGGTAAGAAAAATGTTTTTCCAGTGTCTCGCATAAGTTGAACTTCTCCGCCAGAGTATTCATCTGGATTGGAAAGTTGCATAATAAAACTAAGTTTTCTTACTCTCTCACAATTTTTCATCAAAAAGACTTCTTGAGCATCTTCTCCTGGCACAGACATTGATCCGAGACCAGTATCTTGATGCCACCCATAATATTCTCCAGGACTATACGATGTATATTGCATAGTCTCTCCATCAAAACCATCAATATCATATAGAAAATTTTGTCTGTTTGCCAGTAAAACATAATGATAACAAAGACCAGCAACCCAATGTGTTGTGTTAATCCAAGTTGTTTTACTGTCTCTTACACTTAGATTTACTCCACCTGTAGTAATTGCTGTTTGCAAAGATGAATCAAATTGTCTTAAATCTGTTTCCACTAAAGAAACTAACTCAGGTGGCATTTTTGTCGTATACCACATCGCTTCCATTGACATATCACATCATCTGTAATAAAATATATACTATGTATATTATCATACTAGAGGACATTTTACAATGGCAATTACTGGCGAATTGAATGGCGAAAAATACACATTAGTATCCGCACGAGGACAACATACAGAATCTGACATTGTTGTGGCACAAGACATAATTAGAATGTGCGAAGAAAGAGGATTAGAAGAACTAGCACAGACTATTAGAATCCGATATGGTCTTGAGGAAATTAAACATTATCCATTAGACGGCAATCGTTTTGTGGAAGCATGTAAAGCATGTGGAATTTCTGGTAACGTTCAGGGACACGTACATAGTGGAGATGAAGGAGCTGTAAGATATCCTGTAGTCGCTCTTGTTGAAGACATTAGGAACTTCGAAAAACTATTTGATTACATTAAAAATGAAGTTTGATCTGCCAGGAATAAACAATTATAATGATAAATTTGTAGAGTCATTATTTACTCCATGCCAGTTAGCAGATGTAAATAATAATGTGAAAATTTTTAAGACAATCATCCCAGAACTTATCTGGGATGAAGTTCTGCAACTGACTTTAGAAGCAAAAAAGTTAAAAAGTCATCCGTTATCTTTACTTAGATGTCATTATAATGAAGGAAAAAATTCTTTTCAAGTATCTGTAAATCAAAGATTATTTGAAGAATCTTTTTTGTATCCATACATTATTTTTGCAGGGCAGAAATATATCTCTATGTTAGAAAACGTTTCTTGCCACTCTTTGACTAGGAAAGTTGGAATTAGAAAATATACAGGTCATTACGATGGATATGATTTCTGGTTTAATTTTTCTGATATCGGTGATGTTAATCCACCACATTCACATGCTGGATCTTTATCTGCAGTAATTTATATTTCAAACACTGAAAATTTACCTACTGTTTTCGATGGAGGGTTTGAATATAATGGCATTTCAAAAGAAATGCTACTTTTTCCCTCACATCTGCAGCATGAAGTTAGGGAAAATACTATTGGAGAAAGAATTACAGCTTCGTTTAATTTAGAATACAATGCATAAAGAGTTAGTTTTTTCAACTCCGATTTACGTTTTTGATTACGGTAATAGTTCTATTCTCAAATCTCCCCTTGATTATGTCTTAAATTGTGATGCTGTTTCTAGTGAAACCTGCAGAACTACAGATGACAATTTACATCTTCTACCAGTTTTTTCTGAACTAGTAGAAGATTTGAAATCAAAAACAAAAGTAGTTTTTGATGATATCAAATTAAAACGTTCTGGAGAAAACATAACTTGCATGTGGGCAAACGTCTCTTCCAAATTGAATAGACACAACATGCATATGCATCCTAATTCATTTTTTTCTGGTGTGTTATATTTGAATGCTCCAGAGAATTGTGGTAATATAGGATTTAAAGATCCTAGAATGGCATCAGAACTTTTAGCATTTGATTTTGAAGAAGATTCAATCTTTAGGCATAGAACAATTGAAATAGAACCAGTAACAGGAAGACTAATATTTTTTCCTAGTTGGTTATATCATGGCACTAGACAGGGAGAATTTAATCCGCCAGACGAAAGAGTATCCTTAAGTTTTAATATTATGCCAATTGCCAACATCAAAGATCACACAAGAAAACTAAACTTATTATGATATGCCAAGTTATTGATGGGATGTTTGATCCCAGATTTCTTACTGAACTAGATTATAAAATGAGAGATCTACCTATCCACACTAATAATGTGGCAAATAGATCATCATGGCCTTATCGTTATGAGGGAACACATAGATTGTTTGGCAAAACTATTTTCAGTAGAAAATCAATCAATCGGATTACAAACTTGGATGATAATGCTAGTGTATTCTTTGATATTTTTGAGGCGATAGAAAAACATTTTGACAATAAACTCTATCTGTATGAGATCTCTGTCAACTGTCAACATACTGGTTGCAACGGCAGCACTCACATAGACAGTGAGAATGAAAGAGAATACACAGTCATGTTGATGACTAATTCTCATTGGGACTCTTCCTGGGGAGGTCAGTTTCAATTGATGGATGGCGATGAAGTTGTTGAAGAACATGAATATGTTCCAGGAAGAATTTTAATTATCCCATCTAATCATCAACATAGAGGTCTCGGACCAACAAAAGAATATGTGTATAGATACACAGTGGTTTTTAGAATAAGGTACTTGGAGGAAGTTTTATGATTAGTTTGTTCTCTACAAAAATTATTTACATTGATAACTGTAATCTAAATTTGGAAAATTTAGAACGCAAGTGTAGGAATCACATGACAACTGAACCTTCAAGCACTAGATCTAATATTGGTGGATACCAAGGACACTACTTTGATGATAATGAATTATACAATTTAATTGAAAGAAGTATTCCAAGCATTCAAGATAAACCAATTAAAAAATTTAAATATGGAGCTTGGGTGAATGTAAATGGTCCAGGTTCATTTAATGAGAGGCACTCGCATGATCCACATGGAGGAACTTTTTTAAGTGGAGTTTTCTATGTAAAATGTCCTGAAGGATCTGGCAAGATTAGATTCTATGATCCAAGACCACATATTCAAACTGCTCCAGACATGAAGTATTATGCTGGAGGAGACACATATCATTGGTTTCCTGCCACTCCAAATACATTAATTATGTTTCCTGGATGGTTAGAGCATGATGTAGAGATTAATAGGTCTACTGAAGAAAGGATATCAATCTCCTTTAATATCTTTGATGTTGAATATTAATATGGATATTTTGTATCAAGGATCTATGTTTCAAATTCCCTTTTTACATTTAAAGGTAAAAGATTGGGCACGAAAGAAACAATACCTAATGGATTCAGTTTCTAAAAATAAAGTATTTGCTATGTGTGATCCATTACATGCAAGTACAGATTTTCATCACCAGAATGAAGAAGAGATTCACAACATCAAACCAAATGAAGTTGAAAATTTATTTGATGAAGAATTAAATAGTCTTTATAGTTTCATTAGAACTAATAAAGGTGAAGTAACAAACTCGTGGTTTGAGTTAGCTCAAACTAATCAGTTTCATAATGTTCATAATCATGGACCGACTGGATACAGTTGTGTTTGCTTTGTTGAATATAACCCAGAGCATCATAGACCAACGAATTTTATTTGTCCATTCAATGATGTTCTGACAGGAGATATGATTCATTTTTCTCCTCGGAATGTTGAAGAGGGATCTATTATATTTTTTCCTTCTCTAATACCACATTCAACTGATCCAAATATTAGCGAAGTTCCCAGAATTATTTTCTCATTCAATATTAGGTGGTAAAATGTATTACAAAGTAATAGACAACGTTATTTCTGAAGACTATCAGAAATATATCCAGAATGTAATACATGATATGATGTGGGCATACAAATCTACACTATCTGCCAACACTCCCTTAGGAGAAAAAGAAAGTTTTGTAGATGTTCCAGGATTTTCAAAAGTTTTTTACAATCATAATGATGGCATAACAAATCAATTGCTTTACAACACAGCAATGCCACTAGCTCATATTTGTTGCTCAAAAATTGGTGTAACTCTTGAGTCTATATACTATGGAAGAAGTTTCTTGCAACTTCCTCTACAAGATAAATCAGGTCTCAGTAATCCACACGTAGATATTACAAATTTTGATCACTTAGTTTGTTTGTATTATGTTTTTGATTCTGACGGAGATACTGTATTTTTTGATAAAAAATCCGAAAGTGAAGAAAGACCTTCATTTGAAGACTATAAAATTATTGATAGAGTAACTCCAAAACAAGGAAGAGTAGTGATGTTTGATGGACGACAATATCATGCAAACTACCTTCCAATAAAATCTGATATTCGTTCTGTGATCAATATGAATTTAGGAGCTAATTATAAAAATGTATTACAGTGAAATTGATTTTTTAACCGACAAAGAAAAAAACAGAATTGATTCTGAGATCATGGGAAATAACTTTCCGTGGTATTATCAGACATACTCTACCTCAGATAAATTTCCATTTTACTCTCATGTAGTAATTCCTAGATGTGAGGATGATGAAATTAATAATTCTAACTCTACAATGTATGATTTTTTTCTAAACATCATTGACAGATTTAGAGAAAAACATGGTATGGAAAAAACTCCATTACTTAGAGCTTGTCTTAATTCAAGTAATAGTTTTGATAATTATCCTCACAGTGATATTCATGTAGATCACCATTTTTCACATAAAACAATTATCATTTATCTTAATGATGATTTTGAAGGTGGTGATACTATGTTGTTTGGTAGATATTGGGTCGAAGGTTTGCAAACAAATTATAGACTTGAATCATACAATCCAGAAGAATTTCCAGAGTTAACTAGGATTACTCCAGAAAAATATAAAGTTGTCTGTTTCGATGGAAGGATCTTTCATGCAACTGAATGGACCAAAAATAATAAAAGACGAGTAATTTTTATTGCAACTTTTAAATGATATGAAAAGTGAACAAGAGTGTATTGAATACTTTGTCTCAAGTTTTTTAGACGAAAAGCATGGCAATGATTATTTTATTGCTCACTGTATGGGTGTATATACAATACTCAAACAAATGGGTTCTCCAGTAGAAATTTGTTTGGCTGGATTATATCACTCTGTTTATGGGACAGAATATTTTACACCTGTTACTCGCATTACAAAACAAACAGTAATAGAATATATTGGTGAAAGATCTGAAGATCTTGTGTCAACTTTTTGCTCATTAAAAGATAGAGATATTTCTATACTGAAAAATTTGAACAACTATGATGAGAGAAAGAGAAAAGATCTTTTGTATATTAACTATGCAAATCTTTTAGATCAATCTCGGTCTTTAGACAATCCTAAGTTGAAGAGTTTACTATCAGAGTATCAAAAAGCATTGACCTCTTCTTCTCCTGTTTTCAATGATACAAAAACCATTTTGGAAATCTATGATGGTCTAATTGATAGTAGTGATCTTGATTGGATGCATACCTATTGCTTGAATTCTAAATTTACATGCGGACATGCCAGTAATCCTTTAGGATACGAAAGAGACAGTAGATTCTCATCTCAAATTTTAAATAGCAATTTAGAACAATCTGGAGTTTTGAGTGTTGTTAAATCAATATCAGAAAAATTAAATCAAAAATTATACATTGGAAACTGCTATATTAATCACTATCAATTAATGACATCTACAAGCAAGCATACTGATAGTGCTCTACCAAATACTTTTACTATATTGATTTTTTGCAATAAGTATTGGGAAGAACCTTGGGGCGGAGAACTAAAAATTTATAATGATAAATCTAAAATCAATAACTTAATTGACTATGTTCCAGGGAGAGTGGTGTTCTTTGATTCTAGAATAGAACATAAAGTCATGCCGCTTACACATGCAGCAAAAAAAGACAGGTTTACAATTGCTGTAAAATGTAGTAACATAGAAGGATTGCAAAACCTTATTTCCATGTACGGAGATCAAATAGTAGATGTATAATAATATACTATTTTCAATTGGTTTGAAAACCTTAGAATTAAAAGGCATAGACAATGATTCCCTATGTAAATATGTAAAGTCAAATATTGGAAAACAAAATAGGCATGTGGATCCTGATGATGCAGAACTATCAAAACTAAATTCTATAGTTTTACAAGAAACTCAAAAAATACTTGATGGCACAATATCAAATCCTGATGTTAATAATCTAAAAACACAGATAAAACGTGTGTGGGTTAATCAAGATCTTAATAGTGATATATCCACAACACATACGCATAGAGATAGTTTTTTATCTGTAGTTTATTATCCAAAATCAATTGATGGAAAAATACATTTTTATATTCCTTCAGCTGATGTCTATCTATCTCATGTGCCAATTCATAAAGCAAAAGAATATAATGAATATAATAGCACCTTTTGGGAATTTGATGTAAAGACTGGATATCTTCTGATTTTTAATTCAATGCTTCCACATGCTGCCCTACCTTCTAATCAAGAGAGAGTATCAATAGTTTACGATATAGTAGTCAATGAAAACAATTAATTCAATTTGTATTATTGGTGGCGGAACTGCTGGATGGTTGTCTGCTGCTTACTTATATAATAAAAATCCAAAAATTAAAATTACCATTGTAGACAAGGAAGTAGGAACTCCTGTTAGTGTTGGCGAAGCTACAATTCTAAATTTTGGTCCTTTCATGGACGATTGTGGTTTTGATACTGCTGAGTGGTTTAGTTCTGTGGATGCAACATACAAATCTGGAATTTTATTTCCTGATTGGGCAGAAGAAGGAAAAGATATTTGGCATCCATTTTTTATGAATCCAACTCTTGATAGCGGGGAAACATCTCATGATGCTTGGTGCAAAAATAAAGATTTGGATTTTGTAGAGTATGCGCTACCAATGTATTCCAACTCTATGGAGAATAAAGTTGATAAGCATGAAATTGGAGCATATGGTTTTCACATTGATTGTGGAAAATTAGTTGAGTATTTAAAACTAAAACTTGATAACAAGGTAACTTACATCCCATCTGAAGCTATTGAGTTATTCAAATATAAAAAGCACCTTGTAAAAATCCTGCTTAAGAATGGCATGGAGATTACATCTGATTTTTATATTGACTGTAGTGGTTGGGAAAGTTTGTTAAAAGACTCGGATAGAGTTAATCTTGATGGTAGACTTTTCTGCGATACAGCAATTGCTACCAGAGTTCCATATAACGATAGAAAAAAGGAACTAAAACCTTATGTTGTTTCTAGATCTGTTGATTGTGGTTGGATTTGGGAAATTCCAGTAAGAACTAGAATTGGATCTGGTCTAGTCTTTAATAAGTCCGTAACATCTATAGATGAAGCTAAACAATATTTTATTAAACATTGGGATAATAGAATTGCTAAGGATGATTTGAAAGTCCTTAACTGGACTCCATACTATTGTAAAAATATATGGGAAGAGAATGTAGTCTCAATTGGATTGTCTGCTGGTTTTATTGAACCATTGGAAAGCACAGGTATTGCTTTGATGATTGAAGGATTGCAAAAATTACAAACGAAAATTGCAGATGGCACATGGACAAACTTAGATAAAGACCTCTACAATTTAGAGATGGAATCTGCGTTTGAAGATTGTATCAATTTTGTTAGTATGCATTATTCTAAAGCATACAAAAATACTCCTTTCTGGAATTATGTAAAAGAGAATTATACTCCTTCGGAAAGAATTAAATCTGTAGAAAACACATTAACAAAACATCTTTTGTATACTAAGAACAAAAAAGAACATCATGTTTTTTCTGGTGCTAATTGGACAACATGGATGATTCAAATGGGATATGAAGTTAATTCAGATTCCTCTTACATCAAAGAAATCTCAAGAAAAAATTTACTTCGTTATCATGATACAATTGAGAACTACAGATCTTCTTGGTCTGTTGATCATGAAACTGATATAAGTAGAGTAGAATTATTTTATGGATTGGAGAGATGATTGAGAGTTGGTTTCCAAAAACTATTTTTGTGAAGAGTGATATTCTTTTAGATAAACTTCAAGAATATGAAGACTTTGTTGATCGTGTTGTAAGTCAATGTGGATCTGAACGGAATGGAATTCACTATGTAGAATCTACACACAAATATTTTGACAAATTTCATGAATGTCCAGAAATGCAAGATTTAGTAAAAGAAATTACCACGAGCTCTCATGAATACTTGAGAGCAATTGGATACAACGATACCACAATCTCTTCAACAAAGATTGCGAACATGTGGGCTAATGTTAGCAGAAAGGGAGATTATCTCACTCCACATATTCACGGAGAAAGTTTGCTTTCTGGCGCTTTTTATGTCTGCTCTGGAAAGGATGATAAAATTAGATTCTTTAACAATATAACGGAGAGTTTTTTAAAAGCACCAGACAACCCAAATCAATACAGTTACCAGTATTGTGAATATCCATGTACTCCTGGTAGATTGCTAATCTTCAAAAGCAGTTTCATGCATGGAACAGAAGCACAGAAATCGGATAAAAAAATAGTGATCTCTTTTAATATAACATCATGAAAATTATTGATAATTTTTTACCCCAACAAGAATATCAAATAATACATGATAGTATTTGTTATTGTGATTCTTTTCCATGGTATTTTTCTCCAGGAGTTTCTGAAGCTTTGTGTGGTAATGTAAAATCTATTGATGGTAATTATTTTTATCATTTAATATACATTGAACATAGACCAAATGGAAGATACTATGATTTGATACAACCAATTATAAAAAAGATAAATCCACATGCTATAAGTAGAATCAAAGCAAATTTTTATCCGACTACAGAAAAAATAATCCACCATGGATGGCATCAAGATGCGCCATTTAGTCATGGTGGATTTATATATTATTTGAATACTAATAATGGTAAAACTATTTTTTCTAGTGGTGAAGAAGTAGATTCTATTGCTAATAGAGCTTTATTTTTTGATCCATCGGTTCATCATAAAAGCACAACATGTAGTAATGATAATGCGGGTAGATATAATATTAATATCAACTATTATTGAACTTCCCTAACTCTTTCTCTACTTTGCTCCCATCTTTGGCGCATTTCTGCTGTCCAATATTCTAAACATACTTGCTTCACTTCTGGTGTTAACCACCAATTTTCTTGAGTTACTTCTCCAGAGATATCATCATCTGGAGTGATTAGTCTTGTATGATGTCCAATAAAAACTTCAACCGTTCCTACAACGGTAAAATCTTTTTTCCTTACTAAGACAGTGCCATCTCCATTGAGTTCAATGCGATCGATTTTACTTTGTTCTCTGATTGCCATTTTTTATTCTCCTGGTATCAAGTATACTTAAGAACAATCGTGCCAGTTCCACCAGCACCACCATTACCAGAACCGTAGTCCCATCCAGAACCACCGCCTCCACCTACACCATTACCGCCAGGCTGACCTTGTGATCCCTGACAACCGCCACCACCACCTGAACCAGGAGCAGGACCAGGGTTTGGATATTGTGCTTGACCTCTTCCACCACCACCAATAGAAATTGGAGCACCTGCAAAGTCAGTTGTGATACCAGCGCCTCCTGTGTTTTGACCGAAGTTAGAACCGCCAACTCCGCCAACTCCACCACCACCACCAAAGTTTCCTGGTTCTCCAGGATTACCAGTTCCATTCGAAGCAGAGAAACCAGGAGCTGATGGTTGTGTTGTAGATCCTGCTGGGAAAGAACCTGTTGGGTAAATGGCACCTCCGCCACCACAACCTCCAGGTCTTCCAGCACCCTGTCTTCCTGGGTGAGAAGATCCACCACCGCCGCCGCCATAAGCAACTAGTGTTCCAAACGTAGTATTTCCACCTTGATATCCATAACCACCATTTGTGCCAGGCGATGCACCACCATTACCAACTCCATAAGGAACACTAGATCCAGGAGTAACGGGAAAGTTTGTGACTTGAACTAAGGCACCGCCACCGCCGCCTCCACCAGTTCCAGATCCACCAGATCCACCGCCACCTACAAGCATAACATCAACCGATGTAACACCATCAGGGACAGTCCAAGACCCCGACTGAGCAGTTAGTGTAACCGTTGCTGGTTCGGCATCAACTTGCTTCCATCCAGTAACACCAGTATAAAACTCAAGCTTATAGTTAGTTGTGTTGACACGAATAGAACCTTCGGTTGGAGATCCTGGTCTAGCATTAGTAGTTCCCGCGGGAACCACTACCTGAGAGGCAGAACTCAAATCAATACCAACACCAGGGGCAAATTGAATATCACCACTACCTGGAACGGTACTTAGTTCATTTACTTTTAACGTACTCATGGGTTAAATTTCTAAGTCCTTTTGCTGTATTTATTTATATTACCTAATTGTCCAGATAGCACCTGTTCCAATTGTAACCACATTATTATTTCCTTCAACAATTGTTAGAGGACCATTTGAAGTAGCAATTGCTCCATTGGTAATAGTAACAGTTTCATCAATAACGGTATTTGTTGCTCTGATAACACCATATGTATCAAACCACTGAGAAACGCCATTTACTTTCATCACACCAGTCATATTAAAATCACCAAGTAGATCTAGTGGATATGCTGGATCTGTTTTGTTTATTCCAACCCAAGATTCTCTGTAAATATTTGCGCCGTCATTATCACTAGATTCTGTCCATCTTGAAGTTACAAACTCGGCATTATCTTGGAATAACTGTCCATTAATATTCACATCACCCTGAATGTTCAAGATGTAATCTCTGGATACGTTAGGTGTAACAGTGGTATCTGTACCAGAGAAAATATTTGTATTAATACCAACTCTGTTATTAGTTCCCTGAATTGCTAATGCTGGAGATTCTGGAGTTTGGAGAGTATTCTTCCAGTCAATACCACCATCCGTTCCAGAAGAATAGATAGAAAAGACATCAACACCAGCACCGATGTTATTACCAATACGGAAGTTTCTACCACCACCAGGAGAAGCACCAGCACCCTTGAATTGAATATCTGCCTCTAGATTAGCAGAAGCATCTCCAATTCTAACGCTATCTTTTACAAGAGAAATATGTGTATAAATCTCTTGCCACTTATTAGTGCTACTACCAATAGATTGAGCATTTGTTGCTGCTGGAATTAGGTTACCACCATTTGTAAGAGTAAGTCTCTTAGCATTTGTTGATACGGCAGTTCTTGTTCTGAAGATAAGATCTCCAGTATAATTTCCAGTTCTTACAGTAGAGATACCCCACTGTGCTGTGGTTGTAGCACCATGCTGTAGAAGTAATCCACTTTCACCGCCATCAACTTTATTGAATACTGATGCTTGGTAGAAGTCGGTATTTGTTGAGAGTGCGGTATTTGATTGGAATAACAAACTTCCAGAAGCAGAATAAACATTCAACTTGAGTGGGTTGGTTTCAATAAATGCTCCTGTTGATCCATCGATTGGAGTGTTGATGCTTACTCTGTTGTTTGTGGAATTTACATAAAGTGTTCCCGCGTCAACAGTAAGATCATCTTCGATAGTAGCAGAAGCAAGTAGATCTGTTCTACCAGAAACGCTAAGAGCAGTTACTCCTTCATCAACATTTGTAATCAGCAGAGCACCAGTCATGGTGTCGCCAGTCTTCAACACGTTGAGTGAGGCAGCACCAGTTAGAGAAGCAGTGATTGTTCCAGCAGAGAAGTTGCCAGAACCATCGCGCATTACTGCCGATCTTAGACTTGGGGTAACACCATCAGCAAGATATGTTGTAACAACATTTGTGTCATTGAATGCTACGTTTGATGCGTTCCAAATAACAGAACCATTGATTTCAACAGCATTTTCATTTGCTACTAAGAATTCTAGTGTTCCAGATCCTGTAGCAGCATTTCCTCCACTAGCAACGATAGCAGCATTATATGATGGATCTCCATTTCCATCTAGTGCTGGATCTAGTGAAGAATTGAACCAAATGTATGGTTGTGAAGATGCTACACCATCTCTTCTTCCTAACTGTAAGAATGCGTCTCCACTATCATTGCCTAGTTTTGATACGGTATAAGTATTAGTATCATAGATTTCATAGTTTTCAAATACTTTTTCTTCTCCAGCAAAACCAATATACTTGGCAAGAGTAATGTCACCACCAGAAGGAAGTCTTCCGATAAGCATTGTGTAAGTATTTGTTGAATCATCAACATCTACATTTCGGAAGGCATCAGTAATGAAGAAGTCACTGATGTCTTGGAAGTTAGCATCATAAACATTGATCTGTGAGTTTGGTTCGTAATCTCCACCTGGATCAATAGGAAGATTTTCTCTTACGAGAATTCTGTAGTAAGTATCAGTTCCAGCATATGATTTGACTTCTAGTTGATTTCTGAACTTAGTTGGACTTAACCAACGTGGCATTCTGGTATCAAACAACTGGTTCGTTTTGATGTTCCAACCATCCTGATACCAAAGACCTTGCTTGTTATCAAGTCTGTCGGCGTCAAGACCACTTTCTACACCATGGTTTCCAGAACTCCAGATCTTATTCCAAGATCCGAATGTAGTTGATTGCCCTGCTTCACTTCCAGAACCACGAGTGTAGATGCTATCATCATCAGCAAATGCTAGTTGTCTAACACCAGCAGCAGTTGAAATACCACTACCCTCAGTT
>Ga0255768_10004479_pt1 | contig 13619 bp, 8 predicted proteins | sample 071ome_33_FD_179983 | JGI IMG/M metagenome (GOLD analysis project Ga0255768, IMG submission 179983) | Coastal salt marsh microbial communities from the Groves Creek Marsh, Skidaway Island, Georgia - 071412AT metaG (version 2) | ecosystem: Environmental > Aquatic > Marine > Intertidal zone > Salt...
AGTGCGTGTCGGGATACATACCGGCGTGGGTATTGTTGAAGAAAATGACATCTACGGTGATGTGGTCAACGTTGCTGCACGCTACGAAAGTCTGGCAGAGGCCGGCGAAGTTTACATTTCTGATGAAACCTGGAACCAGTTGACAGACAAGGATGAATTCTACATTCGCTTCTATAAAGAAAGCGCGGTCAAAGGAAAGAAAAACAAAGTCATCGTCTATAAGGTGTTCTGGAGCGAAGACGAAATTAAGAAGGATGCAGAGGAAGAGCATCCACTTCCATCGACCATGGCCAAACCGGCCAAGAAGCAATCTATCACTCTATCAGGATTGTTTCGATTGGCCTTAGCCGTAGTCATTATGGTTGGCGCCGTCTTTGTTCTAATGACCATCTCAGACCAGAACATTACCGATCAAACCATACAGGAAGTTAGAAGCAAACAGGATGTTGCCCGAGATCCCGATACGCCATAAGGGTACGTCATGGAAGCTAAAACAACAGAACAACCAGGAACAAAAAAGGCCTCAACACTATTCCTCAAACTGTTACTGGTTATCGTAGGCGCATCGGTTCTTTACCTATCTCAGTTACGCATTCCTTTGGATCAGCAATTCATACTGGGCTGGGGTCTGGTTGCTGTGTTGTTTCTGGTTCGTATGACTAATGCATCACAACACCATTTTGGTCGTGTATTTTTGGTATTGATTGCCAGTTTCATCTCCCTACGTTATTTCATCTGGCGAACTCAGGACACCCTGATCTACATCGATCCTCTCGAGTTCTTTCTGTTATCGATTCTGTTTCTGGCAGAAGTCGATGTCTTTCTGGTGCATTTCGTCGGTATGTTCACCAACATCTGGCCGCTGCATAGAAAAGATGAAATGGTTGACGCGCCTGATGAAGACCTCCCTACCGTCGATATCTTTATTCCGACTTACACCGAACCGGCCGAAGTCGTTAAGATTACTGCGACCGCATGCACCCAAATTAATTACCCAAAAGACAAGCTCCATATTCATATTCTCGATGACGGAGGTACTGAGCAACGCTGCACTCATCCAACCCTTGGAGCCGTCAGTCGCCATAGGGCAAGACAACTGAAGAAGGTCGCAAAAGACCTTAATATCAATTACATCACGCGAGAAAAGAATGAGCATGCTAAGGCCGGTAATATTAACCATGCCATGAAAACGACCTACGGCGAGTTGCTGCTAATTCTTGATTGTGACCACGTTCCCACCACCGATATTTTAAGACGTACCGTTGGCTGGTTTTTAAAAGACCCCAAACTGTACCTTGTTCAAACCCCGCATTTCTTTATTAACCCTGATCCAGTTGAAAAGACCTTGGGCTGCTTCCATTCCGCACCCAGTGAAGGTGAGATGTTCTATCGAGGTAACCAGCCTGCCAACGATTTCTGGAATTCAGCGTTCTTTTGTGGCTCTGCCGGAGTTTTGCGAAGAAGCTATCTGGAAGAAGTGGACGGCATTTCTGGCGAAACCATTACCGAGGACGCCGAAACGTCCATTAAGCTTCATGCAAAAGGCTACAACAGTGTTTATGTTACCCGTCCCATGGTCTGTGGCCTTTCAGCCGAAACCTTCAGCGATTTTATTATCCAGCGTTCACGCTGGTGCCAGGGTATGTTGCAAATTGGACTGCTGAAAAATCCAATGCTGAATAAGGGCCTGAAGTTTTATCAAAAACTCTGTTACAGCAGTAGTTACTTGTATTGGTTTTTTGGCTTTGCCCGCTTTATTTTTTTCATCGCGCCTACGCTGTTTTTACTCACAGGCATCCAGCTTTATCACGCGTCACTGGAACAAGTGATGGCTTATGCCTTGCCTCACCTTTTTGCCAGTTTTCTGATGATGAGTATGTTGTTTGGTAAATTCCGATGGCCGTTATTTTCCGAGCTCTATGAAACAGTCCAATCGATTTTCCTATTACCTGCGACACTGGGCGTAATCCAGAACCCCAGAGCACCTTCCTTTATTGTTACTCCCAAAGGCGCAACCTTGGATAAGGACTTTTTAAGTCCCTTGGCTCCGCCCTTTTATATCATGATGCTGTTAATGCTCAGTTCGTTACCCATTGCCTACTTTAAATGGCTGTCTAACCCGGAACTTCATGACGGGATCATCATTTGTACCAGTTGGTTATTAATCAACTTATGCATCGCTTATGTTTCTCTGGGTATTTTTTGGGAAAAGCATCAGGTTCGACATTTCCACAGAGCCTGGGCCAGCGGCCCAATCAAAGTTGAAATTAACGATGTCACCTGGACGGGTTCCCTCACCGACTTCTCTCTTACCGGTCTCGGTTTTCATTTGCCTTTGAATGCGGATGTCAATAAAGGCGACGTTCTCAATGCCAAAGTAAAGAACAGCCAGGGAGAGGACTTCCTGCTGCCTTTTCATGTAGTCAGAGCGTCACGAACGGGCAAAGACATCATTGTCGGTGGCGAATTTGAAGACGCGGAAGCGCACTACACGGAATTGGTTCATCTGGTGTATGGCGATAGCCAACGCTGGCTAGATTTCTGGAACCGCGGCACTCGCCCTCCTTCTTTACTTAGAGTCTTTGTAGATTTCTTAAAACTCGGCGTCAAAGGGGCGAAGCAAACCACCAAAGGTATGTTCTTTTACTTTACAGCCAAGATCACCAAATTCTTCAAACATATATGGCATGTTACCAATAGGAGGCAGCATGAGATCTAACAGAGTAGTCACCCTAATCTTTGCCTTACTCAGTATGTGGTCTTTTGATGCATTGGCCATTAAACGCGTCATTCCACTCAAAGACATCACCGAAGTTGAGGCTATTCAACTGCGATGCATTTCCAGTGAATATGAAATCATGCTGCCCATTCCTGAGCGCTGGGAAATTAAAAAAGCCAGTATAGAATTTGGTTACTACAACTCGGCCGCCTTGTTGAAAAGAACCTCTCAATTGGTCATCGGACTCAACGGCGTTCCCTTATCACAGATAAAACTCGACCCACTGGCGCCTGAAGGCTATGCCGAGGTTGAACTGCCGCCTTTACTGCTGGAAAGTGACTACAACAGTTTTCGAGTCGCTGTATCACAGCATTACGCCACCGAATGTGAGCTGCCTTGCATGCCTGAGCTTTGGACCCGAATCATGATGAATGAGGCCAAGCTCAACATTGAATACGAACTCAAGCCTGTGCCATTGCGCTTATCAGCCGTTTCCAACTTCCTGTTTGATCCTAAGTTTTTCCCGGAAGGTAAAGTTCATATCGTTGGCCCGAAAGAACCTGATGATGACTTTTTAACCGTTCTGGGTATGGCTACTTCCGGTATCGCCCTGCGCTATGATTATCGAAAAACCAATTTCTCCTATGGCCAAGGCCTTCGTCAGGAAGTGGATAACATAGTGATAGGCACACCACAGGAGATAGATACTTTATTGGCTAAGTACAATCTGACTATGGAGCATAACGGCCCAACCATCAAACTGTTCCATCTGCCCAACCGATACAAAAATACCAATCGAGAAGACAATGAACCTGAGTGGTTTGTAAGCTCTGACCAAACCCGAGCACTGTTGGTCATATCAGGAAGCTCTCCATCAGACCTTAAACTGGCGGCTGAAACAGTCGACATTATGTCGATTCCCTTCCCGGACTCTCAAGGCATGAATGTTAAGGAATTCCACATGCCTGAAATCGCCCTTTATTCAGGCAAGCAAATTCTATTAACAGACAAAGAATACCCACTGAAAAAATTACAATACTCTACACGCACTTTTCGTGGATTTAATGCTTCACCCACCAGCATTTCCTTCCGGGTTCCGTCCGACTTCATGGTCAAACCCAATGAGTACGTAGAGTTGTCGCTCGACATAGCGTATGGTGCAGCGCTGAGGTATGACTCAGCACTGAACGTATTACTGAATGGTCACCACGTAGGCGCTATCCATCTGGACGACCAGAAGGGTTCGATCATCACAGGCTACAAATTGCGTTTACCCACCCACTTGTTCCAGGGTGGACTGAATAAACTGGCCTTTGATGCGACACTGACGCCTTTCATTACTGAGAATTGCTCATACGTACAATCCGAAAACCTGTTCCTCACCCTATTTGATTCTTCCACCATTTTGTTCCCGGAAATGCCACACAGAGTAGAAATGCCGAACCTTAGTCTGTTCTTTGTTAACGGTTTTCCTTACACGCGTTGGCCTGACGGGTTTGAAAGTAAAGTATTCATCACCGACAAAACCAATTCCAACGTCGCGTCGTCATTGAATCTTATTGGCTTATTAACCCAGAAGAATGGCTATCCTTTGTTTGGCATTGAAATGACCTCCAAAGAGCCTAAAAATTTTGAGGGTGAGCTTATCGTCATTGGCCCTATCGACAGCATTCCACAAACCTATTTCGAGAAATCGCCATTGAAAATAGGCGCTCAAAATCAGGTGCCTTACCCTGTCTTTGAAAGCTGGGATCAAAAACAAGCCCTGGCATTTAGTCGACAAGAAAGCGAGATCGGAGACAAACAAGGCATCATTATGCAGATGGCATCGCCTTACAAAGAGGGACGCACTCTAACCGTCTATACCTCAAAACATGAAGAAGGTGTGTCGGCTCTCACCAAAGCTATTCTTGAACCTTCTGTACAAACCGCTGCCACAGGCGATCTGGTCTTGATTGACTATGTCTTTAATGAGTACAACCAGAAACACTTTGATGAAGGGTTAGACTACCAGGTCGTGTCATTAACCGCTGGCGAAACCTACGTCACCGGCAAAGGCGGTAAAATCTCCACACCGGATTACTATTTATCCAAAGACCAAAAGCTGTATTGGGGAGCACTCATAGGTGGATTAATTCTGCTCAGCATTATTATTTACCTGATTTTGAGAAACAGGCATAGAGACAGAGAGTAATTCTGAGGACCATCAGATGGATAACTCTTTGAGTCTTACGACTGATCGCCTGCGAAGCGACCAGTATTCCAAAGCATCTGGCTACCTGGGTTTATTACGAGCCACAGGCCTTGGAATACTGTGTCTGCTGGCAGGCTGTGCAAGTTATCCACAACCCTGGATAAGTTATAAAGACACCTTTCTGGAAGAAGGCAGGATCATCGATACCGGCAATAACAATATCAGTCATTCTGAAGGACAAGGATACGGACTACTGTTAGCACTGCTGTTTGATGATCAAGAGAGCTTCAAAGAGATCTGGCAATGGACAAAATCCCGACTTCAGATTCGAGAGGACGCGTTATTTGCCTGGAAATGGGAAAAAACCGAAAACCATAGCTACCAAGTCACAGATAAAAACAACGCAACCGATGGTGATTTACTCATTGCATTAGCGCTTAGTCTTGCCGCCAAACAATGGTATCAAGACGTTTACATGGAAGAGTCGAATAAAATTTCCTCAGCCATATTAAAACACCTGACACTTTCTGTCGGGCAAGACCAATGGGTATTGCTTCCTGCGGAATACGGGTTTCAAAAAGAGCAAAACATTGCCTTCAATCCGTCCTATCAAATATTAAAGGCCTATCAGGTGCTTGCAGCTAGTCCTGACCAAACTCAATGGCATCAAATATCGCGGACTGCCGAGAAATTCATTAACTCTAGCCTAAACCCGGCCACTCGTTTACCACCAGATTGGATTACCTTTAATTATCAAAAACAAACGTTCGGGAACGAACTCAACACCCACTGGCCAACAAAACGTAATTATTTTGGTGATGAAGCCATCCGCGTTTTTCTGTACCAACTATGGAAGCCCAAGCTTGTTTTGGAGCCAACCTATCTATTCAGAGAATTCGAGAGCACCGGACAAATCTCCCGATTCATCGAATCAGAGACCAGTGAAACCTCTAAAGAAGCACTCGCCGGCTACTACGCAATTTTAGCTATTAACGCCAGCCGTTTAGGAAAAGACCGATTAGCTCAAGCACTGCTCGAACGAGCTAAGCAAAAATTGGAATCCGAAAAAGGAGACTACTATTCACACACTCTGTATCTACTGGCCATCATGTCAGATCAGCAGGTGCTGCTATGAACGTAAAGCGGATGCAGATTTGGTTTATTTCACTTCTGATTCTATGTTCAGCGCAATTAAGGGCGGCGGTTGATCCTGATTACCCAATTAATTTGATCAATCCCAATACCAAAGATCGATATACCATTCTGGTAACCAAAAACATCACAAAACAAAGAGCGGTAGAAGAAGCCATCTATATCAGCTCTTTCCTTAACTTATCCATCTACATAGTTCAAACCACTGACAACTACTCAGTGTACGCGGGCTATTTTGTGAATCAGATTGATGCTCCGCATTATCAGTCCGTGCTTAAACACAGCGGTTATAGAAAAGCATCGATTCAAAGAAAGGACTGGCCAGAAGAACAACAGGCGGCAATATTTAATCCAGAGTATGCAGACAGATATGCCATACCAGAAGAACGAAGCACCTCACAGTTGAGAGAAAATGCCACCAAGAAAATCGGTGTGATAGCAAAACCTTCGGCAGACTTATGGGTAGCTGTTCCGAATCAACCCAGGCTTGAAAAGCAGTTGAGAGAAGCCTGGAGCTATCTAAGTCAGAACAACTATACCGACGCATGCAGTTTGTTCTCACAATTACGAGAGGAAAAACTCATCAGAGCTCAGGCAACCTATGGATTAGCCATTTGCTATCACCGCTCCTCTAACCCATCCAGATCCGTCCCATTATTTACCGAACTCTTAATCAACGAAATTCGCGTTGAGCATATTCTTCTTCCCTTGTCTCAAGACCTAGAATCGCTGGATCGTCATGAAGAAGCCAAAACCTACCGCGAACGATATGAAAACATACATCAGGATAAGTGGCTCGACTATCAAGGAGAAGAAAGCTTCCGACTTCAAGTTGTACAAGCCATCGAAACAAAAGACGAGCAGACACTGACGATCCTGCTAAACAACCATAAAACCTTATTGGAAAACTGTCAGGCCATCGATAGCTTCTACAAAAGCGCCCATTACCTGCGCATAAACGGCAATCGAAAAAAGGCGAAGACACTCTATGAGGATATGCTTGAGGCCTGTCCAGACAAGTGGCACTTAAGAGTCGGCCTGCTCTATGCCATCAGTAACTTGTCCGGTTTGTCTCAAAGCATCAATCTTATTAACGACGAAAAAGGACGGAAGGGTGCACCGACTCATTATAAAAGCCGTCTTGATACGTTGTTATTCTCTCTCAAAGTCCGAGCAGCCAATGCCCACCCTAAAGGTTCCAATGCATCCTTGGATGCATTTCAAAAACTCAATGATGAGTACCCAAACAATGCCATGATATTAGCCTCTATTGGGTGGTGGCATTATCAGAATGATCAATTTGAAAGCGCTTTAAAATACTTCGAGAAAAGCAAAACCATTAAGCCATCAGGAGATATCAAAAAAGGCATTTTGTACTGTCACATACAACTAGGGAACACAGATAAAGCATTGCAACTAGCCGGTGAGCAAAATCTGAAATATGTTCAGCTAGACATCTTAAAAGAAAAAATCGGCCGTATTGAGGTCAAAGACCCAGGGGTTCCAGAACTTGCTGATAAAATCCTGGCTCTAGAGCCTGGTCATCTCCCCACCCAAAAGACGCTTGCTTGGCATTATTTTGAAACGGAGTATTATTCAAAGTCCAAGCAATTGTTTTCGTCTCTCCATCAGCAACAACCCGACGACATAAGCCTTTTGAAGGGCTATGTTTACAGCCTGCTTAGACTTGGCGAAATTGACGAAACCGAAGCACTTTTATCCACAACGGAAACCAGCGATTCGGACATAGATGATGTTGCTGCCGGGATATACATGGAGAAAGCCGTCGGCCACTACGAACAGGAAAATTATTCAGACGCCTTAAACTACATCAACAAGTACCTTAAATCACAGCCTGCCGATCAAGACGCCCTTGCCCTTAGAAGCTGGATTCATTTTCATCAAAACGAACGACAAAAAGCCATTCAGGATTTAGAGCAAGTCTGGCAATCCAATCCATCTAAAGAGAACACCCAGTCTTTGGCGTTCCTGTACAAAAGCCAATATAAGACAGATCCCAATTACACCAAATATAAAGAGTTCCTAAGCAACCTTGAAACATCAGATAACCCAGACTGGCAGTCTACGGCGGCCAATGAATATGCCAATGACAACAACCCAATTACCGCGGCTCAGATATCACAGGATACAGAAGCGAGCTACTCAAATTCGGATGCACTACATGCCCATTTAGCGTTTGAATACCGAGATAAATCCGGAGATAAAGGCACATCTAAATGGCAGAGCTTTAGTACCTACCTTGGTGCCGACATTTATTCAGAACAAGGAAAACAGTGGCGGCTGCAATTAGGTTGGGAAAAGATCCGATCCGGGTCGCTTCCTCCCCTCCCTTTCATTGGTCGGGCCTTTCTACGAAACGATCCAGGTCAACCAACGCAACTGCACCACACCAGCGATACGGCAAAAAGAATTTGGCTTGAGTATTGGTCTGAACGGCAGATCCTCGAATATGCGAGCATAGGCACGACCTCCTTGAACTCTCTGGTGAGTACCATGCCCGTTTTTGAGCTCTCTGGCAGCTTTTCTACCGACCTTATGGGGAAACGCAAGCTACCCTACTGGAACCTTCATCAACGGCTAGTAGAAGAAAGCCTGCTGAGCTACATCGGTCAATACGACCCTTACACACAAGATGAATGGGGACGAGTTCTAGAAACCGGAGCGACCATTGGCCATCAGTGGCAACTCACCAACTCATACTGGTTAACAGGCTCTTTACATGGAGATTACTACTGGGGAGAAAATATATGGGAAAACTGGTCTATCGAAGCGAATGCTTCCATAGGGAAAACCGAGTTCTTTGAAAGTTATCAGCGAAGTCTCGGCCTATACACCAATCTGGTTCACTATGACAAAAATTCCAACTTTTTCACTTATGGCCACGGAGGTTACTACAGCCCTCAGATCCTGATAGGTTTAGGCCCATTCATGGCCTTTGAAGCCCATCGTAAAAACACCGATTTCTGGTGGAAGGCTGAAACTTCGTTTGGTGGTTTTTATGAATCACTGGATGGTGCGCCACTTTATCCGCTAGATACAGGAGACCTTAGAGCCACCGGTTCTTACGCTTCAGATTCGGGTTTTGGCATTGGCGCACAGATTAAACTGCAATACAGAAAACTTTGGACTCGATACTTTGAAACCTCCGGCTTCATCGATTGGAGAAAATCTCCGGATTACGACGAAGCAAGAATTCAAACCACGTTTCGCATCTATTTTGAACCAAGAAATGCACTCACCACATTCGATGTTTATGATCGACTTGATCTTCCCTAACTCAGTTCTGTTTCTCTATTTTGGTATCTAATAGTTTGTAAAACGAACGCATCACTGCTTGTTTATCGTGTGTCATCAGACCTGAGTACTTTTCCGGCAAAAGAAATAAATAGGCATGTTCTGATTCATCGCTCAACTGTGACACTAAAGGTTCTAGCTTTCTCGAGTTTTCTTCAAAAAAATCAATCAAAGAATAACAAATAATGATCCCTTTAATTGCAGGGTTCCACCATGCATCTGGACCATTGCATTGCGATTCAAAATAGATAGTCACAGGGGAAGGTAACTTCAGAAGTTCATTAGTTCGCTTGATCAAATAGTTCAAACGTTCAGACTGATTTAACCACTGATAGATAATTTCATGTTCAGGACTTGTAGGCTTTATGTATTCAACAACTACCTGTTTCGGCGGTTTGGAAGGAAACTCATTTTGAATCAGACGCCAATCCTCATCGAAACTCACATAACTGTAGTTATTTGCCAACCAAAGCAACGCTTGTCTATTTTTGGCATACTCAGTATCGCACTCCCAAGCTCGTTCAATAGGAAGCCATGTCTCTTTTCGGATTTTTTCCAACTTATCAGGAGCCGCACCATAAACCAGACAAGTCACATCATAGAACCGCTGAATCGCTAATGGATGAACGTCCCAAAATGCAAGAGAATGTTGATTAATCTCATCACGCCATTCAATCATCCACTCCCCTGAGATAGACAACATTTTATCGAACAAAACCTCATCAAACCCGTTGCTAGTCATGATCATCAGCATGATAGCGATTTGATCGGCCGCTCGTTCATGCCCACCCAGAACAGGGATTTGGTTTAATTCAATAACGGCGTGTGAAAGCTCATGCAACAAGGTGAATTCAAGATTACTCTCAACAAAGAATCGAGTGTCATAAGCGGAGCTCGGTCGGAAGTTCAACGACGTGTTTCCTGATTCTTCAGACCATACAGGTGGATACGCACTGACAAATACCAATAAAGCCAGAGAGAGTTTAATCGGCACCAAGGCTTGAAGTCGTTGCAGATTTATTGTCATGACTAAGACCCTTAACACTAGAACAAACGATCAGAAACAAACACGGTCATGAATTAACTATATACAAAAAAGGCACCCTGGAGGTGCCTTCAATCAAGATAAATGCGCTTAACAATTACTATTGATCAATTCTGACCCAAACGAATCGGCGCATACCTTTGCGAATAACCAGCATAGGTAAGTTTCTGCCCACCGGAAGTTCAGAAACAATCTGATCAAACTGTCCTTTATCAGAAACCCATTGATGATTCAGCATCGCAATAATATCACCAGGTCTCACGCCTTTGCGGGCAACAACACTTTCAGGAGCTACTTGTTCTACAATCACCCCTTTATTGATATCAGCGGCACGTCTTTGCTCGTCAGTCATATCAGTAACCGAAACACCTAACGGATTCGACTGATTAGAAAGCGTGTCCTGCTTACCTGCCAACAACTGATTCTCGGTTGGTAATTCTCCAACGGTCACTCGAAGTGTTTTCTCTTCACCCTGACGGTTGATCACTACCTTAGCTTCTACACCCGGCGTCACTTGTCCCACAACATGAGGAAGATCAGACGAAAGAATAATTTCCTTACCGTTGAACTCTACAATCACATCGCCAGCCATAATACCGGCATTAGCTGCTGGCTCACCTTCATACGACTGAACAACCAAAGCACCCGCTGGCTTATCCAAACCAAAGGCCTCAGCTAGCTCCTTGTTAACTTCCTGAATTCTTACACCAAGATATCCACGGCTAACGTAGCCTTTCTCTTTAATCTGATCCGCCACCTTCATTGCAACGTTGATTGGAATGGCAAAAGAAACCCCCATAAATCCACCGGAGCGAGTGTATATCTGACTATTGATACCAATCACATCGCCGTCCATATCAAACAAAGGGCCACCGGAATTACCCGGGTTAATCGCTACATCCGTTTGAATAAAAGGAACATAGTTTTCATTCGGTAAGCTTCGACCTGTAGCACTGACGATGCCTTTGGTAACGGTATGATCAAAACCAAACGGTGAGCCAATTGCTAATACCCATTCACCCACTTCCAGGTCTTCAGAATCACCTAGTTTTGCAGCAGGCAGACCCGTTTCATCCACTTTTAACAACGCAATGTCAGAGCTTTTGTCTGCGCCGATCAGTTCTGCACTTAATTCACTGCGATCACTTAGACGAACAATAATCTCATCCGCACCCTCAATCACATGGTTGTTAGTTAAGATGTAACCATCCTTAGAGATGATAAAACCTGAACCGAGTGATTGAGCATCTCGTTGCCGTGGCTGACCACCACGAGGACCAAACTGGAAGAAATGACGGAAAATCTCTGGCATTTGCTCGTAACCAGGTGGCATGCCTTTTCCAGCTTTTTGGTGAGTTACCGTGCTGATATTAACAACCGTAGGTGCTTGCTCTTTAACCAAGTCCGTAAAATCCGGAAGGCTCTTTGCAGATACCTGAAAAGATAAACCTGTTAACAAAAAGAATACTGCGAACATTGAGCGTTTTATTTGATGCATTCTTATCCTCTCTGATGCACTTATTATCTGAATTCAGGAAATAAATCTCGTATTAAAACGAAGTCATATTTCGACGTCAGTTTAAGAATTTAGAGTAACTATGAAATCGGCCCATCAATGTTTGAACTAACCGATAAAAGAATAGGTGATTGAGCAATGGATTGAGAACTACCCATGAATTTAACTGCCCAAAAACCTGCAGCTAAACCAAGCAAGCCTAGAATGACACTTGCCGTTTCACCTAACCAAAGCTTCCCTAAAGTGGCTCCTGAAATAAGAAACACTATAGGCATTAAATAACTGATTAAAGACGCTTTAATTAATGAATCCTCTGGGATGCCAATTACTGCGACATCTCCCACATTCACTTCATGACCTGCTCGATCCACATCTAATCGAAAGGTGTTTCCAGGTGAAGCCTTATTAATTAAACCATGACCACACCCTTTTTGAGCCTTGCAAGTATCACAGGCTGTGGTTCGGATAGTCTCTACCCAAACTCGATCACCCTCTACTTCAACTACTCGCCCGGATTCTTCAATCAAAGCAATACCTCTAAGCCATGCTAATTTATTGATCAAGCATACTAACAGAGCTGGCTACTTTTTTCGCAGTTTCTACTGGAATCTCTCCGACCAGAGTAATACCCCACTGCTCACCATTATCGGTTTTGATTATGCGCGAGACGGCAACTGTTGCACCGCCACCATGACCTTCCATTTCGACAAACTGGGAATTAAGCGGCTCACGAAATAAAGAAAAAGAAGAAAGACCGTCACTGTATGTATGAGCTTCTACAAACTCTTTGTCCTGCTCACCTGCAGATATACCCGTCAATTTAAAACCACTTGGTAACCATTTAGGCTGCCAATTACTTTCAATCTGAATTCGACCATCCCAGTGCTTACGATCAAACTTGGTAACTTTACCTTTAAGTGTCGGCTGTAGTTCGTCTTCCAAATCACCAGGATTAATATCAAGCTGTGTAAATTGAGCTAACTCTAATGAACGACCATCCGTGCTTATAATCTCGGTTTTCAGCAACAAGCCGGTTTCAGCATCGACACCATATCGGCGAATGAAACGATCCTGATCAATAGCTCTTACATCAATCACTATCGCGTCTCTTCCGGCTATGCGAGAGTGAGCAACAATTGAAAACTCAAGCCACTGCTGCAACTGATCCCAACGAACATCTTCACCAGGAACTAAAGGGCTTAGCGGAGGTACCTGGCTCCAACGAGAGCCTGCGGTCTCAGGATGAATACAAGTAACACTTTCTCCATCCCTTAGAATTTCTCTTGGGGCTCCATCCAGGCTTTTAAGGCGTTCATGCTGAACCCCATCCCGGACGGCGTGCACAATATGATAGCTATTTACGCTATCGCCACGTCTATGAATAAAGGTTCCAGAAAAAGAATTTTCCTTGCGCGCATCGTCAAGCATTGACAGTAACTCGATAGGACTCATCGCCTTAACCGAGGCGGAATATACCGACAATATCAACGAACAAACAACGCCAAAAAATACAGCCAAACGCGAGAAATGTTTCGATTTCTGATGTCTTCTGCCAGTCAATGACATAAAACGCATACCTTCTGAATCCGATTTAATCTCGCTTGTAACCACAGCTGAAACGGAAACGCCTTTTACCATTTGAAACTCAATCCTGTTAACAACCAAAACTGATCATCTG
>Ga0255768_10004493_pt1 | contig 13602 bp, 11 predicted proteins | sample 071ome_33_FD_179983 | JGI IMG/M metagenome (GOLD analysis project Ga0255768, IMG submission 179983) | Coastal salt marsh microbial communities from the Groves Creek Marsh, Skidaway Island, Georgia - 071412AT metaG (version 2) | ecosystem: Environmental > Aquatic > Marine > Intertidal zone >...
AACGTATTTTTCACAGCTTAACAAAGATAGGAATAGTCTAGAATAATCCAAGACTAATTCCTCCCATTACACTTAAACCATAGGTTGTGAATCCGTAAAAATCTTGGTATTTTTTATTTAATAGATTAGTTCCTTGAATCCAAATCCTACCTTTTCCTGTAAATCTGTAATCTAATCTTGTGTAGAAATTCATGATACCGTCAATAGCTACTGATTTTAAGTAATGTTCATTTGAATTCTCATAAAATGCAAGAACTTGATTGTAACGTCTACCTGTTCCATTAAATCCTACTTCAATCATTAATGATTCAATGGGCGTTGTGGTAATGTTAGCATTGTATGTAAGAGTGGGAATATGCCAAACATCATTATCTGCTGAAAAGTTATTTAACCTCATCTTAGCACCAACTTTTAATTTTTCGCCAACTATGTATTCTGCTCCAATTCTAAAATACATAGATGAAATATCATTATATGTTACTCTCAAAGGATTTAAACTATCCATCGCGCGGGCGTTTGTGTCGATCGCACTCGCAAACATCATCTGATTTGAAATTACATTCCCACCAAAATCTAAATTAAACAGTGACTTTGATGAAATTTTTCCTTTTAAGCCGAAGTATCCATTAATTTGCTCAAACGTATTACTAATGGTCATGTTTTCAGAGAAAAAAGGCATTTGGTTATGAATCCTTCTGATTGAATTTTTTTGTAGTCCTCCATCTATTCCACCATAGGCGGTCATTTCTAAACCTTTGATACCCTTTTCTGCGTATAGGTACGGATTTACAAAAACCCCATTGCTACTATCATTTGTGTTATTGTTATATGTTACGTTAAAACCAGCTTTCACATCTAGATTTGTCGTTTTGTGAAAGAATTGAATTCTCGGTTTGAAGTCAATAAATATTTGTGATGATTGGAATGATTGTCCAGATTCAAGGCCTTGATTAAATCCTAGATAGTCAAATGATAAATCTCCATAAACTGAGAATTTTCTTGCTCTCGTGAGAAATCTTAAGGTAGAATTTAATTCTTGTTCAGTTTGATTAATATTAGTTTCAAATATTTGTGCTGTGTTTAACCATTGAATGTCTGGTTTTCTTCCACCGGGTAACAACTTGTAATTGATATTAACTCCATAATTTTGTGTTATTTTACCTTCGGAGTTCAACCTTGATATATCGCCGTTGTTTTCAGATATTGAACTATCTGCGTTGTAATATGTATGAAAATCTCTGTGGTAGAATAATTCAGTGCTCAGGCTAGACCTTTTGAAAAAGCGTGCTCCGTTCATTTGAATTCGAGTGTTACTGAGCGCTTGATTTTGAATTGGGTTATTTGCTTGGAAATGAAGTGCACTAAAATTGTAAGCCCAAAGACTATTTGGTCTGTTTGATAGAAATAATTCCCCAATTAAATGCCCGTTATTTCCTCCTCCGGCTCTCAAATAGTTTGCCAAATATGTACTATCTTGGGATTGCTCTTTCACAAATTCAGGTTCTACGGTGTTTAACATTTTCTCTGTTTTCCACAATACTTGAGGTGTTTCGAATTTGACCTTTATTTTTGGAGTTTGTGTTTGCGGTATCAAGGGTTCAATAAGTATTTTAGATGCCGGTAAGAGTCGAATGTCTGTGCCCGATACAACGTTGCGACTACTATTGTCAAAACCCTTTGGCTTTTCCTCCTGTGCTCCAACTACTCCAATGAGTAGAAGTGATATGCTCAAAATCGATGTTTTCATTCCAATTCAAATATCCTTAATAATATGCTTTAGTTATTGCTTATTAATTAGACTGTCTATTTTCTTGAACAAGAATTAAACGAATAAAAATTACTTTATTTTTTTTCATCTAGGTATAGGAAAGAATAAGATAATCGTTATCTTTGCAACCCATTTTACGTCATGTACGCAATAGTTGAAATAGCAGGAAGACAATACAGAGTTCAAGAAAACTCTAAACTTGTTGTAAATCGTTTAGACGCTGAACAAGGCTCTAAAATTGAATTCGAAAAGGTGCTTTTCGTAGGCGGAGACAAGGTTAAAGTTGGTAAGCCTATTGTTAAGGGAGCCAAAGTATCTTGTACCGTTTCAGAGCACGGTAAAGGTGATAAAATAATAATCTTCAAAAAGAAACGCAGAAAAGGTTACAAAGTGAAGAATGGTTTTAGACATTACCATACATTATTAACTATCGATAGTATAACCGCATAAATAAAGATTTAAACCATGGCACATAAAAAAGGAGCTGGTAGTACTAAAAACGGCCGTGAGTCTCATAGTAAAAGATTAGGTGTTAAAATTTACGGTGGACAAACCGTAAAAGCAGGAAACATCATCGTTCGACAGCGTGGAACAAAACATCATCCTAGCGAGAATGTAGGTATTGGAAAGGACCATACATTATTTGCACTTTCTGATGGAGTAGTTGCCTTCAGAAAGGGAAAGAATGGAAGAAGCTTCGTTTCTGTAGAAAATACCGCTGAGGCATAACATTATTTAACTAAATTTGAGCCGTTGGTTTCTTCCAACGGCTTTTTTTTTATCTATTTTTATAATTATGACTCAGTTTGATATACGAAAACCACAAGATTCATTCACAGAAATGAATGAATTAGTACTTCCTAACGATACAAATACGTTAAATAATTTAATGGGAGGAAAGATGCTACATTGGATGGATATATGTGCGGCTATTGCCGCACAAAAACACTCTAATCGCATTGTCGTTACAGCATCTGTTGATAGTGTTTCATTCAAAGAAACTATTCGCTTAGGAGATGTTGTAACCTTGTCGGCATATGTAACTCGTTCGTTTAATTCGAGTATGGAAGTATTTATTGAAGTTTATGCTCAAAATATCCCTACCGGAGAAAAAATAAAATCTAACGAAGCATACTATACTTTTGTTGCATTAGACTCAAGAAATAGACCAGTTAAAGTTCCTTCCATTGAACCGCAAACAGAATTAGAAAAAGAAAAGTATGCAGGGGCTCTGAGGAGAAGACAAGTAAGACTGATCTTGGCCGGTAAAATGAGACCCGAAGACGCACAAGAACTTAAAAATCTATTTGTTTAGATTAATCCAATTTCAGCTAGTCTTTGCATTAAGAATTCGTTCGCAGAGCAATCATCATATTTTTTTGGATTTTCCGCGGTAATACAAGTATCCAAGCAGTCTAATCTAACTTCTGGGCGAGGATGTAAAAAGAATGGAATACTGAATCTTGGTTCAGACCACTTTTCTTTAGGTGGATTGATCACTCTATGTGTGGTAGATCTCAATCGGTCATTGGTGAGTCTTTGTAGCATATCTCCTACATTAACTACAATATGATTCTCAACTTCTGTTACAGGAATATATTCTCCCTGTTTATTTAGCACTTCAAGTCCATCTGCACTAGCACCAACCAATAGGGTAATTAAATTGATGTCTTCATGTTCACCAGCTCGAATAGCATCCTTTGGATCAGCTGTGATAGGAGGGTAGTGTATCGCACGTAATATAGAGTTACCGTTATATACCTTTGAGTCGAAGTAATGTTCATCTAAACCAAGGTGTATTGCAATTGCTTGTAACATTGTTACACCTGTATTTTCTAGAGCTTTATAAAGTTGTTCTCCACTGGTATTGAAAGATGGTAACTCTTCTACAATTTTATTAACAGGAAAATTTGGTGCATTTGGGTCAACATTGTCAATATATTGGCCAAAGTGCCAGAATTCTTTCAAGTCACCAGTATTTCTTCCTTTGGCGTGTTCCTTCCCAAATCCGGTGTAACCTCTTTGTCCTCCGCCATCACTGTCGTCATATTTTAATTTAACAGACTCATCAAGATGAAAAAAACCTTCTACATCAGAGTACAATTGCTTGAGAGTTTCAGTCGGAATCCCGTGGTTTCTAATCGCGACGAAACCGATTTGCTCATATGCATCTCCTAATTGTTTTACAAATTCGGCCTTCTTTAAATTATCTCCAGAGGTAAAATCTGATAGGTCTAATTTTGGGATAGTGTACATGTCTCAAATTTAACAATTTATTGAGAGTAGTAATAAAAAAAAGGCGGAATTTACCGCCTTTTTTGATCTCATTTAACCGTTATTAATACGAATGGTTTTCTTCTAACAAACTTTCCTCTAATATTATTTGAATATTTGAGTTGCTTGGGGCTTCTAATTGAACCGAATCTTTGATTTCTTTTAAATCACTAAGTAAGGTTACCCAGTCAGGATTTGAATCAATATTATTATCAATGTAATCCTTAGTTTGCGTATCAACTTCTCCGTAAAAATAGCAGATGAGATCGGATTGTGTAATAGTTTTTATCATACGCAAAATATTTGTTTTACATATGAATAACGCCCTACTTTTCTTTTTATTTTATCTTGATAGAACTTTTTTCCATCATTTTTCTCAAATTGATTATTGCATAATGCATTCGACCAATACATGTATTTATATTGGTTTCTGTAATAGCTGCAATTTCTTTAAAGCTTAGCTCTGCGTAGTTTCTTAAAATTAATACCTCCTTCTGTTCGATAGGAAGTTCGTTTATCCAGCTATGCAATAATTGAGTTTCTTCTTTTTGAACCTGCTGATCTTCTTGAGAAGGTTCAAACATATTTAAAGTTTCAAATAAATCGTACCCATCAGAATTTACCACATTGGGCATTCTTTTCTTGCTACGAATACTATCAATTGCTAGATTTCGTGCAATTCGTAAAGCCCAAGGCAAGAATTTATCTTCATGATTGTATTTTCCAGATTTTACCGACTTTATTATCTTAATGAAAGTTTCTTGAAAGATATCTTCAGCAAGGTAATGGTCGTTGACAACAGCCAAGACACTAGTAAAGATTCTCATTTTGTGACGTTGAACCAAGGTTTCGAATGCAGCTTGGTTTCCTTGTAAATAGCGTTTAATAAGAACGCCATCCTGAATCAATGTTTTAGACATAATATACCTCCTTTGAGTTTAGTAAAACTGTGTTTTTTGTTAGGTAATATTATGACTTATAGGCGTTTTTATTAATTATTGATTTCGCATAATAAATAAAAAAAACAATAAATGCAATTTTTTTTAATTTAATCTATTCGATTTTTCAGTCCATTCACAAAGTCTTTTCCATTCATTAATCCTTTTCCACTAGGTTTTATCTGATTGATTTCTAAAACACCATTTACTAAAAATAATTGTAATTGGTTATTAATAATTTGAAGACCTTTTAAATTTGAGTCATTTTTGTTCGAAATGATTGTGGCTTGAATAATCTTATTTTCTCCAAATACCGGGTCATTTAACCATGCTGCTGGGTAAGGTGAAAGTCCTCGAATAAAATTATAAATATCAACTGCTGATTTTTTTAGGTCGATTTTGCAAAATTCGCGATTGAGTTTTGGTGCATTCTTCAAAGTACTCATTTCTTTTTGGGGAATTTGTGGGGTATCAATGCCATGCAGAGATATCAGTTTGAGAGTCTCAACCATGACATCAGCACCAATTGTCATTAGTTTTTTGTATAATTCGCCAGCGGTAATTTTATCGTTAATATCTGTAGAACGCCTTAAAATGAGATTACCAGTATCGATTTCATGTTTAAGAAAAAAGGTTGTTACACCCGTCTCTTTTTCCCCATTGATTATAGTATGTTGAATAGGTGCTGCACCTCTGTATTGGGGCAATAAAGATCCGTGCAGGTTCACAGTTCCCAGTTTAGGCATAGACCATACATTTTCAGGTAACATTCTAAAAGCAATTACTACCCCAAGGTCTGCATTTAATGCTTTTAATTCATTTTGAAATTCTTCAGACTTTAGGTTAGTTGGTTGTAAGATTTTTATATTGTTTTCTAATGCTACTACCTTGACCTCACTACTTTTTAATTTCCTACCTCGACCGTAAGGCTTATCTGGTGCGGTAACCACACAAACAATTTCAAAACCTTCTTTAATTATTCTTTTTAGCGAGTAAGCCGCAAACTCTGGCGTACCAAAAAATACAATTCTCACTTTACAAAGGTCGGGAATATTCTATTTTGAACAAAAGCTACATTTTTTTAATAACGATGAAGAAAACAAAATATGCTAAATTTGGGTCTATAAACTTGAAGTTTATTGTAAACCTGAACTTTGTGTTAATTTTTGAATAGGGTAGTCTTCTTTATATTGATTTGTATGAGCTTCACATGTGTCAATTATGCGCATGGTAGACATCCTATATTTACACCGAATAAAGGTCAGTTTCCTGTGGAGGTTTTTGCCAAAGCACAAATGACATTTGGTGATTTTTGGGTATGTAAAGATGGATTTAAAATTAGAATGGTAAATCCTGATCAGATTGAACCCTTGCACGATAAAAGTATTCATCAAAAACAAGTTTCTGGGTACAATTTTCATTACGAATTTCTAGGTTTGGATTTTAAAGAGTCCAGATTTACGGGTACTAAGTCTTCTGAAACTTATAATTATTTTAAAGGAAATAATATCGAAAATAGAGTAACTGGTATACACAGGTACTCTGATATTCAAATTACAACTGCTGAAAAAGGCGTTGATTTTGAGGTTATTGCATCAGAAATTGGCATTAAATATAATTGGATTGTTTCAAATGATTTTTCTGGTGAGATAAAATATATTATACATGGAGCCAAGGTAGAACAAATTAGTCCTACCGAAATAAAGTTTACCGGAGGGGAATTTCAATGGATTGAACGGTTACCGCTCGTATTTGATAAAGCCACAGGTGAGAAGATTAATGCATATTATCAATTATTAGGAGACACGGTTTCTGTTCAATGGGATGATTTAATCAACAAACGAAGTGCAACTCAAATAGTTGTAGACCCTGTTCTGATTTTCAGCACTTACACCGGTTCCTATGCCGATAACTTTGGGTGTACCGGTACTTATGATGATATGGGTAATGGCTATGCAGGAGGAACTGTATTTGATTTTGGGTTACCTACAAATGCAGGTGCGTTTCAAGAAAATTTTGGTGGTGGACGAAATGAAGATTTGGGTTATGGAGGAAGTAGAGATTGTGCAATATTAAAATTTAATTCGAATGGTGATAAACTGTTGTATTGTACCTATTTAGGCGGTAATGATAATGAGCAGCCCCACTCGATGGTAGTAGACTCCTACATGAATTTATTTGTCATGGGTACGAGTAGAAGTACAAATTTTCCAGTATCGACCAGTGCCTATCAGAAAAATAATAATGGAGATTATGATTTCTTTGTTACGTCGTTCGACTCTTTAGGCAATTTGCGATCAAGTACATTATTCGGAGGATCTGGTCTCGACGGTGTTGGTGCAGATCGATCAAATCGAAATGTAAATCAATTCCCTCTAATATATAACTATGCTGATGAGTTTAGAGGGGAGATTATTACTGATAATGAAAATATTTATATAGGTGGTGTAATATATTCCAAAGATTTTGTGCACAAGGTTGATGGATTCAACAGGTCATGGGATAAAGACCAAGAATCTAATGGTGTAGTCTTTTCTTTTAGTTCTGATTTATCAAAACTCAGGTGGTCTCACATTGTTGGAACCGATAATCCATATTTTGATGCAATATATGGAATAGCTTTAGGTGATTCTGGAAATCTATTTGCAACCGGCGGCACGCATTCTGGATTTTTTAGAAGTGATTATGGTGAAAATTGGATCAACAATAAAATTGGAGACGTAGATGGAATATTGTTAAAACTTAATTCTGAAACGGGTCAATTTCTTACGGGACGATACTACGGATCCGCGTCTTATGATCAATCGTATTTCGTACAAACAGATAATTCTGGTCGACCTTATATCTTTGGCCAAACTGAAGGTCAATTGTCAAATATTGGAGCAAAGTATTACGATGGTGGAACTGGTCAATTTATTGCTAGATTTTCTAAAGATTTAAATTCAATTGACTTACAATCAACATTTGGTGCAAATTCAAATCTCCCTAATATTAGTCCTTCGGCGTTTTTAGTTGACCGCTGCGAACGGATTTTTGTTTCAGGTTGGGGTGGTAGTACCAATAATGCGCTTTATGATGTCACAACAGGAGCAAGTAAGACGCACAGAAATAAAGGGAATACTAGAAATTTAAAAGTTTCTAATGATGCCATCCAGAAAAATACTGATGGAAGCGATTTTTATGTTGCGGTGTTTGCACGTGATATGTATGAATTAGCATTTGCAACATTTTTTGGAGGAATTAGTACTGGAAGATTAGAGGCTGAGGAACACGTTGATGGTGGAACAAGTAGATTTGATAAAAAGGGTATTATTTATCAAAGTGTATGTGCCGGTTGCCGACGAAACGGGATTTATCCAGTAACTCCTGGAGCATACAGCAATAAAATGAATAGTCCCAATTGTAATAATGCACTATTCAAAATTGATTTTGAAAATCTAAATAAAAAACCGTTTATGGCGGATACTTTTATTGAAGTAGTTGCCACTGATTTAATAGATGTTACACGAATTGCTAATGATTATGATTGGTTTGATACAGTTCGAATAAATTATAGAATTGTTGATTCGGGTGGAATGAGCGGATTGGATGTACCGAGTTTTGTTTCGAGTGAAGGAATTGGGAAAGCGGATATTCATCTAGTTTGGCAAACCCTTTGTAATTCTTGGTCAAAAGATACTGTACTCATCGAGTTTCAAATATTAGATTGTGGTTGTCCTGAAGCAGATACAACTTATGCCTATTTAAAGATATTAGTGAAGGAACCTCCAAAGGTTGATCCGCCAAAGGCGATTTGTGTAAGTTACGATAGGCAAACTACTGAAATGAAGATTTCATGGCCTTTAGAAACACAATCCGATCGATTTTTTGCCTATTATATTTTAGAAAAAACTAATCCCGATGGTTCAGTTGATAATATAGATACAATATATAATTACCAAGCGGGCTCATTTCTAGACAAAAAAGTAGTTTTACCAAACAAAAATAACTACTGCTATCGTATGATTGGGGTAAATACTTGCGGTGTAAGAGTGGAGTCTTCTAATAAATGGTGTACTATTCGAGAATTGAATGATCCCATAGAAAGTGTGGAAATGATTGAAGCAAGAGTAACATTAGATTACCGAGTAGATTTAAGATGGGAGAAAAGTAAAGAGCCAGATTTTAAAGAATATGAGGTATACAAATATCCAAGAGGTACTCAACCTAAATTTATTAAACCAGACTTTATTACCACAGATACTTTTTTACAAGATTCGAATTTGAATGTAGATAAAGATGCAATGTGTTATCAATTATTAGTTATTGATCAATGCGGACATATATCTTCGCCATCGAACCCAGGTTGTAATGTTATTATTTCCGGTAAAACCAAAGCTGCACCTGATTATTATTTCGACCTAAATTGGATTGATTATTTGGGATGGGATAGTGGAGTACAAAATTGGTCATTAGAAAGAATGCATGAAGGTCACAAATGGTTCAACTCTGTGGTAATTAATCCAAAATTAGTCCGAGACTATAGAGATAGGGATTTAGACTATAATTGGGGTGGATATTGGTATAGAGTTACAGCCAAGAAAAGTTCGGTTATAAGTAGTAACTCTTACAATGCAGAAACTGAATCAAATTGGATATTCTTAATACAACCTCCAGAAGTATGGGTGCCAGATGCCATGACAATTAATAGTGATGGTTTAAACGATATTTGGGGTACAACACCAATATTTGTTAAAAGTTATGATATGAAAGTTTATGATCGTTGGGGAAATAAAATATGGCAATCAACTGCTAAAAACAGACAATGGGATGGTACAAAAGATGGTAAGGAATTACCGGATGGTGTATATGCATGGCAATTATTCTTTAAGGGTTGGGATAAAAAGACTTACAGAAAGACGGGCACAGTAATACTATTACACTAGTGTTGCCTACTAATAAGTAGGTCGCTCAAGTTTTCAAGAACAGAACAATCTACACCAGTTGAGCGAATCTTTTCCATTAATAAATATTCCTTATCACGATACATTTTGGCTTTGTCTAGAATCCGGTTATCAAGATTAATGGATCTCCAATAATTTATAACTTTATCAATTCTTTCTTTAGAACTAATTTTAAATAATTCACCACTTATTTCTGCATTGGTTTCAAAAGATTTGATTTTAAGCCATGTATTTTTCCCCTCCTTTATGTCGCCACCTTGTAATTTACCGGTTTTTGCAGAATCTCCAAACGAATCTAAATAATCGTCCATCATTTGAAAACTTAGTCCCATATTAATAGCTAGGTCGTAGTATTCTAATGATTCTGACTCATTAATACCTCCAGTTAATGCACCACACTGAAGAGCACATCCCAAAAGCACTGCAGTTTTCTGTTCGATCATATGTAAATATTCAGATTCGGATACTACATTTTCTCGTAAACCAAAGTCCATATCATTTTGTTGACCTTCACATACTTCTCTAGATGTTTTTAAGAAAATATTTATTATGGCATCTTTGTTGGGACCTTCGTATGATTGCAAATATTCAAGTGCAAGAATGAGCATGTTGTCACCGGCTAATATTGCAGTTGGGTTATCCCATTTAACGTGAACAGTTTCTTTACCTCTGCGTAAATTTGAATTGTCCATTAAATCGTCGTGCAATAATGTGAAATTGTGAAACACCTCGATTGCGTGTGCCACTGGTAATGAATTCGCAATATTACCTCCAGTCATATGCGAGCCAATTAGAGCTAGTGTAGGTCTAATTCTTTTCCCTCCCAATCCCATGATATAATTCATAGGGTCATAAAGATTTTTAGGTGACCCTTTGAAAGGGTTTTCTTGGAGATATTTTTCGTAAATCTGTTGAAAATCAGTTAATTTCATTAGTCTTTTAGCAGGGTTAAGTCAATGCTTCGTTTTGATGGGAGGGCTCTTTTTATTCGAACAGTTATCAGGTCACCGAGCTGATATTTTCGTTTTGTGCGTTTTCCAATTACAATGCGTTTATCGTCGACGAAATAGAATTGGTCAAACTTTATTTCTGATATTCTAATCATTCCTTCAGCATGAAAGTCAAGTAAATTAGCATAAATACCCCATTCAGTTATTCCAGTGATTTTTGCATCATGAATTTCTCCCTCATGATTTTTAAGCAACTCGGCAAGTTTGTATTTAATGCTGGCCCTTTCTGCATCAGCCGCCTTTTGTTCCATATTTGAAGAATGCTGAGAAATAATTTCTATTTCATCCTCTGAATAGCCAGGTTTTTGATCATTTAGTAATCTTAATAGGATCCTATGGGCTAGCAAGTCCGGATATCTTCTAATAGGCGAAGTAAAGTGTGTATAATATTGAAATGCTAAACCAAAGTGTGATGTCTTTTTCCCTGTATATATTGCCTTCGCCATAGTTCTGATTGACATTTGCTGGATGATTTCTTCTTCAGGTTTACCTTTAGTTTTGGATGCCAATTGATTAAAAGAATTTCTCAGTAACTTTTCATTATCTATTTGTATTGGATATCCCATTAGCTTACAAAACTTTGCAAACTCCAATAACTTATCCATAGGAGGTTCATCATGGCTCCTATAAATAAAGGCAGGTGTAGGCTTCTTCAGGTTAAAAACATATTTAGCTATGGTTTGGTTTGCCAATAGCATAAAAGTTTCTATCAGCTTATGTGTATCTAAACGTTGTTTTTCGATTACTTCCGTTGGCAGTAATTGCTCGTCTAATTGAAAACGAATCTCCTTAGATTCAAATCGCAGTGCACCGTTTTGAAATCTTGCGTTTTCATATTTTTTGGCAATTTTATTCAAATAGCCTAATTCATGATGGTAAATATGAGTAACGTCATTAATACATTCTTGTGCTTCTTCATACGAAAAGCGTTTATCGGAATGAATAATTCCTTTGCCAATCCAATATTTTTTGATCTCAAAACTATCAGCATCTATCTCAAATTCTACTGAAAAACATAATCTGTCAACATCAGGTTTGAGTGAACACAAGTCATTACTTAATCTTTCAGGAAGCATTGGTATGGTTCTATCAACCAAATACACTGAAGTTGCTCGTTGAAATGCTTCTTTATCTAATTCACTTTCAGATTTTATAAAATGTTCTACATCTGCAATATGAACACCAATAAAAAACCGATTAGAATCTTCATCAAATTCTATAGATAGAGCATCGTCAAAATCCTTTGCGTCTTCTGGATCAATTGTAAATGTAGTTTTTTCTCTAAAATCCTTACGCGAACTAATCTCTTTTTTCGATGGTGTTTCTGGAAAAGTTGCAGCTTCATCAATGACTGATTTAGGGAATTTAGTTTTAAACCCAAATTCTGCAACAATTGCATGCATTTCAGTATTATGATCTCCAGGTTTTCCTAGGATCTCAACTAATTTACCTAATGGATGTCTTTGTTTTAATTTGAATTCAACGATCTCGACAGATGCTTTAAGTCCATCCAAGTCATCGGTTAAGTTGTCTTGGATTTTTATGTCGGGATAACCAGGTTCTTCGGTTAATAGAAATGCATTTCCATTAAAAATGTCTAGCTCACCTATAATTAACTTTGGTGTACGTTTCTTTAATACAATATCTATAATTTCTTTTCGCTTGCCTTTTGTTCTGTAGCTTACATTAACAAAATCATCGGGTAGGAAATTTCTTAACCATTCCTTTGGAGCTCTTATAATTTCGCCGGATTCATTTTTTAATAATTTATCTCCTGAATAAGTCGAAATTAACTTGTATACTTCTTCAGTTTCTGGAGAAATATATTGAAAATGTCCTTTACTAGGTTGAACAATTCTTCGTTTTTGGGTTAAAGACAACAACGCATGGAATACCTGATCTTTATTTATATCAGCATCAATAGGAATATTGCGATAAATTTGATTTGCGTTTAAGGTACCGCGTTTTGAATCTTCTAATATGGCTAGGACAATCCTCTCGATGAAAGAGAGTTTTTTATTATTTTTCAAGTTGACTTTTATTTCTCGTAATAATCCAAATCTTTATGAAATGGTTCTTCTACATGCAAAGTTCCCCAAATTGCCACAATCACACAAATTAAACCAACAACAAATGCCGCCCAACTTGCTGATTGAAACAAATCTTCAAACCATTCATAACTCCAGGTAATCAATAATACTCCGCCACGTACAAAATTTGGAACTGTTGCACTAACTGTACTTCTAATATTTGTACCAAATTGTTCGCTTGCATTAGTAACAAATAAAGCCCAATAACCGGTACTAATACCAAGAATAGTAGCCAATACTCGATAGTAATTTGCAGAACCAATTGGACCGAATAGATACAATCCCATAACTGCGATAATCGAAACCAAATTAATTAGTATAACCTTTTTTCTACTTTGAAGCAGTTGCGACAGAATACCACTAAATAAGTCCCCAACTGATAAACCGACATAGCTCCACAGTACCATTTCTTTGGTGGGCAATACATCTAAAATCTCCGTAGAGCCTGTTATTTCCGGTAAAAATCTGTGTGCAAGTGCAATTAATATTCCAACAACAAACCAAACTGGTAACCCAATAACGATACATGCGAGATATTTTGTGAACATCTTACGATTTTTGAATAGCATAAAGAAGTTA
>Ga0255768_10004501_pt1 | contig 13589 bp, 9 predicted proteins | sample 071ome_33_FD_179983 | JGI IMG/M metagenome (GOLD analysis project Ga0255768, IMG submission 179983) | Coastal salt marsh microbial communities from the Groves Creek Marsh, Skidaway Island, Georgia - 071412AT metaG (version 2) | ecosystem: Environmental > Aquatic > Marine > Intertidal zone > Salt...
TCAAAAACGAGCGAGGTGACGACAGTTAAAAGCAAAAAAAACCTACGATTAGGGTTTAGGGTTTATGTGAAACCCTAAAATTATTTCCAACGAACTCTTCGGTAAAAAGAAAAGAAACGCGCGCGAAACGGACACGGAGAAGAACTAAAGAGAGAGAGAGAGATGAGAACGTTCTCGTCTCTGAAAATCTCGTCGTCGTCGTCGTCGTCTCCTCCTTCGTCAAAAGTGGGAAAAGGAGGAGGAGAAGAAACAGACGACGACGGGGAAAAGTCTACCAGAAACAACACCGGCGGCGATGACGATGTCGTCGCGTTTTTGGATGCCGGATTTACGTTTACCATCGCGCTCGGAGACGATGAAAGACGACGACGAGAGGAGGAAGATGATGATGATGAAAAGAACATCTCTGAGAGAGAACGAGCGGTACAACCGCCAGTTATTGTGCTGGTGGTTTCGTACTGTTTCGACATTTCGAACGCAAAAGTTCGCGAGAGACTCGAGAGTGGTTTTAGAAAAGAGGAGAAGAGCGAAGACGACGACGACGACGACGGAGAGAAGGCGTTCGTGTTCGAGCTCGCCGAGCTGACGACGAATGTGAACGACGATGAGAAAGAAATACGCGTGCGCGTGGAGAGCGAAAAGCTGCAAAAAATACTCGACGCGACGCCGAAGCGCGTGCAAGAAAACGTGGCGTGCGTCTTAGTCGAGATGTTTTCCGAGCGGCGAGAAGAGGAAGAAAGCGCTCCCACCGGGAAAAGAATAAGAACAGACGCGATGACGGTGATTGCGAAACACACGAGAGACGAGGCGACCGGACGGTTGAAGCGGACGTTCGTGAACCCTTTTCTCGATTGAAAATGTGTGAGAAGGAATGTGTTGCGCTTGTAAGAGCGCGAGCGCGTTGGCAAATTTTTCGTGCGAGCGAGAAAAGTCAAAATATGACTCTACATTTTCAAGCCGAAGAACAACGACGCGGAGAGAAAGGGACAAATCATCCAGTTCATAGCGACGATGATAAAGTCTTCGTCAGTTGACGGTTCGAATATTTCTCGCGTCGTTGTTTCGGATGGGAACGACATTCGCAAAGCGAGTCCGCGCGACGACGACGACGAAGAAGACGATGACGAAGACCATGATTCTATTTATAGACGCGGTCGTTACCGAGGCGAAAAATCAAAACCGACGCTGATGAAAATGGTATTAGATTGCATCTCGTGTAAGACGTGCGTCTGCCTAGTGTGTGTGCTCATGTTGATTTTAATCGCCGTGACGATAGGGAAGAGCGCGTTGCAGAAACAATCGTCGAATGCGAGGCACGCCGGTGTCGACGAGTTTGGCAGAAAAATTGACGAAGACGGAAACGTCGTCTATAGGGGAAGGAGAGCGATGATGGGCATAGCGGGCGGCAATGACGACATCAGCTTTTACTCTTATCCAAAATGGATCGTAAACCACTGCGGTTGGTTGCTCTACGTGTTCGCGCTTGCGTACACGCTTCTCGGTTTCCGAGTTCTTTGCGGAGGTACGAGCGACGAGAAAGAAAACGCCTTTCTAAAAAAAGCCTTGGACGCCGTCGCGTTCGATTTGACGTTTTGGTTGCCGAGGAAAATCAACGATTCGTGGATTTTTGACGGACCCGAACAAGAAATTGACGTACAGAAATACGAGGAAGAGCAATATTTACCGCACGAGAAATCGAACAGCTGCTCTCGAGTGTCGTTGATCTTATTCTTTTCGGTTTTGTTTTCATTCGCGAATCCTTCCACGTTTCGAGGGTATCCGTATTTAGGGGTTTCGATGGTTTTCGGCGTCGGGTTGTACAACTTTACCATAGTTCCCGCGATGATGCTTTTTAAGATGAGGAAGGAAAGAGAAAAGACGACGAGGAAAGATGACGACGACAAAGACGAGAACACAACGACGGTCTTCTTGTGGTCCCGAGAAATCGTATCGTCGCAGTATTCGATGTCGAATTTGACCAGAGATTTTTGCTTTTACGTTTTAGCCATGCTCACGCTCGCGCTCTTCGTGGTCAGAGACGCGACGAGTGTTGTCGACGACGAAGTGAGCAGCGCGAACGACAGCAATAACGTTGAGTTTGGTTTCACCGAGGAGAACATGACGAACGTCTACTCGCTCGGATGGCGATGCGGCGTCTGGATGGGTGAAATCTACGCCACATACGTCGTCTTTCGCAGGATTTGGGTCCTCGTGGGCATCTATCACATTCGTTGGAAGAAAGGAAGAGAAGAGAAGCGAGCGGAGAGAGAACAAAAGACGGAAAAGAACAAAAATATATCGTCAAGAGCAGCGGTAGAAAAAGTAAAGAACGCCGAGGCGGCACCCTCGTCCTTGTCTTTGTCTATCGCGAGAGATCTTGCGTCTGCGAAGGAAGCGCGCGCTCCTTCTCCTCCACTTCCCGTCGCTTCAACTGAGACGAGACGACTCTCGTCTTCTGTCTCCTTAGAGCCGCCGCCACCGATACTCGTCACCGCGAGAGGAGAAGACGATGCGGTGCGAGTTACCTCGCCGCGACTGAAGGAGCCGCCGTCGGTATCATTCGTGGACGAAGAAAAGGAGGAAGAAGAAAAGTCCTTCGAAGAGGAGAGGGAAGAGGAAGCGAGAGATGAAGACAAGGTAGAAGCCGCCGCTCCCAAATTATTTGTCGACGACGACGACGACGACGACGACGACGACGAGGTAACACGTAACGAACAGGAAGCCGAACGCGTCGCAAAAGAAAACCCACCTTTGGCAGCACCCTCGAGAGAGTCTTTCATCGAGCTTTCGTTCGCGAGAAAGCAGCTGTTGAAAATCGAACGCGTACTCTCGAAGCCTTGGACATTTCTCTTCAAGTTGACTATTCCGTCGTGCCCGGAGCGCAAATTACGCGCCAACGAAATCAACGATGAGAATGATAAAAGTACAACAAACGCGTTACCAAGTTTCTACTACGACAACGACGACGACATCAGCGATTTCGATTGGCTCTCTGACTCTTCGTACGATTCCGTGACGGACATAGACGTAAAAATTGAACGAAAAAAGTGCAAGCGAAGAGTGTTGTCGATTGCGTGCGGCACGACGTGGCTCGCTATTTTATCGTACGCGATGGTTGAGTTTGTCACTCACTTGTGCAACATCTTCGTTCAAGAGCACGGCGAGCAGTTGTCGTTACTTTTCGACGGTAATGGTGGGCAGGGGATAATCAACAGCAGCATCAGTAAAGGGTCGTTCGAGAGTTTTATCGGAAGCGTCGTGCTCTCGTTCTTGCTTTCGCAAAGCGCAGACGTGCATGGCTCATATTTCTTAGACGCACTCAAAGCGAAAGAAACCGCTGCAACTCCCGGGAACGACGTTATATTTCGCGTCGCGCTCTTTGATACCTTATTTAATATTGGCATGCCTTTCTGTTTAGTTTTAGCGTTTTACAAAAAAGGCGATTACAACATGGAAGCGCCTCGAAATCAAACGATGAACGCAGCGTTCTTCGCAGCAGTAGGCGCGGCGACGATATATTACGTCGTCGCGAGAATATCGATGAAAATGGTAGTCAGCAAGGGAGGCGGTGTTTCTTCTGCGTTAGAGTTAATTCTAGCGTGGATGTTCGTCTTTGCATACTTTGTCGCGATTGGTGCGATTGCTGCGGTTACGTTCACGAATGTGATATGATTCATGTCTACTAAGGTTATCTTTATTTCAAGACTCTTTTCATTCTCTCACTTCTCTTTTTTTTCCTTACCAGTTTACACATCTTTTAGTACAAATCTATTTTTTCCGCCTCGCCTTTTCCGTCTGACAACACTATCGTCTCAGCCTCTACGTACATGTCGTCGTTTCGATCGATCCAATCGCTCGCAGGCAAAGCCATTTTTTCGATTATCTTCAACACGCAATCGTTCGTCAAGTCGCCTAAATTCGTTTCCTCTCTCGCTCGACGCTTCTTATTTGAATTTGTTTTTTGAATCCTGTGGGCGCATAAGAGTAGCGTCAACGCCGCATCTTGAAAATCCGTGGAAAACATGGAGTTGTGCCATTGCATTTTGCGCGTGCGCCCAGACAGAAATTTTAAACGTCGATTAGAACTGCGAAAGATGGTCATAGGAGACCACCCGCGCTCGCATCGGAATATTTCCAAAGTCGTTGGTGTGGTAACGAAAAAGATGTCTGGGTACGTGTTGTTGAAACCAGATGCTGGAGGTGGACCAACGGCGGAAAGTCCGGTGATGTAGTTTCTCTCAAACGGCGCCGAGATGGTTTGAATGCAGTTCTTCAAATTGAAATACTTGCTCGCGGGATCTTCCAGAGAGGATCCACTCGGAAAGCTTTGATCATAGTTGACAAACATGATGTCAATCTCATCTACGCCTATCACGGAGCCTTCGCTGCAGTTTTCCATCCCAGTGAACATTGAGTCTGGGATAGCAATTTCATAAAACATCAGGCGCGTGTCATGTGTCCAATCTATCGGCAACAGTTTTCGACTCATACTTTGCTCGTTGTCAAGCTCTTCCCTCTTGTAAGAACGGTATATGTTCAAACCAAGTGACCAATTCGGTTTCAATTTCTTTGAATTTAATGGTGTTGACAATGGCACCGAGAATGAATGAAAATTGAGCGTATCTTTATTAACGGTAGTAACGTAAACTCGCTCGTACGGTTTTCGATACCAATTCGGATCTGGCTCAACACCATTCAAAAGCTTTTCACCGTTTGATTTGTAGAAAGCTCGGGATTCGCCGACATTCTTTCCAACATTCTTTTCAATCGTTTCTCTTACATTTTGTTCAAAAGCTTTTCGTCTACCATTGATGTAACCGCCAAACTTCTCAAACTTTGACAAGTCGATACAGTGCGCGCCAGAGGAGCCAAATTGTTTATTACCTCGTTCCGCAACCATCAAGATATCATCGTTGGATGGTGAAAAAGCCAGAGGTAGCAGAGGCAAATGGAAACCGTTAAATTTTACGAGTGGGTTGATCATGAGCGCGTGCATGACTCGAAATGGTCTCGTTTCCGTAGGATAATCGAAGCACTCTAATTCCAAGACATCCGAAGGTTGTTCCACCCGCCATACGGATAAACATTTCCGATTATCAGACGTCGCGGCTAAATACTTACCGTTCGGAGAAAATGCTACATATTGACACGATGTTCTGATGAGTTTTTTGCGGTACCACTCTTCTCGAGCACTTCGCCGCCAATATTCATGCCAATATTCATCTCCCCATGTTTCGGATAAATCCTCTGGTCTGAACACGAGCGGCGTGTGATGATACGCGAGTTCCGAGAATGGATCTGTCATCACGTCCACTCTGTTTAGGCGAAACTCTGGATTACCGCTGCATTCTCTCCAAGACGTTGCGTTGTTGGTATCTAACCACGCCGCGTGCTTGTATGTTCTTTCTTTGAACCATTTTGGCTGCTTTTTGTCGGATAACTGAAACTCCTTTACGTCCGAGTGTTGTGATCTCGGATGAAACGTCTCCTTGATCGAATCGAACGACGAAGAGTAGCCAAAAATTTCGTTTCCGATGACTGGAATAATCGTCGAGTCCGTGGCGACGGCTATATATTTCCCGCTCGGGTGCGACACAGCGCAATTCACCGGCGCGCCTACGAAAAATGCATCCAGTTTTGTAATCTTGTGCGTCTCTGCCAGTCTGAACTGTTCTAATCTGGTCAGCGTATTATTACTCGCGTCGTCGCCGAGCTGGCGAAGGCGCTTCTCTCTCTTCTCAGCTTTTTCCGCTAGCGTCTTCGCGTCGAATTTTTCAACCGCTAAAACATAAACGTGACCGTCGTTGCTGGATAAAAGTAACACGCGTCTCGTCTCGAAATGATGCTTCGCTTCTTCGATGTACTCTTTCCTAAACTGTTCTTCATCGAACGAAGACGACGGTTGATTTCTCTTTGCTTTGCTGCTTTCTTTCGTCACGGCTTTCGCTTTCCTTTTCTCGTATTCTTCTATGTATTCCTCTTTCAATCGCGTGTGCGTGCCCCAACGAATGCAATTCGCCTGTTCAGCAACATCGGAGGAGTTTGAATCTAGCACAGGATCGATTAATCGTCCATCGTGAGTTTCTCTTTCGTCGTGTGGGAACCCGATATTCTCGATCGCGAGAAACGCGAATCTCTCTTGCTTCTGACTGTTGCGCGGACCGTCGGGGATTATGCTTCCGTGACCATCACACGGCATATCTTCTTGATTTAGTGAATATACGGCGACATTCGCGGACCCTTCCGAAAGTCCGCCTCTCATGCTATGATCGTGGACGCCGCAAATCGCAACCATTTTCATCTCCGGACACACTGACGCGCTGTAAATCTTGAACGGCAACTTATCCGTTTCGTCTAGCACGGTTTTCGTGCATCTCTTCTTATCCCCGATGGCTTTCATCGCTCTCATTTTAGTCGTACCTAACAAAATTACCTCGCTCGCGTACGGCAAGGCGTTGGATTTCAGATCTGGATCCGCGCAACTCATAGGAATTGGACACACCGCGTCTGCGCCTTGCTTATGAACCATCGCAGTTGCAATCTTGCCAGACGCCATGAGCGTATCTACGACTCTTCGCACCATTCTGCTTCTCCTTCCAAAGTACAACCTCTTATGTTTGGCGGAGGAGAATGAGTCTATGTTTGCGTCATCGTCGTCATCGTCTTCCATGACGCTCGGCCCAGAAGAAGAAGTTTCGCTCTCGTCCGGATCGTAATCTCTATCCTCTTCCTCGTCGTCGTCCTCGTCTTTGTCCTCTCCGTGTACTTTTATTGTCTCCTCTTGCGCCGTCGCGTTCTTCCTTTCTCCGCTGTTGTTTTCCCGTGCCGCCTTTACATTCCCGGATTTCGCTTTCGCCTCGTATTCATCTCTTACCTTGATTCTTTGTGCAATTCTAGTCGACGACGCCGGGTAAATCTCTTTCTCTTTTTCTTCTAACGTTTCCTTTTCCTCCTCCTCTTCCTCCGATGAAGACGACGACGATGGCTCCTCTTCTTCTTCCTCCTCCTCCTCGTCCGACTCCCAACTCGACGAAGAATAGTCCGAATATTCGCCACCCATCAACACGTCGTAATCATCCTCGTGATCATGATGATGGTGCGCGTGATGTTCCAGCATCTGCCCCGCATCGAACGTTTGTTGCATCTCTTGTATGATACCTGCCACGTCCGCCGGCGTCGGCGGGTGTCCCGTTTCCTCTTCTATTTGCATAAAGTGTTGCATAATCGCCTGCTGAAACTCCGGGAGCGCGTTCGCCGGGAGGAACGCCGGATGGTGGTGGATGTCATCCTCATCAAAATCGTCTTCGTAATCGTAATCGACGCCTAAACCGTGCGCTTCGTCGGACATTTCATTCACAAAATCTGAATTCGATGGGTCCGACGCGCCGTCGTACGTTTCGTCCAACTCTGAGTCGTACTCTGAATCGTACTCTGAATCGTACTCTTCTTCTATTTGTTCTTCTTCGCTGTTATCATCGTCCTCTTCGTTTGCCGCTCGTTCGGAAGAAGTCGACATGCGTGGCAAAGTTTATTACAGTTAAAATGGAGCATTTTCAAGCGGGGAAAAGCTCGACAAAAAACAAGCGCGCGTGCGTGTAAAATCATTATTACTAACAAGAAAGACATCACGAATGAGCGAACGTAAAAACAACGACAACAGCAACGAAGAACAACACGCGACGGACGCGATCAACAAGCACCTGAACCAAATTTCCTCGGAAATCGCGCACAGAGTGCACCCGAACGTTGATTTTTTCGAAGGCCATTTACACGCGGTGAAGGAAAGCTCCGAGTTGACGATTGCAAAACTCGAGGAGGCGAAGATGTTTTTGAACAAGTGCGGCGGCGCTTTGAAAACATCGTCCCCGTCTCTCGCATCGGAAAAAGACATACGAATGATTTCGGAACGGTTGGAACGAGATTTTGCGTTCGTGGATTCCGCGGAGGCGACGTTGAAGACGATCGACGAGAGAGTTTCCGAGTTGGAGAGAGAGATTTGGGAGAGCGAGAAAGCTTTGCTGAGAGACGCGGTGGAGACGAAAGTGGGGGCGTTGCGAGAGAATTTCGGGAGAATGTTTAGCGGCATTTCGTCCTCGTTCGGGGGTGGTGGTGGTGGCAGCGGCGAAGGAGGAGGAGGAGATGCGACGACGACGAACCGCGAGTCGTCTTCTTCGGTCGATTTCGAAGACGCGGAGAAGTTGCGGAGAGAAGTCACGAAGACGAAGGATACTAAAGACGAGAAGAATAAGAAGCAGACGTTAGAGACTAGCGCGAAAGAAAAAGACGACGATAATGACAACAACAACAACAACAACAACAACAACGACGGGTACTATTTCGGCGACGACGACGAAATGGGACAAGTCTCGCCGCAGAAGAAAGAGACGACGGGCGGTTTGTTCGGAAACTTCTTCAATAAATCTTCTTCTTCTTCGACGACAACGACGAAGCAATAACAGTTCATTAAGCAGCAGCAGTTTAAAAGTCATAGCAATATATATAGGAGTACTAGTAGGAGTAGGAGTAGGAGCAGCAGCAGTAGCAGCGTTAAAGAGTAAAGTTAAAGAAATAGTAATATATAGTAGTACACGGGTTAAGTCTAATCGATAGCGCACATCAAGATGAAGAAGCAGAAGAGGAAGGCAGTTTGAACAAACCGACTTTATATTTGCTCAGATATTGCATCACTCTTTTCCTTTCCTTGACGCTCATCCCAAGCTTCTTCCCCAACTGCCCGTTCATTCTGCTCTCCAGTTGCTCCATGTCTGGAAAGTGCTCCAACCATTTCTCAGCGTCGACTTCGCCTTTGTGTTTGCGAGCGACGGCGGCAAAGAAAGAGGCCACTCTCGGGTCGTCGCCGCCGCCGTCGTTCGATTCAGCATCGTTATCATTCTCTGTTGTCGTTGTTGTTGAAGCACTGCTGCTGCTGCTGCTGCTGCTGCTGCTAAAAAAGTTGTTTTTCCCCGCACCAAGTGGTCTTTGTAAAAACGCAGAAGCGTACTTTGAACAAGACGCTTCCTCTAGATGATGTTGTAGTTGTTGTTGCTGTCGTCGCACGACTCGAAGAGAGAGCAAAGACGAAAACGCTCTTCGACTCATTGTGATGTGTGCGTTGATGTTGTGTGTATCTTTCTTTCTTTGTTTCTCGTGCGAGCTTGCGTGTGCGGCTCTTTTAAAGTGACGGACGCGAGAGAAAGTGTGTTTACACACTTTTTGTTGAAGGGAACAATAAAACAAGTAATACAATGATATATACAGTTGTTGTTATTGAAAAAAACTACTATTTGTTCTTAAACCTATCCTTCTTCTTCCTCTTCCTGTGTTTGTGCTTGTTCATGGCTTTCTTTCGCTTTCGTTTGACGCTGTCGGCTCGGAAAATGTGACGACGAGAGAGCGCGTCTTCGTCTTTGTCGACGTCCGAGACTACGATTTCGGGCACCAGAGCGAGTTGTTGCCGGTGCTCCTCGCGAAACGAGTACACGTGGTCCATGATGTTTTGCAACGAGTCCAGTTTATTGTTCATTTTCCTCTTGTCCTCGTCCGTGGCGTCGTTTTCTTCGCGCAAGGCGTCCAGTAAATCTTGGATGGACTCGAGTTTCGCTTCCATTTCGTCTTCGTCCGCGTCCGAGTAGTACGGATCCACGCCTCCTTCCGTCGCGGTTTTGACCGCGCGCACGTAATTGAGATACGCAGCTAAATCCGAATCATCTTCGTCATCTTCTTCTTCTCGTTGTCTTTGTTGTTGTTGTTGTTGTTCGGCTAACATGGCTGCTCGAGCGCTCTTCTTGAGCATCCCGAGCACCGCTTCGTCCTCCAACGCCTCCTCCAACGCGTCGTCTTCGTCCTCGTCCTCCTCCTCTTCTGCTTCCTCGACGGCAGCGGCTGCAGCGGCCGCGCTTCTAAACATCCTCCTCTTCTCTTCCTCTTTCGTTTTCACCAGAAACTCGTTCCCGGTCCAGCACTCTCGCGCGTCCATTTTTTCCAGGCGTTTGAGACCGAGCGTTCGTTTCCACTTTCGCCAAGTTTCTTCCTTTTCCACCCCCAAAACCTTCTCTTTTTCTTTCGACGACGAGGACGACGAAGCTTCCATCAAACGCCGCTGAATCTCTCGTCGATACTGGGACGTCGATCTTCTTCCGTTCGTTTTAGTCGCCCCAGGCGCTCCCGCGGTTAAAGACGATGCCTTTTGTCTTCTTCTCTCTTCTTCTTCTGTTTCTTCTTCTTCGTTCTTCTTCTTTTCCCTCGTCGTCAGGGCTGATCTTTCCCAACCCGTCGAAGACGAAGACGAAGACGAAGAAGAGGTGGACCACGTCGAAAAAAAAGCGCGGTCATCAGTCGCCGTGGTGCTACTACTAGAATGCAGCGAAAGTACCTCTCGCAAACAACGGCGCGCCAACAACAACGCCCCTCCTTTTCTGCTTCCCGTCGTCGTCCTCGCGAGCATCTTCTTTAATTCTTCTTCTTCTTCCTCTTCGCGCGCGTGTTGTGCGCAGTGATGAATCGCGCACAATTTTTTCCCCAAAAACTTCTCTCTTCCAGAAAAAAAAAAGACCAAAAAACATAAAAGAAATTCGTCTCGTCTCGTTCGTTTAAAACTCACTTTTGTCTCTCTTTTGCCACACAACAAAGAAACAACACACGCACCAACCGCGCTCTTCTTCTTCTTCTCTGTTATCTACCATCGCAGCAGCACTGCGTAGGAACAGCGCGCGTTTAATTTTCTCTCTTACTCTCTTACTCTCTTTGTGAATCCGCGGCGCGTTGGAATATACACACACAGTAAAAGGGAAGATGTCGGCTGCTTCGGCTGCTGCTGCTGCTCCTGCGGGGTTTAAAAAACATCTCAGAGGAGGAACGCGCTCTTCTTCTTCTTCTTCTTCTTCTTCTTCTTTGTTCTCGTCGAGGAACAAGAAAACGAACAGAAGAGAACAAAAACGGCACAGAGACGTCACGCGAGCGTGCGGGATCATCGGGGTGATGACGCACGAGAACAAAGTTTCCGCGGAGTTGTACGAAGGTTTACTCATGTTGCAACACCGAGGGCAGGACTCGGCGGGGATGGTCACGTCGGACGGGAGTCGATTTAAAGAGAAAAAAGACAACGGATTGGTGAAAGACGTGTTCGATAAGAGAACGATGAACTATTTAGACGGGAACATTGGGTTAGGACACGTGAGGTATCCGACGCAAGGCGGTTTATCCGCGACGGAGGCGCAGCCGTTTTTCGTCAACTCGCCGCTCGGGATTTATTTAATCCACAACGGGAACTTGACCAACACGGACGAACTGCGATTGAGACATTTGAACGCGAGACACATGAGAACGAATTCGGATTCGGAGGTTTTGTTGAACGTTTTCGCGGAAGATTTACAGAGAGAAATTAATTTGCATCCGCTGAGAGACCCGAACGTGCAAATGTTTGACGCGGTGACGCAAACGATGCAAAAATTAAGAGGTTCGTATTCGGTGATTTCTTTGGTGAACGACGTCGGTTTGTTCGCGTTCAGAGACCCGAACGGGATTCGTCCGTTGGTTTTAGGTCAAAGAGTGAACAAAGATGGGAAGGACGAGTGGTGCGTGGCGTCGGAAGACGCGGCGTTTGGACCGCTCGGGTTTAAATTCGTCCGAGACGTGAACCCGGGGGAAGCGATCATCATCACCAACGACGGGAAGATGGTGTCCAGGCAATGCGTGGCTGGGGACGCGTGTCCGTGCATTTTCGAATACATTTACTTGGCCAGACCAGATTCGACCATGAATGGTATTTCGGTGTATGAATTCCAATTGGATTTAGGTCGAAGATTGGCGCAACACATCACCGAACGAGGGTGGGACATCGACGTCGTGGTTCCCGTTCCGGATGGGAGTCGCCCGTCTGCGATTGAAATTGCCAGCGCGTTGAATTTGCCGTACCGCGAAGGTTTAGTCAAAAACCGATACGTTGGAAGAACGTTCATTATGCCGGATCAAAGAACGAGAGAGTTATCGGTGCGACGAAAATTGAACGCCATGCGATCGGTATTCAACGGGCAAAAAGTTTTGTTGGTGGACGATTCGATCGTTCGCGGGACGACGATGAACCAAATCGTAAACATGGTTCGCGACGCCGGGGCGACGAAAGTGTATTTGGCCTCGTCTGCGCCCCCGGTGCGACATCCGAACGTGTACGGCGTCGACATGCCCTCTCGCGAAGAGTTTGTCGCGCACAACCGAACGGAAGAGGAAGTGTGCGAAGTCTTAGCCGCGGACGGGTTGATTTACCAAACCGTGGAGGATTTGTTGCAAGCCGGTAAGACGATGAATCCGAATATCAGTCGATTCGACGCGTCTTGCTTCAATGGCGACTACATCACCGGCGACATCGACGAAGAGTATTTGGACGATTTATTAGCCGATCGAGGCGCGGGCAAAGTCGGCGCGGTGAAAAGTCGATAGAGAAAGTGAAAGCGAAAGAGAGAGAGGAAGAAAGAGAGGAAGAAAGAGAAACATGTGCGATTAAACACAAATCCTTTTGCGTTTATTATAATATACTATCTATATGAATTATCATCACTCACGTGCGTGCGTTTCTCGTTACGTGTTGATGTGTGAGCACATCGAACGTTGTTTATCCGCTTTCAAATTTATTTATCTTCTCCAAGACCTGGAGCACGTCCTCCGCTCTCGATCTCGTAAACGCGCCGCCTCTCTCCATTTCGATGTACTCCACGATTCCATCTTTAATAATCATCGCGTATCGTCTACTTCTTATTCCTAAACCTTTATCCATCAAATCGAGTTCGCATCCTAACTTTCTCGTAAAGTCGCCGCTGCCGTCGCCGCACATGAGAACGGGCGCCGCGCCGACCGCTTTACCCCACGCGTCCATCACGAACGCGTCGTTCACAGACACGCACGCGATTAAATCACACCCGGCCGATTTCATTTCCGCGGCTAGATCGATAAATCCAGGTAAGTGTTTATTGGTACAAGTGGGTAAAAACGCCCCGGGCACCGCGAATATCACGATGGTCTTCCCTTTCGCGCACAACTGCGTCGCGGTCTCGATCGACTGCAAATTGCCTTCGTGGTCGAAATATTGCAACGAAGAGTTTGGAATCGCATCGCCTTTCTTAATCAAAGGATAGTATTTGGTGGTGCTGTTGTACTTGTTCGTCGATTGTTCTTGCTCGTTGTTCGGGTGGACGACCGCTTTTACGTCGCACGCAAAGTTTCCGCGTCTGTTGTTGTTGTTGTTGTTGTTGTTGTTGTTGTTCGCAGAAGCACGAGAGGAGGAGAAAAAGAGCTTCGCCGTCGGTAATCGTTTTTCCCCACGAACAACGTTTACGATTCCTCTTCTTCTTCTAGCAGTGGCTCCTTCTGATCGTCGGCCGGTGAAACTGGCGCTCGAACCAGTGCTCGCTCTTCTCGAGTCGATGTTGTTGTTGCGATTATAACTCAACGTCGCGCTCGCGCCGCCGCCGACGAGAGCGGCGGCAGAAGCAGAAGCGCACGACGCCGACATCTTTTTTTTTGTGTTTTTTGTGAGAAGAAGTGCGTCTCAAAAACAAAAGAAAACAGGGGGGAGACGAGGAATAGGGTTTAAAACC
>Ga0255768_10004504_pt1 | contig 13583 bp, 9 predicted proteins | sample 071ome_33_FD_179983 | JGI IMG/M metagenome (GOLD analysis project Ga0255768, IMG submission 179983) | Coastal salt marsh microbial communities from the Groves Creek Marsh, Skidaway Island, Georgia - 071412AT metaG (version 2) | ecosystem: Environmental > Aquatic > Marine > Intertidal zone > Salt...
AATCGCTTCATCCTCCTTTCCCTCCGCAACGTCGAAAGTGAGGATGCCAAAACTTCTAAACTTTTGTACAAAGGTAAGATAACTGAACTTAGCAAGGATAGCACTTTTTGCTCTTTCTAGTTCGTAATTATCAGATACCCTGACTACTACCCTTTTCATTCGTGTCAGTCACAATAGTCCTTCAGGAGTATTTATACTATTGTGATTGGAAGAATTCTATTAACCTCTTCTCCATCTGTTGAAAATAAATTCCATCAGATACAAAGTTTGCAATGATGCGGATAGATCCATTTCTAGTCTTCGTTAAGGACAATCCAGAATTCATGAATGCTTCCATGCTGAGATCTCCATTGGCATCCATGTACTTTTCTTGGGGATCCATGGATAGGAAGAGATCATCACATCTATATGATGTTATATATTTACGTTCGAGAAGTTGCTCTGCAACCATCTTAAGACAAAACTCAATGTGAGGTGTCAATGAAAACAGATCATCTCTTTTGATAATCTCAACAACCTTACTCATTGCTTTGATTCCAGTCATGGTTGGTTGCCAAGTATGACCGAACTCCCAGTCTTTATTTTTAATCACATCGCCAACTTTCTTATTGGCAACAGAACATCCTAAAGGAGTATATCCAGCAGTCAGAGACTTACCGAGTGCTGCGATGTCTGGTTGAACTCCATACTTCTGCCACCCATGCCAGTTGCCAGACTTACCCCAACAACATGCCACGTCATCTACGACCATCAGTACATTCTCTTGATCACAAAGATGACGTACCATCTTCCACCAGGAAGGTGACCACGGTATACCACCCTTCAACCAAGGAAGAGTTTCCATAACAACACATCCAACCTTACCCCTGTATGTTTTGAGTAAGAGTTGTAGATATTTGAATGACTTCCTCTCAGCAGATACCTGATCTTCTTTCTTCTTCCAGAGAGGTGTCGGTACTTTTTTAATTCTCTTTACATAGTTATCATCATCACCCATTGCACGACAGAGGAATGTCGTACCATGAAAACTAGGAGTGAACGTAACGATGATATTTTCTGGGTTTCCCCAGTATTGATCGTTCATCTTGATCGCAGATTCTACTGCAGATGAACCAGAGATTGCCCAGGATAAAACATCCCAGTTGCCTGTCTCGCAGACATGCTGAACCATTTCCTGTGCCAACTCACAGGTTTCTCCTCGGTTACCTCTCACAAAGTTGACATCAGAATCGATAGAACTGAGTACCTCTTTGTTTCCGTAACCTAAAATATAAGCGGAGTTTCCTGATTGCACATCGAGCAAACGAGTGCCATCAGAATACTCCACCCAATATTTTTCTGTTTTGGTTACAATCTTATCAAGTTGACCGTTGGTCCATGCTCTAAGTTCAGACGGCATTACTAGGTAGTTTCATCTCAATATCTTTATTTAACTTAGTTACAAAACCGTCTAATGGTTTTGTAAAAATCAAATCATGCTTTTGGTCAAACGTGAATCTAGTCTTTGCGTGGGTTTGATCACCCTCTACTACAAGACTGTAGTTCCATCCATATACGGTTTTGGACATGGAGATCCCGAGGATAGGTCTACCCTCATATAGATCTCCAGTTACATAGGGACAAGTATCCATTGTCCCATCAAACAATTCGTGATTGATACTAGAATCAATATGTTCTAGCTTCCTTGCTTCACTCGACTTCGGCATTTGTTTCTGCTTGCTTCAGGGTCATGTTCAATGCTTCGATTGCACCTTGAAGACGGAGAACTTGATCTCTACGAGACTTGAGTGCTTCTTCAAGATCTGCAATAGCACCTTTCTGTTCTTTCAGTTGTTCAGTGAAATCCTTCACCATTTCTTCTGTAGTCATAGTTAAAAAATAATAACTGGTCTTGTTTTACTGGGCGATTGATTTATATCTATACCACCCAGTAAGTATATATTTAGTTTCTTTGGGGGCAACTTCCGATTTGTGAAAATGAGTCCATCCTGCTGGCCAAAGAACCATTTTTCCTGCTTTTGGTTGGCACCTCACATTTTGATATTTGAACAGTGTTCCTCCCCTCTCCTCAATATCATTTAGATACACCATCCATACAATTTGTCTATATGAATTGGAGTCTGATCCAGTTTCACAATGCCATTTGTAGAATCCTTCACCAGGATTAAACTTTTGCATATTGAAAGTTTCTTCTAAGACTAATTCTGATATGCAACTTAATCCACAAGTTTGATCATCATGCTCATCGATGAAAGTATACTTTTCAACATACCTTTTGCAGTGAACTGTGACTTGATTGACAATTGTGGTTAAATAATCTTTCCACTCTGTATTCAGAAGAGATGGACCAAATTCTATTTCCGTGTCTTTTTTTATTTCTGGTTTCAATCTACCACCAACTACACCACTAACGTGTCGTTGTGTATCTTGCTCAAATTTTTTAATTAATTTATTGCAGAACTTTTTATTAAATGCCCCAGGCACTTCCATTATGAAATTATCAAAACTCATATCAAAATATTTTTCTAAGATTATACCACTTATTTGAACAGGAAGTAATTCCTATCATTCCACCTGTTGTTCCAACCAGTATCTGTATGGTATGCTGTGCCAAACATAGATCCACCACCAGTTGTTCCACTAAATTTAATTTGCGTTGGTAAAATAAAGGAAGTTGGTAATCCATCATTAATATCAGCAACTATTCCACTAGCAGCTCCTGGTGCATAGTCAAAAGATCCACCACCAAACAATTCTGCTTGATAGAATCCAGGTCTCCAGTACCATGCTGCTCCTCTTTCGTCTGAAGCATTTTCCGAAGGAGTTGCCCTCAATTCTACATTATTTGCATCTCTAATCCAGTTAGCATGACCACCAATATTACCAGTAAAATTACCACCAATCCAAGGAGACACCGCACCCAAACCTTGAGCATCAATTTCTAAAGCTGTGTGTGGAGTTTGTGGTGCCATACTTGTCGCAATTGATCTCAAAGCAGTCACTTGAGCTGAAGTGAAAGTGGTTTGAGATGCGTGATTGTAGTATGAAATGGCATAGAATCCAGTATTGTATCCAGAACCACCTACATACCATCCTCTAGCATTAGAGTTGCTAACACTTTCTACTTGTTGGGGTGTGTAAATTTCACCAACACGAAGGTTTGATCCTCTAGAAACTATAGTTCCCGTTCTTCTTGGTCTGGTAGTAGAACTATGAGTGCTGTTATTATCATTATAAACTCCAGCAGCAACCGTGCTATTTACGCCATCAGTGTTCCAAGCAAATTCTGCTGGCATGACAAAACTAGCCATGTACCAAGGACCATTGGCAATGTCAAAATTGACTGCAATTTGGAACGGAGCAACTTGATTATTTAAAGTTGTATATAAGTATTGAATACCCGTGTATGTATTTGTTGGAATGTCTGACAGATTTGCAAATGCTTTTTCTTCTGAAGATCCATCAGAAAAACCTCCACCGATAGTAATCCAATTAAATCCATTCCAAACTTCAATCTTTCCGTTGTCACCATTCAAAATCATAGTTCCTACTGGAACATTACTGGGTTTATTTCCAGCAGTGAACGAGGGCAACGATACACCGCTTGTACTTACAGATGTAGTTCCAGCAACAAAATTTGATGCATTTAATTGTGACATTTTAGATGACTATTCCCCTGATGTATTTAGTAAAAGTTACTAAGGTGTGAACTTTGTACGTGTAGCATTGTAGTTCTGAAGAATTTCCCAATCTTCAAGTCTTCTGTTGTATGCTAGAACGTATCCTAAGAATGCATTAATGTATTCTGATGGGTTACTATCCCATTCTTGACCAATTGAGAATCTATTAATACTTGCACCCCATCCACTAAACGAACCTTGCTCATTCGATGGTATTGGTTTACCATCCAAATAAACAGTGACAAGGTTTCTATCGGCATCAATTCTCAATGCATAGTTGTGCCACGTTCCAGGTTCTAATCGGTCGTGATAAAATCTCGTGTCCGATGAAGATAAAATATCAGATACAAAAATAAAACTATCATCAACTTGCCACCTTAGACGGTTGCTTGTGCCTGAGTGTGCTGAAATTAGAACTTCCCCTCTAGTGGTAGGATTGGTATATCTTGATTGTATCCACATCTGGAAAGTCATTGATCCAGATAGTTGACCAGCAAAATTGTCAATCCGCACCCACTGACTACTTCCATTAAATCCTAATAATTGAGCACTGGGCCAATATCCTGGACTATTTTGTAATACGCCATCATATCCATTTCCAGTTCGATCCCGCCAATTAGAACCATTAAAAACCTCAGCTGAGGTTCCCTGACTATCCAACTCCAAACGCAGTCCACTAGTCACTAGAGTTGGTGAAGTGATGGCAGTAGGAGTTAATCCATGTCGCCCTGCCCTTGCTGCAAAGTTTCTATAAATTTCTTCCTCAGTTAACTCTCTGTCATACCACTGCATACATGAGAGATACCAATTATTCACTCTGTTTGCCCAACCTCTACTTCCAATAACACCTGGACGATTTGCTGCAGTTGGAGTTACCCAATTATTTCTAAAAGATACACTGCCTGTACCATACTGTTCTTGTGCTGGATCAATTCTCTTACCATCTCTATATGCTCTTACATAAGATCCATTCTGGACCACAACATATTGATGCCATTCATTAGATCTAATACCAGCATGGACACGTCGCCCTCCACTGGAATCATAATAAAATCTACTTTCTCCATATGCAAGGCATGGGTTTCCACAAGATCCTGTATTGAATGGATCAAACCCACCTGATCCTGGATAATATGCCCAAAACTCAAAGGTATGTGTAGCATCACCGCCAACCCAGTTGCTATAAAAATTACTTGAAGATGCTGCTCCAGTATTTCCACCTGTAATTGCAATATCTCCATTACCAGCAGTGCTGCCGTTGAGATGTAAACACTTAACACCAGATACAGTCGTGCTAGTGTAACTTGGCCAATTCCTCAACTGTCCATTATTTGAATATCCACTTAGATCATATAAAAATCTTCCGCCATCCGTATATGAATCTGGATCATTTACATCAAACTGCAAAAGGAGACCATTTCGGGTAACCATTTCATTCTCAGTATAGAAGTCCATTGCAACCCATTCGGTTCCATTTCCATACTCTAGAGTTTTTAACTCTGAATTGTATTTTATTTCTCCTGCTGATGGATTAACTGATCTATCCTCAGATGTGCCTACTGGAAATTGAATATGTGATGTTCCACCAGTATCTAAGCAGGAACCAGAGGGCATGAAAATATTCTGATTGCCTCTGCTAGTTATTTCATTAGTAACTATCTTAGACATAATTATTCAACTCCATAACGATCTTTATGTGCTTCAAAGTTTTGTTTAACTTCATAATCAGATAGAGGTCTTCTATAAAATTTAATAACTCCAAATTTTCCACGATACTTTTGACCAGCATCTAAAGTACCGCCATTAGAATCTAACTCTTGACCCATAATTACGCCTCTAGCAAGAGTTGCTGGAGTATCTACAGTTACGCTTGTGTTGATAGAACTAATAAATTCTCCGTTTTTATAATAGCGTACTGTTCCAGCTTCAGACCCCTGATAACTTGGAGTAGCGGTTGCCACAAAATGAAATGCTTTTTGGAGTTCTGTTTTGTATGGAGAAGATACAGAAGGAGTATTTTGAAACTCAATTGTGTTTCTCCCATTAAAAATGAAAAGCATATCGTTACTGGCACCAGTCTCAAAGAAAGTATCGATGCTATTTCCAGCATGAATATACATCCACAGATCTAAGGTCCAAGCTTTTTCACCGCTGATAATTCCTTTATCAAAACTGAAATAATTGGTTGTGTCTTGACCAGATCCGAGATCAATCCAACCACCAGTTCCAGTATCTACTGAAGTTGTTCCATATTTTGTTCCAGTTTCGCCTTGAAGTCCAGCAAGATTCTGAAAGTTGTTCCCAGATCCAGGGTAGCAATCTGCAACTAGTGGGTCAAAATGTACAATAAGACCTTCAGTTACAATACCTTTGGACTTTTTCTTCACCACTCTCCAAGCAGTTCCATCATAAAACTCTAAGGAATCATAATCACGACACCACCTCACCGCCCCTTCTGATGGAGAAGATGGTCTTTCTGAAGCAGGTCCTTCTGGAATAATAAAAGAACTAGTAGAACTTCCCATATCAAAGGAAACTCCAGAAACGTTTAACGTCCCTGTCCCACTTTCAATTTGATTTACTCTTAACTCGCTACTCATACCAATGAGAATCCTAATTCTTGATAATCTGGTTTAACTGCATTGTAGTTTTGTCGAACTTCAGTAGCAGTCAAATTTCTATTATATATTTTCATTGGACCATACTTGCCACGATATTTTTGACCACCATCAAAGTTTCCAGGGGAAGCATTGTTGTCATATTCTTGACCCAAAACGGTTCCAGCAAAACCTGGAACTGCGACTGTGGTGGTTCGACTAATAGTTGTGACATACTCACCATTTTTATATATGTCCAATGTACCATCGTTGGCAACAGCACATACGTTAATTAGTTCGTTCAAAGAACCAATTACTTCACTAGTTGTAGTTGACCCACCACCATTTTGATATTCTAATTGAAATGAAGAATTGAAGAAAAACAAGATATCATTAGTAGCACCACAAGTAAAGAATGTGCTAATACTATTATTTGAAGTTTGATATAGCCACCAATCAATAGTCCATCTAGTCATTCCCGTCATGACACTGCTACTAAAATATGCATAATCACTAGTGTTAGCATTGTCAGTTATGTCTAAGAATCCATTGGCAACATTAGTAGCTCCTGCAAACTGTAGATAAAATCTGGTATTTTTTCCAGAGATATCAAACATCCTATCAGTATACTCATCACCATTATAACTATTCAAATCCAAGGGATTTGTGTGGTAAATTAATCCATTGGTTACAATATCTGCATTTGATGAAGTATCCTTTGGTATTACTCCTTCCCAATCACCATGAGGACCATAGTTAAAACCAAGTGTAGTGGTGCTTGTAGCAATCGAACTTCTAGTTCCATTCCAAGTTTCAAACTCATTAGTATCAATATTATGTCTAATTGAAGTTAGAAAAGTATCCCCACCAGTAGATGTTGTTCTATGTCCAACGTCTCTCTGTGCTTCAGTTCCTCTTGGAATCACTAAGGATTTTGAACTGGATGACATATCGACAACTGTATTTGCAGCAACACTAACATCGTTAGTAGTTCCACCAGGACCATAGCGAAGAGCATCTATTCTAAGTACACTCATATCAATGAACCCAAAGTGTCCAGCTATTGCAATATCTATATTCGTTGTATGCGTCAGTAGTTCCCCAGATCAGTTGTGGAGACTGAGACGAAGATCCTCTTTCGCTTCCAAATGACAATACTCCAGTATTTGCTGTGTGGGCATTGTTACCAGATCCTAAGTTTCCTGGGTCGCAAATTAACATATTGCTACCGAAGTTTCCAGCAGCATTGCCGTCCCAAATAACTGCCCAATAACCTGAACCATTATCTTCATATGGACTATTATTGACAATACCATTGAAGTTTTGAGTAAATGCACCAAAGTCGGCGGTCTGTGAACCACCAGCCTGGTAAGCAGCAGAGTATTGTGCCTTTGTTAATTTGGGCAAAGCGATTCTAATTGTTGATAGGGAGTTCCCACCCGAGTGTGATTGCTCTCTTCCAATTCTGTGAGTACCATTGCCAATGGTACTATTTGTTGTAGATGATGAACTAGAATTGTTCCAAGCAGGAGTAATTGTTGATGGAGATCCATACTCTTGGTGGAAGATCGCAGCATTGTTTGTTCCAAAGAACGCCGCATCATACTTTGCCCAACCGTAATCACCAGTCCCAAACTTATCTGTCGGATCAAATTCCATTAAGAAGGTTCCACTTCCAGCAATAGAGATATATGCTTCAGTGCCTCTAACACCATTATCATATGCTTCTTTAGCAGATGCTGCTGGATTATCCGCAGTGGTTCCTTTGTTACCACCTCCACAAACTGCCCAATAAGCTCCAGTCCAAACTTCTAAAGTTCCATTATCGGTGTTTAAAATCATCTCACCTGCAGATGGACTAGATGGTCTAGTTGCAGTAGTATAACTTGGGAGGGCAAATCTTCCCTCAACATCCAAAGTGTGACCAGATGGAACTCTAACTGTATTAGAGAATGTTCCTATTCCTTGTAGATCATGTACTGATAGTGTGCTCATGGTTTATACGATACTCCAACTTCCACCCGAAGTGATGGTGATAGTAACATTGTTATTTATAGTGATAGGTCCAGCAGACATACAGTTGTCAGCAGCAGCAACCGTAATGTTTTCACCTACCGTCTGACGGTTACGCTTGAAGATGCCGTAGGTATCAATCCACTGCTTATCGCCAGACGCTCTCAGAACAGTTGTCTTCTGACCACTGGAGAGTGCTTCAGTTGCATCGATGTTAAGACCGCTGCTACCACGAACGCTAACTCTATATGAGGTTTGCTCACTAGAATCTCCGTGGAAGTTCCAAAGACCATCCCCGCCCATTCTGGCTTTGCTAGTTCCTCCGATCTGGAAGTAGATGTCGTTAGCAGCAGAAAGTCCAGTATAACTGTTAGTTGCGAAATAGAATCTTCTAACGCCATCAGTGGAATTGATAGCAACGTTAGTTGAACCACCGAGATATGGAAGACCCAGTGCAGTGTAACCTTGAAGTCTAGCAGCGTTCAGATTTGCACATTCTGTTGTGGAGGTAACGGCAATTGGAGCAGTACCAGTTGCAACCGTGGACTTAAGTTGACCATCAGTTTCAATAGTTCCACCAACATTAAGTCTAGAACCTGCGCCAGTGTTGCCTGCTTTATTGATAAACCATCTACCAGTATCTTCATAAATTGCCAGGTTACAAGTTCCACCAGAACCGATTCCATTAACAGTAGTTACTGCCGAAGGACTGCCAAATCCTTTGATGACAAACCAAGACGCATCTGCATCATCAACACCCAAAGCCCATCCAAAATCATTGTCTTTATCGTCAAAAGTAATGGAAGGAGATCCACCATCACATCCAAAAGTAATACGACCTTGATTAGAGCCACCATCTTCAAAGATAGCAAAAACATCTGTACCAATAGCATTATTTGTAATGTGTAATGGTGCTCCAGGATTGGATTGTCCAATTCCAAGTTCACCATCACGGAAGTAAACATTGTTGTAGGACAGGTGAGTGCCATTCCAATTCAGAGTATTTGTATCATTACCGAAACGAAGACCACCGTTAGTCGAAGTTCCTTTACCTGCGATTACTGCAACGTCAGTAGCAGCCTTTGCGATAGTAATACCATTAGCATCACCCAAACTCAACGAAGTAGCGTTGTTGGTGAATGTACCTTGAGTACCAGTGACAACAGCAGCGGTGATGTTTGCACTAGCGTCTCTCTTGACGATTGTATTGAGAGTTGCAGCGGTTGCTGGTTCTGCACCTTGGAGATAGCGAGCGTCCAGAGTAGAAGTAGCACCATCATTACCTTCATGCCATACGGTGTTACCATTGACAGTCAGAGAGTTTGCATTGATTCTAAGCGTACCTTGACCATCTGTACTAGAACCACCAGAGACGATCAAACGAACGTCATAGTCACCAGCAGAGCCACTAGAACGGAAATCAAGAGTTGGTGTGGAAGAAACACCAGTCTTACCAAACTCAATGAAAGGACCATTTGCATTATCCGAAACAGAGAAAATCTGAACGGAGTTTGACGAGAGTTCATTAGCAGATGTTACAGTCCATCTGGAACTTCCAGAAGCACTAGGACCAACCAATCTTACATCATCTACAGTATTACTTGCGGTGAATGTGATGGTTCCTGTGATAACACTGTAGATTGCTCCATCATTACCAGTTCCTTCTACAATTGCACCAGAACCAGTATCGACAACTATGGTGCCGATGTTTTGGATTGCTTGGGAATCTGCATAGACGGTATAAGTTCCGCCCGCTACAAGATTGCCACCAGAATTAACAGTTACATGGAAGTTTGGAATGTAGAGAGAATACTTACTTCCAGATCCAGCAACATAGAAGTTCTCAAGAACAAACTTGTCACGACCAAGAACTTCTGGTAAGAACTGTTGACCAAGGGTTCCATGTCCACGGTTGTCACCCATGTTGTGACCAGACTGATACCAAAGACCACCCTGACCATTTAAGTAAAGTGCGTTTGGACCAGCAGTTGCGCCAGAAGCATGAACTCCCTTTCCAGCGACTGCGGGATTTGCATTTGGATCATCACGACCATCATTATTCTCAGACCAGATTTGATACCAGTTGCTGAAGGTCGCGGCACTTCCACTGTTGCCACGGATCCACAGATTATTGTTATCGGTGAATCCAAGTTGAGTAGAAGCAACAGGAGTACCCTGAGTTCTTCTGAAAGTGAGAACACCGTGAGTAGTTCCCCCATCAGAAAGACCAGTTGCGGTATTGTTTCTTAAGTGTGACTGCAAACCTGTTGCACCACCAGAAGGTGCAGGGTTGGAAGTTGTAGATGAGGTCACTGTATTCAGTGTATCTGTATTGGTTGCAGAACCAATAATATCAATAGTGTAACTTCCAGAAAGAAGTGATTGAGCGATTTTACCCTGAGTGAGAGTGGATGCGTTAGTTAAATCAACAGCAGAAAGTCTTCCTTGAGCACCCTCAATAAATTCTGCTGTCAGTCCAGAACCAGTTCCCTGGTCAATACGAACACTACCATTGGCATCAACAATAAATCCACCTTCGGTTTGGTTTGCAAGAGCTTGGTTTGCTACATCCTTACGGAATCTTACGAGACCATAGTTACCATAGACTGTAGTATTAGTTGTGACGTTATTTGCCTTTCTAATATCAATACCGATGTTGCCAAATGCGCGGTTGATGGTTCCTTTAACAGCTGTGAGGTTTGCTGCTTGGGAAGGAGCACCAAGTTCTGCTGGAATTGTTGGTGTAAAGTCTGCAGCATATCCCGTGCCACCGTCAGTCATCTGAATTGCAGTGATGGCACCATTTGTGACTGTGAAGGATGCTCTTGCACATCCATCACTTGTAGAAGTGATTGGATTAGAATTACCATCAACACCACCCTCAAGTGGCAGGTTCTGATAAACCTGGCTTCCTGACTGTGGAGTGTAACCAGTACCACCAGAGGTAATGGTTACACTATCAATATAAGTATTATCAGTTAGAGATCCAGTGACGACCATAGCGTCATCGGATGCAGGTCTAATAGACTGCAGAGCATACTCATAAGAGGAATCTCCTCTCAGGAATGTGAAGGAGTTTGCTACGCCTCTAGATGCAAGACGCTCTGGATCGATTGTACCAGCAACGATGTTAGATGCGTCAATGTTAGTAGAAGTTAACTGTGTCCAATTAGCAGCATCAGATGCAGAGGTATTTACGACACGAGTGATGTCAATAATTCTCTTTCTATCAACATTACCGCTTGTCGTGGATGCTGCAGTAGTAGTTACCTGATACTCATTAACATTGTTTACTGTGACCGTGTAGAATCCATCTGGAGCAGTTCCAGATGTAAAGTCAAGGTAAACGAGGTCACTAGTGCTCAGACCATGACCATTCTCAGTGACTACGATGGTTGTTCCACCACCTTGGGCATAGGTTCCAGATCCTTCGGTTGCACTTGCACCATCAAGGATAAAGTCGCCAGCGTCAAACTTGATGCTGTTTGCAATATCAACAGAAAGTCTTGCTTCAACAAGACCACCGATAACTGCGGTAGTTCCAGATGCTGGTGGATTGATGCTGACTGTTGGTGCAGAATAGTAACCCTTACCAATATTTGTAATAGTTACGCTTACAACGGAACCGTTAAGGATATTTGCTGTCGCTGCAGCTTGTACACCATTAACAGTGTCATCTGGTTGACTGATTGTCAAAGTTTCGGTTTGGGTTGTGTATCCAGAACCAGCATTACTGATATTATATTGATAAACCGCACCATCATTGTATGCAGTGATTACACCTCTTGCTGTGGTGGAACTACCAACAACAATATTTGTGAGAGTAAACGAAGAATTCTGATTTGGAGTAAATGCCAAGTATTGACTATCCAAATCATTCTCAAGAATGTAGGAAACTGCAATACCCTGAGTTGTGAACTGTTGGGTTCCTGTACCCTGGCTAGTCAGGTCAATTGCAGTTCCTGCGCTAGCATTTGCCTCAGAAACTGCAAGTTTGATCGTATTTGTATTAATTACAATCGCGTAGTATTGGTTGCCTGTAGCAAGACCGCCAATATTAGCAGTGCCCTGAGTATAAGTTAATGAATCCCCAGTGGTTAAACCGTGGGAAGAGATGGTGATCTCTTCTGTGCTGGTGTTTACATCAGATGGAGCAACATTGAAAGTTGTAGAAGTTGTTTCAATCGCAATGTCACCAGCGTTTGCATCTTCAATCGCAAGACGTTCTTGAGTGGATGCAACGGAGGTGATGTTGAATGGACGAAGTGCTGGGATCTGATCAATGTTGATCTTACCAGTCGAGGTCAACTGAACCAGAGCAGATGGAACTGCGTTTGTGGAATATGGTTGGTTCAGGTATGGACCAAGGTTGTTGGAGATGTAATCTCTAACTGCTGCCTGCGTTGGAAGTAGAGCATCGGATGCGAACGCACCACCAAGGTTATCATCAGCAGAGAATCCAGTAATTGTAATGTCTCCACCAGTGATCTTAATCGAGGACAGTTCGGAGATACTAACCGTACCAACAAAGCTGATAGCACCAGTTCTATTGAAGATGGTAACAAAGTTACCAACTTTGAAGTCACCGAATTCGTTAGTACCAGAGGTGTATACCTGACCGAAAGATTCTTCACGAGCTTCAAATGAAGTCCCTCTACCAATACCACCGTTCTGAGGAAGAGCAGCGTAGGTGTTACCAGATCCTGCATATTCCCAAGTGTGGGAAGAAGAGTTGACGATAGATGGTCTATGGAGTTTGATGGTTGCTCCAACCAGTGGAGAACTTCCACCACCAGCAATATTACCATTCTGGTAACTGAATACAGAACTATCACTATTTCTAGTCAGATTCAGAGACTGGTTTGTTGTGATAGTAGCATTAATCTGAGAACCAGGACTACCACTATTGATTACAGTCTCAAGAATGATTACTTCTTGTGCCGAGTTAGTATTTGTAAACTCGTCAAATCTGATAATATAATCTTCAATAGGAATGTTAGTTAATCCTGGTGCAGTAATTTGGATCTCCTGTCTTCCAGTTTCAACTCCATTACCATCAACTTCGTTAGTTACAGATACAACTTGTGCAATATCAAAGACATATGGTTCTGCACGGAAACCAGTTGCACGCAGAGAATAAGTACCAAAGTTAGAAGCAGAGTTAGTTACAGATGCATAACCACCCGACTGACAGACGATACCATCTTGACAGAAGATAGCAAAGACCGAAACCAACTGAGTGTAACCATCGTTGATAACGTTGTATGCAGTACCACCAAAGGAGATGATAGTG
>Ga0255768_10004522_pt1 | contig 13557 bp, 12 predicted proteins | sample 071ome_33_FD_179983 | JGI IMG/M metagenome (GOLD analysis project Ga0255768, IMG submission 179983) | Coastal salt marsh microbial communities from the Groves Creek Marsh, Skidaway Island, Georgia - 071412AT metaG (version 2) | ecosystem: Environmental > Aquatic > Marine > Intertidal zone >...
TCGCCGAAAGGAGTCGACTTCATGGTCACGTCGGCATCCGGTGGACTTTCCACTTTCGTCATCCCCGATTCCGCCGAATGCGTTGTGGAGATGCGAACCACTCCAACTCAAGCGGGTGCTGAAACTCTTGACGAAGTCCATGCGCTTCTCGATCCCACATGGGATGCCACAGCTGAGCTTGTACTTGCACGTGACGGATGGAAGTTGGACGACACCGGTCCGGCAGCGGACTTTGCACGTGAACTCGGGTCGCACTTGAACACGGCTGCGACTTTCGACGCTCCCTACTGGATGGAAGCGCCGATGTGGCAGCAGGTGTGCCCCACCTTGATCTGCGGACCTTCGGGCGGTGGACTCCACGCCATCGACGAGTGGGTGAGCCTTGACCAAGTTCGGTCCTTCGCTGAAGGCCTGACATCAAGCATTCAATCGCTGTGACCTGCTTCCCGTGCTAGGGAGCGACCACGTAGTCAACGAACCTCTCGATCGTCCGCGCTTCATTGCCACGCTCTTTCACAAACTTTGATGTGCGTTTGTTGCCCGAGATGACGATGGGCTTCGCGCGAGTCCCTTTCATCCGCAACGTCCCCTCGTTCACGAGGATGTAGCGGTTCCTCTTCCCCGTCCAGAGCAACTCAGCTCCCGGTCGAACGATTACGGACACGCCTTCTGCCACGCGAATCGTCGATGAGATTCGGTACGGAGCCTTACGCGCGGGGATGACCAGGTCCGACGCCACTTTGCCGCCGGAAAAATCAGCAGTGGCCTGGACCGGGCCTTGCGTCGGAACGTTCGGACGCGAGCAGCCTTGAGCGCATGACGACACAACCGTCACGTCGTAGATCGAACTTGCCTTGCCGACGATCTCGAAGGTCTTGGCGCCGGTGGAACGGACCTGTCCTGTGTCCTTGTCATCAACAGAGACCACCGGGCCGGGCATGGCAATCGCGAGCCGCAACTGGCCGTATTCATCCTCGGGCTTTGCGGGTGGCTCCGCAGTGCTGTTGTACCGGAACCTGAAGATCACTTCGTCCCCCGACCGGATCGCATAGACATCCTCGTCGGCGTTGGTCCTCACACTTTGAAACGAGCAACTGACCGTGAACTCGGTCGACGTCTCGGCATATCGGGCGTCATCAGCGAAGCACAGCGAGTTGTCCTCGTTGTCTGTCGCCGAATCCTTGAACTGGTCAATCGAACTGATGCCGAAGAATCCCGCAATCGACTTTTCCAGGCCGAACTCCAAGGTGCCCGAGACGGTCGCGTCTGGAGACACGGCAACGTCGCCTTCGTACCGAAGGCAGCCTGTCAAGACGATGGCCAAAAGCGGCAGGAGACCCATGCATATCCGGTGCGCCTTCATGGACATTGACGGTACCGCAATCTCTGTCTCCTGAATCCGCGCCAACTGTTTAAAAACCTCAAAGGCAGGTCGCGTATCGAATACTCTCGGAAAGTTCGACAGAATCAAGCGGCGGCAAATTTGGTAGGGAGCTTGAGCGTGAATCAGGGGCTTCATTCACCAAAACGGATGAGTGCGATGCTCACCGCCATTTTCGTGACGTCTGCATGTCTTGGTCTGGGTGGTTTTTCGCTATCGTCCGAAGCCTCCGCAGCGGGTAAGAAAGGGACCGTCAACTTAGGGCAACTCAATCGCCTCGCCGCCCAGAATTCCGATGGCATGGCCTGCGCGTACGAAAAGCCGGCTGTCTACATCCAGATCCCAGCGGTCAGTGTTCCGCGATCAGGCTCGGCCATCGCAGCTGTGGGAAGAAACATCAACACCGATGCTTTGAGTTTGTTCAGAGTCGACGCATCGACCAAGAAGTCCGCATTGGTCGGTGGCCCGATTCCGCAGCCCGCCTCGGGTGGGGCAAACCGAGTCTGCAACGTCGTGGCGAACGATGGCGTTTCCACCATTGCCGTGCAGATAATCGCCCCCAACGGCTCACGCCAATGGCTCGTTGCACAGCCCGGTTCAGATGTGACAACGCCGTTGTCCACCGACCTCCAGACTTCTCTCACGCCCTCGGCAGCCGTTTCACCCGACGGCAGCCTCGTCTATGTGGTTGCGGCCACATGCGCTAACTGTGCGGACGGATCGAGTGTGCAAGTGTTCGATTCGGCATCTGGGCAGCGCAAGGGAACCTTCGCGCTTCCTGAACCGGCGACATCGGTCGATCTTGCTGCGCATGCCGGCGGCCTCGTGGTGTCCGCTGAGACATCCCGTGGACTCCATCTGTGGTCCCTCAGCCCGACGACTGATTCCGTGGTCGCGGAGCGAGTGATCGCGAACGACGCCTCATACGAGCCGGCGATCACGGACTCGTGTTCGAGTCGTCCAGGAATCAATGCCGTAGACGATGGCTTCATCATCACCGCGAAGAAGCGCTTGGATTTCTCCGAACTTCTCGCGCAAGCCGGTCTCGATCCGGAGACGAACCTGCCTACGCAGAGCCTGGTGCGCGTGCTCGACAACACCACCCTCGAAGATCGAGTCGCACTTGAGGCATCTGCCGTGTATTGCCCCGTCGCCGGACCCGGTCGATCGAGTTTGCTCATCTACGAGGATGGCTACTCCACATCGACCGGCGCCCTTTTGGGTTCACTGAAGAACGCTGATTCATGGAAAAACATTCAAGATGGCACTCGAGCCTGGGGTACTTATGATTCTCCCCTGAAGGTGAACGCGTGGGGGATCTCGTATCAGGAACGGACCCCTAAGTGGGTATACCCAAGCCCAATGGACCTATTGCTGGCCTCGAATTCGTCCACTCCCACGTGGGAGTGGACGCCACTTCGGGAGGTCATGACATCCCCGGCTCTGCAGGCACGCGTCAACGATATGAACGCCCTACTCGAAGGTGACTACTCCATATACGGACTCTGGTTCGACGACGAGCATGCGAGGGTCGAGGCTGACTTTGAACGCCAGGGGTCCACCATTCGGTACGTGAAGCCCCATGGCTACTGGAAAGAGCGGGGCCTGAAAATCGTCTATTCGAATCCTCAGATCACCTGCAGTCGATCCACGACCAAAGCATTTCCCAACACCTATAAGGCTGACCGCAAGGCTAAATGGAGTTGTTCCAAAGGATCTGGAGGGTGGAAGAGGATCAATGCTCTCGCCGAATCTGCGGTCGAAGATTGGGCGCGCAGCTTCCAAAAGGGAGCAGAGAGTGACGCCTACACAATCGTTAAAGGGACGAACCTCGAATCTGCCGATGAGCGAGTTGTTCGGTGGGGCGGCGCGGGCTTGCGTTCACAGGGCACCGTTGTTGCATGCCTACCGACGGAGTGCCGCATAGCTAATTACTACAACGAGTTCACACTGGAGAAACTGGATCACAAGATACCTCGTTTAACCAAGTCGGGTGACGTTCGATGACGCGCCAGGGCATTCACGTCAGACGCGCGCTGCTGTTCATCACAGGTGGACTCCTGATCCTTGGCCTCATCACGATTCCGACGGCGCAGGCAAACCCTGGCATGTCAGTGACCCGGATAGTCACTCTCCCCGAGGCATCGACCAGCATCGCACTCAGTCCCGACGAATCTACTATTTTTGCCACCAGTGGCGAAGGTAATCTCCTTGCCGCAATCGATGTTTCGACAGGCGATTACCTATGGGCATCGCCGCTCGCTGCCTTTCCCCAAAAAGTCGTCGTCGCGTCATCCGGTGAAATTGGCTACGTCGCGCTGGCGAACAAGTCGATCGCCGTCGTTGACCTGAGCGACGGATCGGTACGCGAAACCTTTCGAGTACCGGGCAAACCCGTAGACATGGCTCTTTCGGCGAAAGGCCAACGACTGTGGCTTGTGCATTCCCGCAGATCCGTGTCGGTCCTAGACCCAGATGACGGCTCGATACTCGCCACGATGGATACGGGCAGGGCTCCAGAACGCCTCGCCATCAATCGGTCTGGATCGCGCGGTTACGTTCTTGATGTCTGGTTCGCCGACACTCTCCGGCAATACAACGGAAAGAAACTACGACCTATCGCAACGATTGACGTGCCTCCGGCACCAGAGTCGATGTCCTTGAGCCCAAATGGCAAAACGATGGTGGTGAGCCACAACCCTCCGGGCGCAAGCCGCAAGCAGAAATACAGTCTCGTCGACACAAAGAAAGGTCGAGTTTCCGAGACTTTCTCGCTTCGTCACTCGGCTGAATTAATGTCCTTCGCCCCAACCCCTCTGGTCGTCACGAATTGCACTGATCGGGCCGAACCTGCCACGTGCACCGCATCAAGACTTGGACGCGGTCAGGCAATGATCATGGCGGGAGACTTCGTCGATGATGAGTCATCTGTTGCAGTCCTGGATTTTGAAACGAAACAAATAGTGTCGAAGATTGAGTTGCCTGAGATGTGTAATGGAAGTCTTTTTGATCTGTCGGACATGGCTCTTGCACGCACGTCCGCCACAGCCTTCGTCTCAGTCGCCTGCTTTCGGGGACCTGATGCACTCGCAGTAATCGATCTGTCCACCCAATCAGCCGCGTAATCGTCTGCGTAGTTGCCGACGCCTAAACAATTGAGTCTTCTCAGTTCCATTCGTGAACTAACCATGGTGGAGGTGCCGGGAATCGAACCCGGGTCCGTGCAGGATCTTTCCGTTCTTCTACGTGCGTAGCCGTGCTGTCGCTTTCTCGGCCCCCGCGCTTTGTACGGCACTTCGCGGTGGCGGCCCAGTCACTGTTTGGTTTTCCGCCCGCTCCCGTGACCGGAGCGATTGGTGAGTCCCCTAGCGACGTCAGACCCCAATTCGGGGACGCATTGGGCTGACGGCAGATTAATTACTTATGCCGCGAGGGCGTAAGCGTCTGCAGACTGCGTCTTTTTGGCAGTTATTTGTTTCCCAGGATGTTTAACGAGATCACCTGAGCTTCTCGGCACGCTTCTCCGGGCAGAACGACTGTCCGTCGAAACCTGTCACCCCCTGTTGAGTTATCCCCTAATTGTACGCCACGTTGCGGGGCGCAATTTCACGCGTCGGAGACGACGTGGGCTTCCCCCTGAGCGTCGGGAGCCGTGTGGTGCGGGAGACGAACAACCAGGGCACCAATGATGACGAGGGCCGGAATCGTGATGCTCACCAAGAGCACGGCGGTGTAGTTACCGGTGACGTCATGGCCGAGTGAGAACAGGACAGGACCGATTGCTGCCCCCGCAATGCCAACGGAGGTGACCACACCTCGGATCGAACCGATGTGGAGGGTGCCGAAGTAACGCGGCAGTTCCGTGGCTTCGACCACTCGCATGGCCCCGCCGGCGGCGCCGATCAGCATGCCGAAGGAGATGGCGATGAACCCTGGGCTCACAACGGTGGCTGTGAGGAGACCACCGACCATCATCGCCATAGACAAGACCAGCACGAGCCGAGGGGAAACACGGTCAGCCAAGGCTCCGATTCCTAGCGTCGCGATCAGCGTCGCGAGGGTCTGCGGGAGGAAATTGGCTGCCGCTTCCGCCGGAGTGAGTCCCCGACTACCCAACAGATCAATCTGATGGAAGACCACCGCGGTAGTGATCGCGGAAATCGTGGCGACGGCTGCAGTGACAAGCCAGAAGAAACTCGTCCGGAGAGCCTCTCTTCGGGTGACACCCCAGACCTCGACGTTGCTCGGAGGGGGCTCTGGATCCCCGTCCACATGCTGACCAACATCACTCGGACGATTACGTATTCCGAATAGGGCGATAGGCAGAACAATCGCCCAGACGATGAGCCCTTCAACGATCCAGGTAGTGCGCCAGCCGAAGTCGGAGATGAGTCGTTCGCCGAGCAGCGGAAGGAGCGTCATACCCACCCCGCCGGCGGCCGCCACGATGCCCATGGCAAAGCCTCGCTTTCGGGTAAACCACAAGGCGACCGCAGTGGTGGCCGTCAGGTTCAACGCCCCTTGCCCCATCATCCGAATGCCGATGAATCCGACGGTGAGGCCCACAATGTTTGCGACCAAGGACATTCCGACGAGCAAGCCACCGAACAGTGCTCCGATGATTGCCATCGTGCGTCGCACGCCGTAGCGGTCGATTGCTTGACCTATCCACGGCAACGCCAGTGCTCCCACGAGCGTGCCGATCAGGTACGCGGTGGTCATCTGCGTACGCGAGATTCCCAGGTCTTCGATCATCGGATCGACGAAGACGGAGACACCGTACGTCTGACCCGGACCCGTGAGCGCAAGCACAACAGCGGCGAAGCCCACCACCCGCCACCCGTAGAAACCCCTAGTTGGTGCCGGAATCAGTGAAGTTCCGGAAAGAAATCCCACCTGCTACTCGATCCCCTTATCGCGCCTACCGACCGCCTTCTGCGCCTCGCGCTTTGCCTCCCGCTCGGCAATAGCGTGCCGCTTGTCGTGACTCTTGCGGCCACGGGCAACGGCGAGTTCGATCTTCGCGTAGCCATCCTTGAAGTAGAGCGAAAGCGGAACCAGCGTGACGCCGGTGTCCTTCACCTTGCCAGCGATACGCCGGATTTCCTCCTTGTGGAGCAGGAGTTTGCGCGAACGCCTGGGCTCGTGGTTTGTCCAGGTGCCGAGGTCGTACTCGGGAATGTGAACACCCTTCAGCCAAACCTCGCCGTTGTCGTAGAAGCCATAGCCATCGGTGATCGTGGCACGGCCCGCACGCAGGCTCTTCACTTCTGTACCGGTCAACTGCAGTCCAGCTTCGTAGACATCCTCGATTGAGTAGTCGTGGCGAGCCTTGCGATTCTGCGCGATCAGCTTCTTGCCCGATTCGCGTGCCATGTCAGTGGTCTCCGAGCTTGGCGTGCTCTTCGATTAGGTCACCCTTGCGCTGTTCAGACCAGGCGATAAGCATCAGGACGAGGGAAATGACAGCAAAGACAAACACCCAGAGATACAGGTAGATGTCCATGGCCGCTCCGATGGGGGGACTACCGGGCAGATAGTTGCGCAGCAGAGGAAGCGCAAAAAGAATCGCGCCGTTCCACGTCAGCAGTGCAACCTCGAAACGTCGACGATTCGTGACGGTCAGTAGGGCTGCGATAAAAGCTAGAACAGCCACCGTGATAGCCATTCCGAGCAGAACAACTGCGAACGCCTTCGTGGAAAAGGCCCGATTCAACTCGATAAGGGCGATGGGGACACCGTCTTCGTCAGTAATGCTCGCGTTAATGTCCCAGCCGCTCACCGAACCATCGATGTCCAGTGACGACGTAAGGGTTCCCGTGGTCTCGTTGACGCCCCCGGAGCCTCGCTCGAACGTCTCGACCAACATGGAGGTGAAGCCGTTGTGGGAGTCGAGTGGGTACGCCGAGACCTCTCCCGAGGTACCGACTTGGACCTCGGCGTATCCAATCGGCTCACCCTTGGCGAAGCGGACCTCGTGCGTTCCATCAACGGCGAAGATCGTGACGCGGATGCCCTGGTTCAGCCGATTACCGTCATCAAGGAGATCGGCGTTGCTGACGAGGAACTGAAATCGCATGGTGAGCATGTTCGTTCTGGCGTCGAAGTCCACAGGTTCGGCAATCGACAAAACATCGGGCTGGTCCACCGCAGAACTCGACGTGGTGGTCAGATCACCTTCGACCTGGTATGCCCGAACGACTAGGCCGTAGGCAACCGCGAATATGAGCAGCGAGACAAGACCTACGACGATTCCCCGCGTCGACAACCGGCGCGGACGCGGATGTGCAGCCAAGTCGGAAAGGGACTGCCGGCCCATGGCGTACCTCCCGACGAACCTCGACGCTTGATTGCCGACCGTCTCAACGGCCGCTCCGTTAGCAGGGAATCGGGGAACGCGATCCGCCGAACCAACCCCGGGGATCATACGGCGTGCCGTTGATGCGAACTTCAAAGTGCAGGTGGTTGCCCGTGGACCAGCCAGTTGAACCCACTCCACCGATCGTCTCGCCCTTGCTCACCACTTGACCGATCTTCACGTTGGTCGAGGACATGTGGGCGTAGAAGGTGGTCATGCCGTCACCGTGCACGAGCATGACGGCGTTTCCGTAGGCCCCACCACTGCTGATGGTGGCCACCGAGCCGTTGTCCGCGGCAACGATGGGAGTTCCCCCGGGTGCTGCTATGTCCCAGCCGGTGTGGCAGGACTTGCGGTTGAAGATCGGGTGCACGCGCGGACCTGGGTTGGACGACGGAGTGCCATTCGTCGGCATCATCAGTGACCCAGTGGCGGTGAAAGCAGGCGCGGCGGCAGGAGGTGGCTCTTCCCCTCGCTTACGCGCCTCTTCTGCAGCCTTGCGGGCGGCCTCTTCGGCTTCTTTGCGTCGTCGTTCTTCTTCGGCTGCGGCCTTGCGTGCTGCGGCGGCAAGCCGCTGCTGCTCGGCAACCAGATCCTCGTAGCGCTTCTTTACCTTGGACTTGAACGCCTGAGCCTGGTTCAGCGCAGCCTTACGTTCCTTACGGAGTTCGCTGACCTTCTCCTGCTTTTCCTTCGCCTTGCGAAGCGCGGCGCGTGCCTCCTCGAGGGCTTTCTCCGCCGCGGCATCCTCGGCCTCGGCCTCGAGCTTGAGCGCCTCCAGCCGAACACCCTGCATCACGAGATCGGCCTCGGTCTGGGTTAGCGACTTCTGCACACCGGCCTGCATCCGACTGACGGTGTCGACGCTTGCCAACCGAGCCTGGAAATCTCCGGGACTGCTGGCGTCGAGCACGACCTCGATCTCGGCGAGCGGACCGCGCGTGTAGACGGCGCGCGCCATGTCGTCCATCTGCCCATGGATGTCGTCGAGCTTGCCCTCGACCACAACCTTCTGCTGCTGGGCAACGCGCAGCGCCACCCGAGCACGCATCGCACGCGCCTGCGCTGCCTGGGCTTCTTCGCGGGCCGCTCGCGCCTCGGCGAGAGCCTCTTGGCGGGCCTCCTTCGCGGCTTGCCAGCGAGCGTCCACATCCTTGAACGTGGAGACCGCCTTCTTGACTTTCTTGCCGGCCTTCGCGAGGGCGTCTTCGGTGGCGTCGATCTGCGATTCCACGTCGCGCTTCTCGGCCTTGAGTTCAGAACTCGACTTCCCCGAGTCCTTGTCTGCGGCCCGGATGGCCTGAGCCGGTCCGAGGGGGCCGGTAAGGACGGAAGCGGTGAGACCGAAACCCGCAACAATCAGGGCAGGGGTCAGTAGACGGCGGGGAAGCACCCGCCCAGGATAACCCCAGGAGTAACAGAAACCTCAGTTGTCACACGCGGAGGTACTTGCGCAATGTGAAGAAGGCGGCCAGGGAGGCCAGCAGTATGCCGGTGAGCAGCAGGATCGGGGCGATCGCCACGACAGCGTCCCAGCCCACGAAGGCGGTGAACTGGAAGGACGGGGCGAGGACCCGGTCGATGACGAAGCTCTTGACCGCCACCAGCCCGACAACCGCCAGCCCCGCTCCCAGAGCAGCTGCTACCGCCGCCTCGAGCAGGAACGGCAGTTGGATGTAGAAGTTGGAGGCGCCGACCAGTCGCATGATGCCGGTCTCCCGGCGTCTACTGAACGCTGCAACGCGCATCGTGTTCACGATGAGCAGCACCGTAACCACGAGCATCACGATTGCGATGATGAGCGCGATAGCTTGGAGACCGTTGAGTAATCGGAAGAACTTGTCCAGGATCTGGCGTTGATCGTTGACCTGTTCAATGCCTGGTCTTCCCGCAAAAGCCGACGCCACAACGTCGTATTGCGTGGGGTCGGCGAGCTTGACACGGAACGATTCCGGCAGGGCCTCAGCAGTGACGTTCTCCACGATCGGAGAGTTCGCGAACTGCTCGCGGAAGCGCTCGTAGGCCTCGTCCTTCGACTCGAAATAGACCTCGTCCACCAACGGTCGCAATGACTCGAGGTCCGCACGAATTTGATCACGCTGCGCATCGGTCACAGCGCCGCTCGCGCAGGATGCAGCGTCACTTCCCCGCGAACACAGGAAGATTGAAACTTCGACTTTGTCGTACCAGAAGTCCTGCATCGTGGTTACCTGTGCGCGCACCAAGAGGCTGACACCGAAGAGTGCAAGCGAGACCGCCACCGTGATGATGACAGCGAACGTCATCGTCAGGTTGCGGCGAAGGCCCGCGCCAACCTCGCTGGTAACGAACGTCGCGCGCATTAGCGGGCGTATCCGTACACACCGCGCGACTGGTCGCGCACCACATGGCCGGTTTCAAGTTCGATGACGCGTCGACGCATCTGGTCAACGATCTGGGCATCGTGGGTGGACATGATCACCGTGGTGCCGAGCCGGTTGATCCGGTCTAGCAACTTCATGATGCCTACCGAGGTGTTCGGGTCGAGGTTTCCGGTGGGCTCATCGGCGATCAGCAGCATCGGCCGGTTTACGAATGCTCGGGCGATCGCTACGCGCTGCTGCTCACCACCAGAAAGCTCATCGGGACGTCGATCCACTTTGTCTTCCAACCCCACGACCTCGAGCACCTCGGGCACGACCTTGCGGATGTGAGAGCGGGGCTTGCCGATGACCTCGAGGGCGAAGGCAACGTTCTCGAACACGCTCTTATTGGGCAGCAACCGGAAGTCCTGGAAGACGGTGCCGATCTGGCGGCGAAGCGCCGGGATCTTCCAGTTCGAGAGTCGATTCAGCTCCTTGCCCAGGACCCAGACCTGCCCGGAGTTCGGGCGCTCCTCGCGGAGAACGAGGCGAAGGAACGTGGACTTTCCCGAACCCGAGGGACCCACGAGGAAGACGAACTCACCCTTCTCGATCTCCAGGGACACGTCATCTAGCGCCGGCCGGTTCTGGCTCGGGTAGGTCTTGCTGACGTGGTCGAAAAGGATCACAACTGCCTCGTGGTCGGGGGAATCGTTCGCGGGCCATCGGCAGTCTAAGCACAGGCCGGGCTGGAGCCCGTCAGGACGCGGCCGCCTGTTGCCTACGCCACCTGATGCCCGATGCGATGAACTCGTCGATCTCGCCGTCGAGGACCGCCTGGGTGTTACCCGTCTCCTGCTCGGTCCGCAGGTCCTTGACCATCTGGTACGGGTGCAGAACGTAGGAACGCATCTGATTTCCCCAGGACCCAGACGAATCTCCCTTCAGGGCATCGATCTTGGCCTGTTCCTCTTGGCGCTGCCGCTCCAGCAGTTTCGCCTGCAGGATGCCCATGGCTGTCGCCTTGTTCTGCAACTGCGAGCGCTCGTTCTGGCAGGACACCACGATGCCCGTTGGAATGTGGGTGATGCGGACGGCCGAGTCGGTGGTGTTCACACCCTGCCCGCCGGGGCCGCTGGAACGGTAGACGTCGATGCGTAGATCGTCTTCGGGGATGTCCATGCTCTCGGTCTGCTCGACCACCGGGATAACTTCAACGCCCGCGAAGGATGTCTGTCGACGACCCTGGTTGTCGAAGGGCGAGATGCGCACCAATCGGTGAGTGCCCTGTTCAACGGACAACGTGCCGTACGCGTAGGGAGCCTTAACCGCGAAGGTGGCCGACTTGATTCCTGCTTCTTCCGCATACGAGGTGTCGTAGACCTCTACGGACCAGCCGTGACGCTCGCAGTAGCGCAGGTACATGCGCATCAGCATTTCTGCCCAGTCGGCAGCGTCTACACCTCCGGCCTCGGACCTGATGGTGACCAGCGCTTCTCGCTCGTCGTACTCACCCGAGAGCAAGGTCCGAACTTCGAAATCGCTCGCGTCCTTCTCGAGTGCATCGAGTTCGGCCATCGCCTCTTCGAGCGCACCCTGGTCGTCTTCGGCCTCGGCCAATTCGATGAGTACCGGCAGATCGGCAACCCGTGACTTCAGATCGTCCATTCGGCGCATCTCGCCCTGCAGGAAGGACAACCGCGAGGTGACCTTCTGGGCGTTGGCTTGGTCGTCCCACAGGTCGGGGGCGGATGCCGCTTGTTCAAGTTCGGCGATCTCGGCCTCGGTGGCTGGGATGTCGAAGACCTTCTCCAGATTGCCCACTGTTGTTTGCAGGGTGGAAATTCGTTCGTCGACTTCAAGGGATGCCACGAGGGGCAAGAGTACGGCGCGGCTCGTCGTCCTAGCCGACGTAGTCCAACCAACCGCCGGTAAGCCGTGATTTCGAGTGCTGGACGATTGCGGGAAAGGCGGGGAACGATGCGCTAGGAAGCCGACCCAATGAAGCGATCCCACGCCGCTTCCACGAATTCCGGGTGCTCCATTTGCGCTACGTGACCGCTATCGGGAAGAACGACGACGTGAGCATCCGCGAAGTACTTGGTGGCTCGATGCGCCGTCCGGGAGTCGACGAGTGGGTCCTTACGTCCATAAACCAAGAGCGTGGGGGCAGTCACCCGCTGAGCCAACTTCCACGGTCGGTTCGGACCCGGATCGAGGTAGGTACGGAGCAGGCCGCGAAGGGATTGCAGGAATGCATCGTGTGCGTACGGACGAGAATCTCGCGCAGTCACTTCCTCAATCGCTTCGCTGAAACGATCAGCAGGCATCCGCTCGGGATCGGCAAAACATCCATCGATTGTTGCTTGGACACGCTGCTCGGGCGTGGTCGTTTCAACGAACTTCGGGACAAGTCGCTCGCCCAGGCCTGGAATGGAGATGACGGGGAGGTGGATGTTCCCTTTGGTTGCGTACTTCAAGCTCGGTAGGGCCGGAGAGATCAGCGTGAGACTTCGCGTGAGGTCGGGTCGCCGGGCGGCCAACTGCAAGCCGATCGCCCCTCCCATCGAGTTCCCGAAGATGTGCACCCGACCGAGATTGCGTTCCGTGATGAAGTCAGCCACCGCACGTGCATGACCCTGGGGCGACATGTCACCGTCACGCGGTGGCGGCGATGCTCCGAAGCCGTGCAGGTCCAGCGCGTAGCAGTCGAGGCGCGAACTCATCCGGCCCATGAAGTCAGTCCAGTTCAGGGCCGAGCCGCCGAGACCGTGCAGGAAGATCGCGACCGGCGCATCGGGTGATGCCGATGGAGCATGCCGATAGCAAAGCGTTCGCTGCGAGAGCAGTACCTCGTGCCGCTCGAAGGGTCGTTCCGGTCGCGTTGCCGTTGTCACGCGTGAAGATTACGCCGGTTGAACCCCATCAAGCCAAGCGCACCCACGACAGTTGCAGCAGCGATCAGCACCGCGAAGGAACCCCACGGCATCGATTCGGTGAGCGCCGCACTGACGTCGTACCAATACCACGGAGTGAGCACCCGCCACGGCTCGAGCCAATCGATCGACTTTCCGAATCCGTCGATCAGATACGAGACGAAGGCGAGACCAGCGGCAACACCCATGCCGACGGATCGACGACCCAACCCGGCGGAGACCGCGAGGGCAAGCATCGCCAGGAAGGTCACAAAGGCGAAGAGCTGCGCCGTTGCCGCCCAGAGGTTCGCAGCGGGCACGTCCAGCTCGGCCCACCCGCCGAGCGCGACAACCGGAACCGCAACGGCGATGGACAAGATCGCAATGCCGATGAGCAGTCCGATCACTTTTTGCACGTACAGGGCTGTACGGCTTATCGGTTGGGCGAGTAGCAGGTCGAGGGTGTGGTTCTCTTCCTCTCCCGCGAGCGTGGACGTGGCGCGCCCGATGGCAAAGACCAGCAGGACAGCCGGCATGAAGAAGGAGTACATCTCCGTTGTG
>Ga0255768_10004524_pt1 | contig 13553 bp, 10 predicted proteins | sample 071ome_33_FD_179983 | JGI IMG/M metagenome (GOLD analysis project Ga0255768, IMG submission 179983) | Coastal salt marsh microbial communities from the Groves Creek Marsh, Skidaway Island, Georgia - 071412AT metaG (version 2) | ecosystem: Environmental > Aquatic > Marine > Intertidal zone >...
CACCACGTCATGCTCCACGAGCGCCATCGAATTGACGATGCAGTTCTCGCCAATCTCGCACCCTGCATTCACTACAGCACCATGCATCACGATGGTGCCCGCGCCGACTCGCGCATGGCGAGAAACGTGGGCTCTTGGAGAAACAATGGCAGGCTGTGAAGCACCCGCGATTTTTGCAGCGATGAACGCGCGCACTCTGATGTCCGCCGTCTTAATTTGACCCACCGTCACCAAGACAGCGGCTCCATCAACAACAAAGCGAGAGAGATCATCGTCGGTACCCAATACGGGATACCCCAGTACCTCCGAGGGCACACATGAGGACTGCTCCAGCACACCAATAATTTTGTGGCTTCCCTCCGCCTCGATCACATCGATGGCAGATCGGCAGTGCCCGCCGCCACCCATCAGGATTAACGAGCTCATGGCAGCAACTCCACGAGTTTGGCCGAGGAGGGTAAATTAATAATTCTTTGCGCCAGCGCCTCGGTTTGGGGGAGTCGCGCGCGCGGAGCATCGGCGTAAATACCCAAGGTATGCATCGGTTCCCAGGCCGGTCTTGCCATAAAACCCGCGTCGTTGAGACGCTGGAGGATTGCATCGCGGCTACAAGCCGCATGGGGCTCCAAAATGAGGGTATTGAGCCAATAGTTGGAGGTTGCGTGCTCGGGTTCGCGCATAACTCGCAGATCCGGGTGGTCCGAAAACTGGTTGATATAGGCGGCAGCTAGCCTGCGCTTCTTGGCTATTCGATCTGATAATTCTTCTAGTTGGGCCACGCCAAGCGCCGCATTGAGATTCGGCATGCGGTAGTTGTAGCCCACCCTGTCGTGACTAAAAGCCCATGAGTGGGGGAGTTTGGCAGTGGTAGAAAGATGCCGGGCTTCGGCGGCGAGGTCACTATCATTGGTGATAACCGCGCCACCCCCACCCGTGGTGATGATCTTGTTGCCGTTAAAGCTTACCGCCCCCAAACGACCCAGTGCCGCGCATTTCTGTCCCCTGTACTCGCTACCCAGTGCCTCTGCCGCATCTTCGATTACGGCAATACCAAAGGTAGCCGCTACTTTGTTCAACGCATCCATTGCAACCGGGTGCCCAAACGCGTGCACCGGCACCAGTGCAGAGATCACTCGATTGGTTTGGCGGTTATACAGCCGGCCCCCTTTGGGTTCGGCGATCTCGTTCAAGTGCCGCCGTAATGCCTCTGGATCAATACCGAGTGTTTCCTCATTGACATCAACAAAGTGGGGGACCGCATTCAGATGGCTGACTGCATTGGGCGTGGCGACGAACGTCAAGCTAGGCATCAGCACTTCTGTATTCGGCTCCACACCTGCAACCCGCAGCGCCAGTTCCAGGGCCGCGGTGCCGTTGACTACAGCAACGGCATGAGCGGCCCCACAAGCGTCCGCCAGCTGCGCCTCAAACTCGCCCACAAATGCACCGACTGAAGACACAAAGGTTGAACGAATGCATTCGGCCACATTGGCCTCGGCCAGCGCGCTGAACTCGGGTTCGTGAAGAGACAACGAGCCCTCTCTGGCCGGGAACAGCGCCTGCAAACGCGCGGTAACCTCGCTCGCCAATTGCTCAGCCATTAAAGGAAGCCTGTGCTCAATCTGGGCATTCATAAGTTGTATGCACCCGTCTTGTACCGCGCCAGATTAATGGGGTCCTGAAACCACTCAGCGGTTAACTGCAAGCCTCGCTTGAGGCCCTCATGCCCCGAAAACTCCGGAGCCCAGCCAATGAGATCGCGTGCTTTGCGGGTACAGGCCACCAACCGCTCGACCTCTGAGTTTGGCGGCCGTTCGCGCTCCTCTCGCTGCTGCACCTCTACTGAGGCGCCCATAACCTGGGCAATCAGCGACACGGTATCTCCAATAGAGATCTCATATCCGGTGCCGAGGTTTGTGACCTGCCCAATACCCCGATCGCTGCTCATCAACTGAATAAAGCCTCGCGCGTTATCAGTCACAAAGGTGAAGTCACGGGTTGGATGAAGCGAACCCAGCTTAATCTCCCGCTCACCGGCGGCGATTTGACCAATGACCGTTGGAATAACGGCTCTGGCTGACTGCCGTGGACCAAAAGTATTAAACGGTCTAATCACGGAGACAGGCAGATCAAAAGATTTGTGGAATGACAGCGCTAACTGATCGGCAGCTGTCTTGGTGGCGGCGTAGGGTGATTGCGCATTGAGGGGATGGTCCTCATCGATGGGCACGCGCTGGGCGGTACCATAGGTCTCCGACGTAGAGGTGCACACCAAATGCTGAATGTTGTGTCGCCGCGCGGCCTGCAATACGTTGAGTGTGCCCGTTACGTTGGTCTGCACATACGCATCGGGGCTGTTGTAACTGAAGGGGATGGCAATGAGCGCTGCGAGGTGCAACACATGGCTACAGCCACTCGTAGCAGAATCAACCCCACTGGCATCACGGATATCACCCGATACCACCTCAATCTGACTCAGCACTGCCTCTTCGATGCTGTCTAGCCAGCCCCAGGAGTTGAAGGAGTTATAGTAAACAAACGCACGAACGTCATGGCCCGCTCTCACCAGCTGTTCGGTGAGGTGCGAGCCAATAAATCCATCTGCGCCTGTTACCAATACCTTGTTTGCCATGATTTGATGCCATTAACCGCGTTGTGTTTCCTTCCTGCTAAGGCGGTTTTTAATACTGAGGCTGTTTACCACGACGGGCCATAAAGGCGCCCGGCCCCGCTCACGCTATCCGTTAAAAACCGCGTTACTTGTTAAAATTGCCCATATTGTTCCATGTATCCGTCAGCGACTCTCTGGTGCTATTGAGCTGCTTGACCAGGGTTTCCATCACGGTAAATTGCGAGAGGTAGCGCTCGTATAGCGCATCCATTCGCACCTCTAGCGCCAATAAGTCCTCGCTGTATGAAGATAATTTTTGCCTTGTAGACTCGGTGCGTGTCGCAAAAATACCGCTGATAGAATCGGTCAAAACCTCCAGCTTTGCGATAGCATCGATTGCCAAACCCTGAGATTGGCCGTCATAGCGAGACTGATTGTCAGTACCTGCAGAGAGCATGGTTGAGATATCGTCGAAACTGGCAGCTGCTTTTGAATCATAAGTTGTCTCGCTGAATTCCAACTTGCCATACCCCGTGAGCGTCACTCCTATATCCCTCAAGCCCGTAATGCCGCCAGACGGGGTTGAGGAGTCTTGAGTCACCGCCTGATAAACCGTGTCACGGACAGTTCTGATGACGGCCAGGTCTCGCGCCAGCGCGCCGCCAACTTCCTCTTCCTCTGACTCAGGGTTAGACAATTCACTCAGGGCAAATTGAACATCGTTGTATGTGGCAACCAGCGCTCTTAGTTTTTCTTTCAGCGTAGTGCGGTCGCTGGTGACGCTGATCGTTTCTGTGTCATTGGCGTTGTCGTGAACCGAATTAAGCGAGAGTGTGACACCGTCAATAACATCGGTCAGCGTATTACTGTCTCGGGTTAGAGTAATACCGTTGTATTTCAGTACTGCATCACCGGCCTCTTGATAATCGGTGGGAGAGGAGCCCGAGCTATTGCCATTCGCCCCGTCATGAAAGCCCAAATCACTGTTACTCGGTATAGTGGTGGCAACCGAGAAGCTGTTTGCTGCTCCGGTCTTTCCTTCCAATAAAATTTGATATTGATTTCCGGCAGTTCCCAAGGTCAGCAGGCTAGCCGACACATCAAGCCCCGCTGCATTAATGGCATCCACAACACCTTCCGGAGTATCAGACCCCGCCGCGATTGAAACCGTCGAAGTAGTGCCCGTTGCATCGAGCGTAATATTGATGTCGAAAGCACTACCGCCGTTGATCGCCTGACTCGTGGACGAATACTGATCCGAGAGATTACGTTGGCTGGTAGCCAATGTTTGTACGTAGATATTGGCCAGGCCCGTCTGCGCCGATCCGTCCGTGGAAACCACGGACACTTTACTTACATCCGAACTGGTGGCTGTGGGTGTCGCCAATTCGGCTGCATCATTCAGGCCATTGAAATCATCAATTAATGCCTGAACATTAAACTTTAAAACGGCCAATGCAGAGATTTTTGCTTCTGCGGCGTCCTGAGAGGCGGTTATTTTCTCTTCGGCGGGCATCTTCTCTACATCGGTTAAATCACGCGCGAGTTTGACAATATCAATCCCAGACCCGCCTCCCAGCGTCTGCATAACCGACGATGCGATGTTGTCAGTTGCCATCTGTTATCTCACTCTCACGCTAATCACTGCTGTTAACGGATATAATTGAACAAAGTGAGTTGGCTCAGCTTCGCAAAGCTGGCCTGTAGCGCCTGCAACGCGACTGACTCTTGCGTCAGTTCAGTCACCGCCGTGGCATAGTCAAGGTCGTCTTCCCGCTGCAGTAATTCGGTTAACCGCAGCTCGGTATCCTCAGTGACGGCCCGCTGCGTATCAATGGCAACGATTCTGCCCGCCATGGTGCCGTAAGAAGTGGTCAGTCTATCGCTGATGGTGTTCAGCGTTGTGAGAGCGGACCGAATACCCGCACCGTCGTCGGTTGTAAGCCTTGAAACGAGGTCATCCAGCGTGGCAAAGTCGTCCGCAGAAAACAGCTCTGGGCCCAATGTGTTGATCGTCATTTTTCGCACATCAGACACATTGAGCTCGAGTCTTCCGTAGTCGCCGTTGTAACTGACAGCACCTGATGGGCCCTCTACAAAAGCTGGGTGCTCGACTTTATTGCCAGAAAAAATGTAGTTGCCATTGAGGTCCTGAGTATTCGTCAGCTTTAGGAGCTCATCGCGCATAGCCCTGACCTCGGCACCGATTACCGCACGGTCTGCCGCTGCCAGGGTGTCGTTACCCGCTTGAACCGTCAGCTCGGTAATGCGCTGCATGATTTGCGTCATAGAGGTGAGCACGGTTTCTTCTGCAGTCAGTCGCGTTTCGGCGGCATCGATATTTTTCCCGTACACACCCTGGCGCTCCTTCGCACTCTCCAGCCGTGAGATAAGGTCGGCCTTGGAGGGATTTTCACTGGGATGCAACATTTGCTTCCCGGACCCTAGCTTGGCCTGAGACTCTGCCACCTTATTTTGCCGCGCCTGCATTTGTTCAGCGTTCACGCGATAGTACTGTGCAGTTGAGATTCTCATCGCTCAATCAACTCGCTTGAATCAAGGTTTCGAAAAGTCGCTGGGACATCTGAATGACCTGAGCGGCCGCCTGATAGGCCTGCTGGAAGCGAATCAAGTTGGCGGCTTCCTCATCGAGGTTTACCCCCACTGCCGACTCCCGACTCGCTTGCGCCTGATCGCGCACCACCAGCATTGCTTCTCTACCCAACTCAGCCATTTGCGCCCGCGCGCCCGCCCCAGTGACGAGATCGCGATAAGCCGCAGAAAAGGTCTGCCCGGAAATGAGTCTCGCCTTGCCCAGGTCGATCATTCGGAGCATATTTTCATTGCTGCCGAGCCCGTCGGTATTGGCCTCAATGGTGTACTGATCACCTGCCTTGGGCACGTTGTTAAACTGCACTCGAATACCTTGGTAATCGATATCCGCACCGGCTGTGTATAGTCGAGTAGCGACGACGGTATTCGTCTCGGTATCTGTGATGGTGTAGACGCTGTCGGTACTAAAGTCGACTCTAAAAGGGGCAGCGGGATAGTCCGCTGGCATCGATTCTGCTTTAGCGTCTGCTCTCAACGTGGCATCAACCGTGCCAGATCCTGTGACGAAAATCGCCAAGTCATCGGCGGCCGCGCCATCGATGAGAACACCCGTGTTAAGTGCCATCCGCCCGAGATCAGCGGGAGAACCCGTGCCTGACAGCGTCAAGGCCATTTCAATCGGCTTGTTCAGGCCGGTATTGCGGTTGGCAAGATCATTGAAACCCAAATCGGTATCGGGTGACGCTACGGGATTACCCGCGTAGTCATTAGGGTAATAGTTGGTGATATCAGAGGTAACGGTAAAACCGTTGCCCACACCGGTCGTGTCGCGGAGCGTGATGCGATAACCACCCGTCTCCTCAGCAAGCAGTGCCGCAGTAATACCCGGGATGCCCGTGAGGTTGTCATTAATCGCGTCAACAATGCCCTGAGGGGTATCGCTCCCCGCTGCAGCAGTTACAGTACTTGCAGTGCCATCGGCGCGTGTCACGGTAAGATCAAATGTCGCTCCGTTATTCAGCACTTGGGTGCCCGTGGAGAAGACGTTGGATACCACCTCTTCTCCAGTCGCGGAGATCTGATAGCTACCCTCATAGTTACCGGCGACCAGACCCAAGGAGGTGAGACCGGAGCCTCCACCTGCGAGTCCCAACACAATGTTTTCACCCTCGTGGCCGGCCGTATTGGTCAACGCGATCCCGGTATCACCGATCCACGCCGCCCTGACATTTGTCTGGCCAGACGCGGCATTGATTGCCTGAATGACTTCACCCACCGTCGCGTTCACGGCATAGTTAATGGTCACAGCGGCAACGCTGCCGCCAGCAATCGTGAGCGTTTTGGTCGGATCAATCTCTTGGGCGCGCAATTCATTGTAGGCACTGGCCACCACGTTATTGGCGCTCAGGCCTTTAAATTCTTCATTTAGAAAGGTCGCCATTTTTGCAGCTGAGAGCGTCTCGCCCGCGGCCAAAGAGAGCGCTCCGAGAGCAATGCTTTGATCTACATATCCGTTTGCATCGGCTGCTGCGTCGCCGGGATCGTAATATGTGTTGCTGAAGTTAATGGCACCCGATGCGACCAGCGTTTGCGCACCAGCCGTATTATTTGTGGTCGCAGATACCTTTTTCGACGCAATAAAAGCCGGCTCGGTAGTTGTTACCTGCGTCATCAACCCCGTCTCAGGGTCCACCGAAGGGTTGGTTACGGTTCTCGCCTTGTTCGAGGTGCCGAACTGAATAGTGGTATCCAGATAGGCAGCAGCACCGGTCTGATTAAGATAAGTAGTGGTATAGGACCCCTCTCCAAAGCCGCTGTCCAGAGACATCAGCGCATTGGCCTCTGCTTGCGTGAGCGATGCCGTACCCGCAACGTGTACACCCTCTCGGGTGAGTACCTGAATCTGCTGATCGGAGCCTGCCTGAATATCAAACAAGACTTGGGCACCTAGGGTGCCTTTGGCGAGCTGAACAGCGGGGCGCAGTCCATCCGCCTTTATAGTGACGTCCTGACGAGTCTGGGTCGCGCCTTCATTAGAAAGTGCATACCCATACTGAAACCCTGCTGGCTGCTCTTCTTGGGGAATAAGCGCAAGAGAGGCCTCCGCACCCGAGGTATTGCTTACGCCCGGTGTCTGCCGCATCGTGGCAGCAGCTGCCACCCGATTGATATCCTTGATCAGTACTTCGAAGGTGCGAGCCGGCCGATCCTCTGTGTAGAAAATGACAACATCGCCGTTTTCTGGCTCTCCCGCAAGGGTGATACTCATGCCCATAAAGGGCTGATCTTCGCCAGAGCCGATCGTCCCCAACCGCTCCCGCGTCAATAGATTGAGCACGTCCCAGCTTTCGCTGGCTTCACGATAAATAAACTCCAGTGCTTCGGTTGGTGCGATAGTCGGGTCCGTTACCTTGGCCCAGGCAGACACCGCGCCATTAGCGGTATCCAGGTTCGCAACAAAACTGGTAGAAGTCCGAAATAGGTCGCCACCAAAATCCCCCTCGGCATCGAGACCGCTGCGGTGTACTTGATTGGCTTCTTTTGCGAACGAGCTGGCCAAATGATCAAGACCCACTCGCACCGGCCGCAACACCTCCGAGCGAAACGCCATGGCACCACCGATGCTCCCGCCGGGCGCACCCGGCAACGGCCGCTTGGCGCCGTAAGGGTCAAGAATCAAACGCAGATCGGTACCACCCGTCTTATCACTCGAAAATGTGCCTATGTCTTTTGATGCAGTCGGGGTGACGATTTCAAAACCGCGACCAGACCCACCCAAATTCACGATGACCTGACCACTTGGCAGCTCAGTCACGCCAAGCTTCACCAGAGCCGACATATCTCGCAAAATGGCATCTCTCTGATCAAGCATGCTGGGCGGCTGATCAAGAACTGTCGCTTTTCGATTCAGCTGTTGGTTAACTTTTAGTAGCTGCGTCGAGAGCGCGTTTAATTCTTCCACGGATCGACGGAAGGCCACCTCCGATTCCTTGGCGATGGTATCGATCTGCAGCGCAATATCATTAAACCGTGCCGCAACGACCTCGCCAGAATTCAGAAACTCCGTGCGCAAAGGCGCTGATTTGGGATCAGTGCTGAGCTGCTCTGCTGAATTAAAAAAGGCATCCATTGCATTAGCGAGACTGACGCTCTCGGTACCCATAATGTCGACAATACGATTGGTATATTCGATAACAGGCTCGTTGACCTCGAGCTCACTGGTAGCATCTCGTAGCGCTCGCTCGATAAATTCATCATAGGCTCGCCCAACCGCCTCGGCTTGAGCACCCGAACCAAAGCTGAAGATGCCTTCCTCAACAGGAAAACTTTCTCCTATCAAGAGCTCCCTGCGGCTGTATCCCGGAGTGTTTACGTTGGCAATGTTGTTACTGGTAGTCGACAAGGCCTGCCGATAGGCATTCACTGCCCCGCTACCGATGGAGAGGATGTCAACCATCTCTCATTGCCCTCGGCTACTGCACAGAGGCAAGTGACTGATAGGCACTCACCCCCATACCTTTGCGTGCTGCCGCCAGGCCACCTGGATTTTCGAGCTGCTGAACCAACCAATTGGTGATACCGAAGCCCTCAGTTTTGGCCAAGGAAGTTGAAAGCTCCGCGTCGAACATTTCCTCATAGCTGTCTGCGGTGGAGGAGTCCCACAGTCCGCTTTTCAGCTCTTTGGTAGCGTCGCGCATAGACTTAAGCATCATCTGGATAAAAAATGCCTCGAACTGCTGGCCGACTTCTTTGGCAGCGGCCATCTCATCCTGTTGCGCCTTGGCTCTTAACTTGGCCAGGCCCTCGAAGTCGTTGTAACTGGCGACGACTGAGTCCATCAGATCACCACCAGCTCCGCTTTCAGGCTGCCAGCGCTCTTCAGCGCTTCCAAAATAGCAATGAGTGACGTGGTGGAGGCGCCGCTTTGTTTGATCGAATCGACGATATCCTTAAGGTCAACCTCTTCTGCGATCAGGCCCGTGCCACCTGGCCCCTCGCTCACCTCGACAGTGGAATTAGCGACATCCCTCGTCTCTGCACCTCTGCCTTCTGTGAAAGGCCCGGGCTGGGACACCTCATTTAACGTAGACACACTCACACTCACCGTGCCATGAGACACTGCTGCTGCGGAGATTTTCACCTGTTGATTAATCACGACGGTGCCGGTGCGCGAGTTGACAATGACTTTTGCCGAGGGAATGCCCGGCTCAACCTCGAGGTTCTCGATCATCCCTACGAAGCTCACTCGCTCAGAAAGACTCACCGGTGCGCGCACTGCGAGCGATACACCATCCAGCGCAAAAGCTGTACCGTCACCAAAAACCTCGTTGATTTTTTCTGTAATGGCCGCGGTAGTAGAGAAATCGTTGTGATTGACGTTAAAAACAAGGTGATCACTTTTGTCGAAGGAATTATCGACTTGTCGCTCCACAGTGGCGCCGTCAGGAATGCGTCCGGAGGTCGGGATACCGATCTGTATGCTGGTACCGTTTTGCTCCTCCATGACCCCGGTGACCGTGAGCGATCCCTGAGCCACGGCATAGGTTTGTCCATCGATCCCACGGAGCTCTGTCATCACCAGATTGCCGCCCCGTAAGCTCGTAGCAGTACCAAGCGCCGCAACATTCACGTCTACAAGTTGCCCCGGCTTTGCAAAGGGCGGCAAGGTGGCCGTAACCATTACCGCCGCCACGTTGTCTACTTGAATGGGTCGTCCGCGAGACTGTGCGAGATCGTAGTCGTCGTAGGGGTTGGTCGTAACGCCAAGACTCTCAAGAACGGCCTTAAGGCTCTGACCTGTAAAGGTAGGGTCCTTGCCGTCACCCGTACCGGCGAGGCCAACCACCAAACCGTAGCCCACCAGTTGGTTGCCACGCACACCGCCCACATTGGTGAGATCTTTAACACGATCTGCCTGAGCGGTATTTACCAACAGGCTCACCATCAGAAACGCGGCCATAAGGAGAGATTGTGTTATCCGATCCATGCTGGGTGCTCCAATTACAGCGGCCAGTATTTAAATAACAGCTGGGTAATCCACCCGGGCTGCGTAGATTCGGCAAGGTTGCCGGTGCCGCGATACGAAATCTGAGCCTGCGCCATGCGAACAGATGAAATGGTGTTATCTGGCTGGATATCCCGGGTACGTACCACCCCGCGCACCTGAATGAACTCCGCACCCTCGGTAAGCGAGAGCTGTTTTCGCCCCTCGACGATTAAATTCCCGTTGGGCATAACCTCGGACACCATCGCGGTAATCACGCCTGAAAGCGCGTTAGCCTGAGCGGCTGTACCCACACCCTCTGAGCCAATTTCCGCCTGATTAAGATTGATATCGCCCCTGACATCGCCCCAAAACCCATTGGGTGAAAGCAGCGAATTTGTCCAGCTACTGCTTAGCGCATCATTACTGGCCTTACGCTCGGTTATCAGGGAGGAATTCCGGGAGGCCTGGGTGGCCTCATTCAAAACAATAGTGATGACATCGCCAACACGCCACTGTCGTTGCCCCTGAAACAGCGACATATGCATATTGTTTCCAAGAATCGAACCGGTGGGCAACGCATTCGCCTGCGGCTCAAGAGGTCGTATGGGCGCAAAGTCCATATTCTCCTCGAGCGGGGGCTTGGTTGCGCAGGCCGAAAAGCTACCAACGATCACCAGCATGCATAACAAACGGATCATGCGATCAACTCACTATAGGTTCTGGTTCAGGAAGCGAAGCATGCCGTCAGCCGCGGCGATCGCTTTAGAGTTAACCTCGTAGGCACGCTGCGTTTCTATCATGTTCACCATTTCTTCGACCACGTTCACATTCGAGGCCTCGAGAGAGCCCTGCGCCAACTCGCCAAACCCGGCAAGTCCAGGCGTGCCGGTTTCAACTGGCCCACTAGCAGTCGTCTCGCGATACAGGTTACGGCCCACGGGTTGCAGACCCGCTTCGTTGATAAAACGGGAGACTTGAATCGTGCCAATTTGGCTACTGCCACCACCGTTGGCTAGTTCAACACTCACCGTGCCGTCTCGGCCGATCGTTACCGCCGCCGCGTTGGTGGGAATATTGACTGCAGGCACGAGCTGCTGACCATTAGCTGTTACCAACTGGCCCTGGTCATTCAGCTTGAACGAGCCATCTCGGGTGTAAGCGAAGGTGCCATCAGCCTGCAAAATCTGAAACATGCCGCGTCCCAGAATCGCAATATCCAAGGCATTCTCAGTCGCCATCATATTGCCCTGCTCATGCAGTTTTTCCGTGGCAATAATGCGCGCGCCCGTGCCCATCATGAGACCTGTGGGTGCAATGGTTTGTGCATCGGCTGAAGCACCGGGCTGTCGGATATTTTGGTAAAGCAGATCTTCGAAAACTGCCCGGTCTTTCTTATAGCCGACAGTATTGACGTTCGCCAGATTGTTGGCGATGACCGTCATACGCCGCTGCTGTGCAGTCAGTCCTGTCTTAGCTACCCAAACTGAGGCGTCCATCTCTCTCTCCTCGCTATTACGCGTATCGCATCATGGAGGTTCCGGAATCATCCAGTTCCTTCATTTCACTTATCATTTTGATCTTGATCTCGAACGAACGAGACATATCCATAAACTGCACCAGAGACTCTGCAACGTTGATCGAGCTACCCTCCAACGCGCCGGGCTGAACCTCGGGCGCCGTGGGGCCACTGGCAAAGTCACCGCCCTGACCTTTGGCGGCCATGGGCTCGTAAAGGCCATCTTCACGACGCACCATCCGCGTTCCTTCTGCGTCGCGTAGCATGAGCACGCCAACCTGAGTCGGCGGTGAATCGGGTTGGGCCGGGTCTACCGCGGTCACGGTGCCGTCGGCTGTAATCGCCAGCTCAACACCCACTGGCGCCGTGATGGGCGCGCCGCCATCGTCTAAAACAACCCGACCATTAGCTGTGGAGATAAATCCCGCCTGATCCACGGTCAAGTCGCCGCGTCGGGTGAAAGCAACCTGCCCGTTAGAAGCCTGCACACCCAACAGCGCAGAGCCTTTCATATAGATGTCCAGCTTTCGACCCGTTGAAATTAACGGGCCTTGCTTGATCACAAGCTCATCATTGGATCGATTCATGGGCACGTAACGGGTCCCATAACCAGAGCCAACCACTTTCGAGCTCTGAGTCGCAAACTGGTAGGTTTGCTTGAACCCGATAGTGGAGGCGTTGGCCAGTGCGTTGGCATTCTTCATCTTCATGCTATTCAGCTGCTTCAAAGACGCCATCGCGGTATATATGAGTCGATCCATTGCTCATTAACCTCTAGTCATTAGCCACGCATGTTGATGATGGTCTGCGTCAGCGTAGAACTGGTCTCGATCGCTTTCGCATTGGCCTGGAAGTTTCGCTGGGCGGTAATCAAAGCCACCAGCTCCGCGGTCAAGTCCACGTTAGAGCGCTCGGTAGCACCCGCACGGATCGTTCCAAAGCCTGCGGCACCCGGCTCACCCAACTTTGCCTCACCAGACTGCGAAGTCGCGGTAAAACCGGAGTTGCCCACCTGACGCAGGCCCTTGGGCGTGGCGAAGTTGGCGAGAATGATCTTACCGAGCGACTTCTGCGATCCGTTGGAATAACTGGCTACTACCAGACCGTCCTCGCCAATGTTCACACCCACCAGATCCCCTTCCGGCGCACCGTTCTGGGATTGGTTAAGCACCGCGAATGGGCTGTTGTACTGCGTGCTGCCGGTGTAAGCGACGTTAATGTCATTACCAATAATGGTTGCAGACTTCAGTACCGACTCGGCCACCGGCGAAACCAACGTACCACTGGTATCGAAAGTCAGTTCGCCACGATCCAAGAAGATGGGGCTCCAGTTTGGAATATCGTTCTCGTCGAAGGTGCCCTTATCAGTCGTTTCCAACCACTCGCCGTTTCTATCCTGATAAACATAGAGGGGAGTAGTGCCCTGTGTGTCGGGCGACAAGCGAATGTATGACGAGTTGGTTCCGAAAGCTGGCTCAACGTCTTCCAAGCCAAAGTCAGCAGAGCCGGCAACCTGAAGAAATGAATCATCCGTAGCGGTCGAGCCAGTAAAGCGCAAAGAACTAGTCTCCGCATCAAACTCAACACGAACCCCTGACACCTGACGACCGAGTTTGTCAGCCATCAGGTTGATTTTGCTCTCCACTTCAGTAGTGAAGTCACCCACGGAGTACTGGCCCACATCGAGCAGAATCTGTGCCGAGATGTTATCGACAATCACCGTCAATGAGCGATTATCCTCCGACACCTCGAAGGGCTTGGAGGGGTCAATACCCATCTGGTTACCTTGAACAATCGCAGGCGTGGAGGCCTGGCCCCGGACAGCAGGCCGGTTGGCTACCGCAGAAAGCGCCTCAGCAACGCTAACCGTGTTCTCACTTTCTGGG
>Ga0255768_10004525_pt1 | contig 13552 bp, 18 predicted proteins | sample 071ome_33_FD_179983 | JGI IMG/M metagenome (GOLD analysis project Ga0255768, IMG submission 179983) | Coastal salt marsh microbial communities from the Groves Creek Marsh, Skidaway Island, Georgia - 071412AT metaG (version 2) | ecosystem: Environmental > Aquatic > Marine > Intertidal zone >...
CGTTGTCCGCACTCTTGTTAATGTACAACTGTTCTCCCGCATCCTGTAGGCTTTTTATGAAAGCATCAAAGATGTTTCTGCTGTTGAGAGGTCCGTGCATAGGCCAGATTTCTATCTTCATACAGTCGGTGGCACTTTCTTCCAGTAATCTACACCCATTATGTCCGCGGGTGCGTTTGGATTGGCACGCAGATCATTCCTTCCACTTGAACCTATTTTCTTGCGTTTGCCTTTCATGTGGTCCATGTATAACCCCAGTTCACTATTGACGAATACATGGTGTCCTTTAACTCCTTTCCAATATCCGATATCATTCACTGTGACGTTCCGTTCTCTTCTATATAATTTTGATAGATGCCAGAACACATAACTGTCGTGCCATTCTAACAGTTTGAAAACTTCGTCGGTCACGTAAAGTTTTTCCCAGTCGTTAACAAAATTCTGTATCTCTGGGTGACGCATGTTGTATCCCACGAACCCGCACTCGGGATACTTGCCTCCGTCGTTTAGTTTGGGATTTTCCCTGCCGAGGTATGTGACCATTGTGTCCGCTGGTAGAAGTTTCTCAAAGAAATCAATCGGAACTGGTCTGAATGTGTAAGTATCGGCGTCGATCCAAACCACATAATCGTAGTCCTTGCTGTTTCGCACACCGTTCACCACGCAGAACACTTTGTTAGCGAATCTCACAGCGGCCCATAGGTATGAACCTTTGCTTTTGTCCAATCCACCTTTGACTTTGAGTTCGGCGGGTCTTCTCACACCTCCCGGGATTTCTTCGAGTTCACCATTTGCCACAGGATCGTCTTTGTGTTTGTTTTTGAATTTGAAAAGTTCTGGTTCTGCTGTATTGAGGTCAACCCATTGTATTCTGTCATAGGCACATTCAGGTTTTGGTTCTTCAGCATACACAACAATGTCAATTTCTTTGGGGAAGTTTTCTGCCATGGACTCCACGCCTTTTCTTGAGTATGCCTCCCAGGTTCCTGGCTTGTAGGAAGTGATAACTTTTATCTTCATAAGTATCTGTAATTATCTTATGGACATCATCGCTTTAGATTTATCATACATGCCTCAAGGACACACAGGGCATTTAGTGGGATCCAAACCCATTGTAAACCTGATCAAACAAATTGACTCTAAATATAAAGTGAAGAATATCCTGCAGTTTGGTTTTAACACGGGATGGAGCACGGCTCTATTCCTAAGTTTGACTAAGGCTAACCTAACAAGTTTGGAAATTCTAAGAGATGCAAGAGTCGAAAAGGCTGTTGAAATTATTGACGAAAAGTTCCCCAACAGGCATAAGATTTTTTGGGGAGATTCCACAGTTACCGCAGATTTGGTATATGCTGATAAATTATCAATCGGAACATTTGATTTTGCCTTCATCGATGGAGGACATTATCCTGATATTGTAGAAAGTGATATACGTCTCAGCCGTCACCTAGGTGTGAAGCACATGATATTTGATGATGCATACCATGAAAACATCAAACCCGCAATAGATAAATTTGATTTTGAACTGATCTGCGAAACTAAGTATCCACCAATGAAATTCAAAAATCAGACTTACAGGGCACGTAAGCCAAGAGACATTTGGTTGAGCATGTATACGCTCAAAGATTAAAAATTCATTTTAAAGGTGTGCGCCCATTCACGCATGATCCAAGCAGGTATGGCCGCCTTTGTGGTTTCATTGGATCGCACCACAATATCTTTCAAACAATCATTTTGTATAATTCTATTTTGGTAATATTCTTTGGTGACTGCTTGATCCTGTATCCAGCCCTTCACAGGTGCCGTCCAGCCCGTCTTGTGTTTTTTTACGATTTCTGTGGGGAAAATATCTGCGTAGGCTTTTTTACTCATCAGTTTCGTGTCTGATTTGTCTCGTCCTATTTTTTCACCACTGGGTATGCTCAAAGCATATTTCATAAATTTTTTTGTAGCAAGGGGGAAACGTCCTTCCATGCTGAATGCCATACCGTAGGTATCATTCCTTATAAAGAATTCCTCGGGTACCTGTGTGACGCAATCCAACGCCATGTAACTGTTCACAGGATCTCGTGGGTTGTATAGTTCTTGCGGTAAATTTTTAATCAAGTACTCGGCAAGTTCTGATCTGTTGAGAGGATTTTTTGTGACGGTGATCGGTCTTTTTATCCTGTTCATCCACTCTTCAACAAGTCCTTGCCAGGTGGTGACATTCTTTTGTCTCAGTTTCCAGTATTTGGGATATCCACCCAACACCTCGTCGCCCATATCACCTGCCAGCGTGACCACAATGCCGTCGTCTGACAACACCTTATTGGTGTAGTAATACATGACCATTGACGGATTGTACACAGGCTGTTCCATGTAATAAATGCTGTCCTCCCAGAACTGTTTCAGCAGTTCAGGGGTCATTGTGACAACCTTGTGATTGAATTTGAATTTCGTCGCCAGTTGTAATGCCTTGTTGTGATCGTCGTTGTGATCATCCTCCCGCCATATCACGTTGGGTTCCATCTTGTTGGTGTAGGTGTTTGTGACATCGTGCAGTTGACTGTGTTCGTAGGCAACCATGCCGCTGTCAAGCCCGCCACTTAGGAATATTCCTATTTTCCTACGCCCTATGCTACACATCTTAACACTTTCTCTTGTGATGTGTCTGAATTCTTGTGCGTCAAAATGATGATTGTTTGTGGGCACAATGAGATTACGTTTCTTGTTTTTGATCTTTTTGTTGTGTAGGTCATATACTATTGTCTCACCACTCAATAATTTTTTGATGTTTGTGTAGAATGTGTTGGCTGTCACATTCACACCCACGTGTGCCATGCAACCGAATGCCAGTGGGTCGATCACTCTGGACTGCGGAACATGATCCAACATTCCTTTTATCTCACTGCCAAAAATCAAACCCTCTTTGATTTCAGCATAGTACAGGTTTTATACCAGCATGATCCCTACTGATCCACAGTTCGTTGGCGTTCACTTTGTAGTAGGCAAAGGCGTGCATGGAATCAATCTCGTTTAAGAAATCCAAACCGTACGTGTCCAGCCCCCAGGCCAACAATTCTGTGTCACAACCTGTGATGCCAGCGAAGTCTTGATGTTTTTCTTTGAGTTCGTAGTAGTTGAATATTTCGCCGTTGTATATCAACCAATTGCCCGCGGGCGTCTTCCAGGGTTGCACTGACAGTTTTGGATCACTCATTATACTCAGTAGGTTGTGTCCCAGCGTGAGTTTGTGATCTGGATCCCACCATACCTTCTCGCCATCGGGTCCTCGGTGACTGCAAATGCGGATGTAATTTTGTATCAGTGTGGGATTGTGATCAGTGATACCGTATATGCCACACATTATAAACCCAACTTCTGTTTGAAACGTTTGAACACCGTGCCGTCCCTGATTTCTTGTTCTGTCCATTGTTTGTATCCGAGATCATGTAACCACTGGGTACGGTCAGGGTATTCGGGTGTCTCGATGTTGTTGAGATCCTTGTTGGCCACGTCCCAGCATATGGCAAGGTCACTGGTCACAAATGTTGGAATACCTCTCACACAACTGTCAATACTGGCAGTGCTGTTATGTGTGACCACCGCATGACAATTCGCTATCGCATCTTGGAAATTGAACCTATAATATTTCTTTTCATCACCACTGAAAAATTTCTGTCCTATGATCACTTTACAATCTTCTGGGAATTCATTCAAACGCTCCTCAATGTGTGCCATGTGATTTGGATGTGGTCGTATCAAGAACGGTCGATCCGTCGCTGGTCTCAGTCTATCATACACCCCTTTGAACCATTCAATGGGATCCAACTCGTTCATGCTCCAGTTGTCCTTGGGTTGCAACACGAACAGTATTGGATCTTGTTGATCGGATTTCCTCCATGGCTCACACTTCACGTTCCATAGTTTCTTCATCATCTCCCAACGGTCCGGCGGAGAATTGTCACTGAGGAAGTTGCCATTGTTCATTGGAGAATACAAACTCACGCGCCAATGGTGTTTGGGATGAGTGATCGTGTTGCCAAAACTGGACAGTATGCCACCGTCAAATGTTATGATGTAAATGCCTTTCTTCTTGGCACGTTCAACAAGATCTCTCCTGCGTCCCTTGGTGTGGTGCATTTGATTTGATCCACCGTAGCCAAACATACAACCTATCTTGGCGGTGGGTTCCATCTCATTGGGTGTCCAATCTCCGGTCTTGTGTTCGTTGACTATCACTGGGTTGTCACCACAGGCACGTATGCCCTCCGCCATGTGTTGCAACAGTTCCCAACTGGCTCCTCGCCTTCGATCTTTTACCGTTCTCCTAAATATCTCAACGTCCATCTAGTGTACTTAATGCCCATCCGTTGCGAAACTCCTCCTGAGTGAACTGGCCGTATGCGAGGCTATGGAACACAGGCTCTCTGTCGGCGTACATTGGAGTTTCTATCTTGCTGAAATCTGATTCGCATATTTCGCCACAAGGGTTCTCAAAATTGCTGAAGCAGGGCACACCGTTGTGTAGCGCCTTGATCGTGATTGAGCTGTTGAATGTCACCACCGCGTGTACTTTGTTCCACTCGAACGGTTTCTCTGGTTGTTTGTTCTCGCTAGGACCTGGTTGCATCCTGCCTTGTTCGTCTATGTAACTTTTGGGGTTGTAAGGTTTCTCCCTCACAATAATTTCCCTGTCCGTGTTCTGTTTCAGTGTTGCCATTGTTGTCTCTAACCAGTTTGGTGCATTAAAGTGAAGTGCCATACTGTGACTGGGCGGCACAACTAAAATGTACTTGCCGTTTTTATGATAAGGTTTAATTTGATCGCCTTTGTAGTATTTCTTGTATCTGTCGTCGGGTCTCAACTCGTGTTTGGTCTTCACGTGTTCGTTTTTCACACATCTCATCCAGTAAGGTGTGCCCCTGCTCTCGCCCCAGTAAGGCCTATCTATGTAATAGAAATCTTTGTTGTTCTGTTGTGCCCATTTATAAACAATGTTAGATCCACGTAGCACTCCCATGAATGCGACCTTATCACAGTCTCTAGAATCTAGAACTTCTTGGTAATTAACAAGTTTTCCACCAGACCCACGTGCCATCGATTCAATATACTTTTCTGTGTTTGCTCGTTCTGTTCGTACACAATACAACATAATCTTAAATAGTTAGCAATGAGAAATTTGGTTATCCAATATTATATAGACATCCAGAAATATAAGCAACCTAATTACAATAATCTCCTACCAAGTCCTATAGAGAAATACAGTGCTCACAGTTTTAAAAAATATTGCTCTAAATTTGACCTAGACTATTGCCGTATTACTGAACCAAAAATAAATTTCAAACACCCAACCTGGGAACGTTTTGATCTATGGACGGACCCGAGTTGGTGGGACAAGTACGAGCAGATCATGTATGTTGATAGTGATGTCGTGGCACTGCCTGACGCACCTAATGTGTTTGAATTATACAAAGACGTAGACACTTTTAAATTTGCCAGATATGACAGATACAGGAAACTGCCGATCAAAGACCATGATTCAACCAACAAGGACACAATCTTCAAAGACATAGATCCAAAAGTAATACAAGAAAAAAGATTTCAAACAGGTGTATTCATGGTCACTAAAAAATCAGCGGACATGATGTTGCCGTCTATAAAAGAATATTCGAAATGCGAAGTTGATGATGGACAATTTTTGAACTGGGCAGTTATGCACAGTGGTGTGCCGTGCACGGAGATGGATGCCAAGTTCAATGTGAAAAATAACGGTCAGTACAGGAAAGACAAGATATATTTTATGCATTGTGCGGGAGGAAAAAAGCACAAAAAACTTTCTAGAATATGGGACCTGATGAAAGAGTATTATCCCGAGGTCGAGGTAGATCTATCTTCTCTAAAAGACTAGTTTAATATTTTTATTAATTCAGTGATGTCAATTTTAAGATCGACCATGTCCTTGATCTTTTTATTTTTAGATTTAGCTTCGTTAATTTTTACAGTATCACACAATATAATCCGGTGTTCCAATCCTAGGTGTTTGGATAGAGTTGGATAAACTTTCTTTCCTAGAAACTCTCGATGTGTAAGCTCATAGACTTTTGTATTTGGATTACACCATAACAGATTGGCTAGACCAGCACCATGGGGCGCCACTACGTGTGTGGCCTCAGCGAAAATTTTTACTTGCTCTTTGATTGACAATTTGTCTAACGTTATGGTTTCCCATCCTTGTAGTGCCATCAATAATTCGTTTTGATTTATGATTTTTCTATTTTTTGCGTCTTCGCGTGAGATAAAGATTTTCTTTTTCGATTCGGGAGTAACTTTGAGTATGTTCCTCATGGAACGTAACCACGGTGCGAGGTGTGGTGTGATTATGCCGTCATTGTGATTGCTGAGACTGGGTACTATCAAGTGTTTGAACTGCCATGTCTCACTGTTTGGCATCACCATGTACTTGAGTTCTGGGAAGAACTTCTTCGCAACTTTGTCAAAGTACTTGCTGGGATTCGATAGTATGAATATGTACTTGGCAAAGTTAGTGGACCATCTCTTTTCTATCAAACGAAATTTAGAAATCACATCGATCCAAATGTGCCATGGGTTCTCTGCACTGTCTTCGTCAATGGGCAACCACACGTAGGTGTAGGTCTCATTGAATTGCTTGGTCACAGGAGGCAAGTCGATTTCGATAACGTCACCCCATTCCTCCCATAGTCCATGTGTTTTACTGGATTTATGTCTGCTCTTGTGTGTTAGATTCCACACATGATTGGTTATCAAATGATCCTCATTGGTTATCAACAACGGGCAACTGTGTGTCCTGCAGTCAAAGAATTCTGCCATGAACGTGGGCAGAGATTTGAAGTTTGGATCTACATCTTTATGGTAATTGACAACATATTCGTATCCGCCATCGATAGTTACAAACCTATCCAGGAAATATTTTATGGAATCGATATTCTTAACAGTTGGCATACGAATAATTATACTGTAAAATACAGTACTTCATAATTTGTAAATTAATAAAAAATAGAAATGTTAACAATCTACGCTCCATTTAGAAATACCAGAAGCAAGGCATGGGAAGTGTTCAACGGCATAGAGAAATCTTGGCCCGACCAGATCACAAAATTAGATAACGCCACCGAAAACGAACCCGTGAGTAACAGTATGTTCTGGGGATTCGTTGGCAACAACAGGGAGATGATCAAGAAGTTAGAATCAAGGAACCATCAGTACTGGTTCACAGATACCCCATACTTTGGAAGGTTTGACAACAACAACTTGAAGCCAGACAATCACTACTGGCGTATCTGCAGAAACTCCATACACGTCCCTTACATCAAGGACTGCAGGCCAGACAGGTTCGAAAAGTTTGGGATCAAGATCAAAGCACCTTCTTTCGCTGGCAAGCACGTGTTGGTGTGTCCTAGTTCAGCGGGAATAAACGCATATTTAAATCAGCCAAACTGGACTAACAATATCGTGGAACAGATCAAGAGATACACAGACAGACCTATCCGACTTCGACACAAGCCTAGGGGCAGGGGTACATCAGGACCAAGTGAGGCCAAAGTACCCCTATCCGAGGACCTCAAGGATGCCTGGTGCGTTGTCACAAGTTGTAGTATCGCGGCAGTGGAGGCTATTTGTGAAGGTGTTCCTGTGTTTTGTCATGAGAAGAGTTTCGCGACTGCCGTAGCGGGCACGGATTTGTCAGACATAGAGAACCCTTATTACGGAGGTCCGGAGCCGTGGCTGTACAGTCTGGCTTATCAACAGTTCACACCGGAGGAGTTCGATAACGGTACGGCTGTGGAGATACTGATGGACAAAGAAATATTATAGATGTCTCGCTGTCTTATAATTCAGTTTTTTGTTTCGGTCGATGGTTACACTGAACCCGGTTATAATCAAATAGGAGTGAACGAAGAACTTTATACATACTCGACAAGATCTGTAAAACAATATGCTGAAAAAATAAATGTTGATTATAAGTTAATCACCGAATCTAAGATAAATTGGATACACCCCACGTTTGAAAGGTTTGATCTATTTTTCAATGAGACATGGTGGGAACAATACGATCACATACTGTACCTAGACACAGATGTGATAGTCTGGCCTGATTCGCCTAACGTGTTTGATCAATATCCATCGTTGGAGACTTTCAAACCTGTATATGATAGGATAGCAAATAAAAACACGTTGGCGTATCACAAAGATCGTGCCAAGGGCACATGTCTTGAAAAATTCGATACTACTGTTCTCAAACAATCCAGGTTCAATGCCGGAGTGTTTATGCTGAATCAGATTGCAGTGGAGAAAATGAAACATCATCTTGATTACCAAAATCTCAAAGGCGACGACAACGAGCAATTGATTTACGCCATGCTAGAGTCTGGGGTCAAAGTGGAAAGGATGGATTGGCGATATAACAAGAAGAATGGCACCAATTGTTACTTTGGGCATGCCAGCGGTCAAAAAAAGTTTCAACCAGATTATGGTATGCTAGATAAGGCTAAGAAACTTTTTTAATACTACCTGATCTGAATCATCTAAGATTTTCAACTATTTGCCTAAATGATTTATAATCTAGATCCACCTGCAGGCAAGGCCTACGTATGTATTCGTTTTTTTTTTCTAATACCTTTATTTTTTTTGATTCCGTTATTAAGAAAGTGTTTTGAATATATTTTATTTTTTTTCCAGATAATTCTATGTCTTCTCCCCCACTTCGATCATTTCTTTCCTTAAAAAACCAGAGACATATTACTTCTTTCATTACATTGATGTCTCTTATGTCGTCTAAAAATTGAAAACCTATTTTATATTTTTTATCAAAATCTTGCCAAACTTTATGATTGAGGTTATTTTGATTCTCGTAAAGTTTATCATATTCCTTTAGGTCAAAAATGGTCGAGGAGTAAATGTATTCTACAGGTTCCTTGAAGTAGTGATTGGGTTTTAGTTTTTCCCAGTTCATGTTTTTTATTTTTTAATTTCAAAAATTACAGTGTCAGGCTCTGCCAGATTCCTATAATCAAAAATCTCTAATTGGTCTTTGTATTCGTTCATTAATGATTTTAGATTGTCTATGTCGCGTACGTCTTCTATGATGTAGATTCCACCTTGTTTGAGATGTTTGTATGCGTTCAAGAACGTACGGTATTGATCTTCGGGTCTGTGAGATCCATCATCTATAATAATATCTATATCATAAGGAATGTTGTTGTATGATTTTTGTTCTGTTGAACTGCCTATGATTAAGTTTACACGGTGGTCACCTTGAAACATACCCGCACGTTTCTGTAGTATTTCTAGAGCGTAAATTTCAGCATTATCAAAAAAATCCTTCCAAAGTTTTATAGATGCGCCTTCATACACTCCTATCTCTAATATTTTTTTAGTGCTTTCTTTTATTGGAGAAAACTTCGGTTGATAGTACTCCTGTAGATAACAGTGCTTACCTCCCTTGTCGGTATTGAATTTTTTGTTCAGTTCCAAGAGATTTGTCATGCGCTGAATAAGTTTATTACCTCTTTCTTCCAATCATCTGAATATTCGCAGTCTCTATACCCATCGAACCATGGTCCGCCCTCTGTGTAGTGAAGTATCTTTGGTGAACCATCTTTGGGTTCCTTGTACCAACCCACCAACCAATTGTAAGCGTGTGGCAGTGATCCTATCTCTGAATCTTCTAACCATGAGAACCTGTGTAGGAACTTTGGTGTCTGCTTGTTCAGGAATTCAGGGGTTAGGATCTTGTTCTTCTCATGGGAACAGTTCCACAGAACCATGCTACTCCAGTTCTTCCTGGGATATGCCGTCTGTATCTGTCCGTCCATCTTGATGGAACCATCCTCTGGTGTGTAATCGTGCTGTACGCACACCACTGCCTTGGAATCATCACAATATTTCTCTAGTTCTTTAGCGGGCACTTTCCAAACGAAATCGCAATCGCAGAACACCGCCCAGCCTTTGAAGTTGTTGAGGTAAGGTACGAAGAATCTAGTGAATGTGAATTCTGTTGATGCAAGTTTATCTACATCTCTAGTATAGATACCTTGCTCTCGCATCTTGTTCTGTTTGAGTGGATAGACCTCTGCTTCCGGATCCCTACGCTTGATCGAGTGCTCGCACACTTGGTACGCTATGTCTTCCCTGCTGTCCCATCCTACGTAAATCTTCATGATCTTCCTGATAGTAATTTGTGTATTTCCTGCCAATTATTTACTCGTATGACATCCGGGTGTTCAAAGTCTCTGTTGTATGGGTGGTCTATTAATATGGGCTTTAAACCGTATTTGAGCCCCGCTACAGCGTTGTTTGGCTTGTCCTCGACCCAATACAGTCCGGTGTCATGAAACTCCGCTAATGCTGAATCTTTGTCGGCGCCCGTGCCTAGGATGTGGTAATTTGTGAACACGTGATCCCCAAACAGTTCCCCCAGTCTCCGCTTACGCAACTGCTGTGCTGGTATGTCTGACGTCTGTGATGTTATAGGTATGAAGGTCCACCCTTCGGCGGCCAACAACTTGACCCAGGTCTGTGATTCCAACATGGGTCTCTGTGTGCCCATCCATGCACTCCTGTTGAATTCCCTGATTAATGCTCGTATCTCGTCTTTGCTGACCCCAAACCTTTGGGCCATCTCGTATGTGCTCTGTTTGTCAGGCAGTAGTTTGTGTGGATAGTATCGGTTGCCGCGATCGTCAAAATATGATTTCTGTAACATCCATTTTGTGAAATGGTGTTCCCATTCCAACAGCACACCATCTACGTCTGTTAGAATTATTCTATTTGAGATCATTAAAAAATCTTTCCTTTGCTGATTTATTTTTCGCTATGACATAGGATTTAAAATTTTCTTCGTTGGTTAAACCACACAAAATAAAACCGGATTCTTTTATAAAATCTTCAACTGCCTGATTTACACCAAACCCTTTTTTTGGTCTTGTTACCCAATCGTGTCCACAGATGTATCCGTCGTCTTTTACTTTATCTGCATAATTTTGTAGATCCGCAAGGCAAGATTCGTATTTGTGGTCACCGTCGATGTAAATCCAATCTATTGATCCATCATCGATATCAGTCAACGCCTCACTGCTTGATTTTTTTAAAATTACTACGCGGGGATCTTTAGAAAACATTTCTTTTACCGTATCATATTTTTTACTATGATTTTGATTTATATTTTGGATGTCGAGCATTTCGATCCACGGATCGATAAGAAATAACTTTTTTGGATTTGACTTTTCTAAAATGTGTTTTGAAAAGTCGCCGTTGTCGACCCCTATTTCTATTACGTTTGAATTTTTAGGTAGGAATGAAATAAGATCGTGTCTACTTAATGTCAGCATCTTCCATCCCCGCCACACGAAGTTTGACGATGTTGGTTATCTGCCATTGCTTCTGATCCAGCCCTTTGGTTATGCCCAACCACTGGTTCCTTAGCAGTGCGAAGTCGTTCACTATCTTGGTCAGGTCGACAACGTCGTCCTCACCGTCCACATATTTCTCGGCGTCCCTGCTTGAAAGTGCTCTGTTGTAGTTCTCCAGGAACTTCCTGAACGTTTTCGATCTCAGTCTTCTCAGTTCTATGTTTAGGTATTCCAGTATGGCCTCCAACTGCTGTAGTTGGCTGAATCTCTCCTCCACTATTCCTGGTAGTGCCGCTGATGCTCGTTCCAGGTTGCCATAGATCTTGCACTGTTTCCTGGCCTCCAACAGTTCTTTGTCAAAGTACGCCACGCAATCAGGAATCTTTGCTAGGCTCCTGCTTACTTCACTGTACCAGTTTATCATTAATCCTCGCTGTAGCCGTCGTCGTATGATTCGTCTATGTCTTCCTCTTCATCGAACACCGTATTGATCGCTTCCTCCAGTTTTGGGTCAAATTCACCAGATGCTTTTATTTCGTCGTGCTCGATGCCTATGTCGTCAAGACTTTTGATGAAATCAATTGCCGCGTCTAGTTTAGACCTTTCTGGTACGTAGTGAGATATGGAGTTCCATAAACGCTCGATGTCTTCGTGTGTGAAATCAATCATTATTCTACGTCTTCCTCTTCTTTAATTTCGATTTTCTTTGCTTTTGACTTTGGTGCTTCTTCCACACTTTCCACTTTTGCTTCAGTGCTTTCTTTGAAGTTCGCCATTATCATATCTAATTTATCACCTGTCCATGCTTTCCTGAAGTCGATGTGTTCTTTGCCCTGTGGGTCAACATATTTCAACCTGTTTCCGGTCTGTACCAGTATGCCCTTCTTCTCGAATAGGTCTACCAGACCACTGTAGGGATCCATACCCGTGTCATACGGGATCTTGACTTGAACACCTTCAAATGGTTTGGCATATCTGGTCTTCATTACCTTACACGCCGCCCTGATACCCCTTACCTCTGATATCTTGTTGCCTTTCTCGTCTTCCTTTAATTTTAATTTCTTCATCGCTATCACAATTGAACTTGCGTAGATGAAGCCTTGCCCGCCTGATATCTTGTCATCTGGATCAAACATGTCCTGTGATGCATAGGTGTGGTTGGTCGCTATCAGTCCCACGTTCCAACTTCCAAACATGTTCACACAGTTCCTGACCAATGCGGTAAGTGCCTTGGGTTTCCTACCCAGATCACCTTTCATGTCTCCTGCCTCGAATTGATTAACGTCTGTTGGAGTCAGCATCATGCCCAGACTGTCTATCACGAAAAGCACTTTGGGAGCACCTTCCTTGTTATCGGCGTGTTGCTCTTTGTAACCCTTCATAAATTCGGATATTGTTTTTGCCACATCGTCCACCATTGACATGCTTAACTTCAGGAGTTTTTCTTCTGACGTGTCAACGCCCAGTGCCTGTAGCCATGTCTCGTCAAGTGCGTTCTCTGTGTCAATCAAGATCACGAATATGCCCTGTGCCTGGGCGTTCTTGATTATGTTTCCTGACGCTATGTATGATTTACCCGCACCTGATTCTCCTGCGAGCACTGTCACTTTACCCAACGGGATTCCTTTGTTGAAATCACTGGTCATCAAATAGTTGAGAGCATAGTTGCCTGTTGAGATCCAATCTGTAGGATCGCTGAATCCTATTCCTAACCCTTGTATTGATTTTGTTATACTTTTTCTAAATTTTGTTGCGTCAAACACTTTTGTCATTGTTGTAGTCCTATAGTAAGATCCAAATGATCACTAGCAATACCAGTATCCATGCCGGCACCTGTTTGTATAAGATCCATTCGATCGCTTTCTTAATGTTATTCATAGCCTTATTATATTACACAAGGCCCACACAGTCAATGCCTGGGCCTTGGTAAAATGTCAGATTATTTTGCTTGTCTTGATCTGATCAGTTTCAGTATGTCCTCTGCCCTCTTGGCACTGTCACCCGCAGGTGCCGCCGTTGCTGGGGCCGCCTCTGGTTGTGGTGCTGGTGCTGGTTCAGATGCAGGTGCCGTCGTGGTCGCTGGTGCTTCCGCAACAGGTGTCTGTGGTTTGTTGTAGGCCACGCCCGCTGGTCTGAAGTACTGTCCGTACTGTTCGAGATCATAAGCCTCACCTTCA
>Ga0255768_10004526_pt1 | contig 13550 bp, 14 predicted proteins | sample 071ome_33_FD_179983 | JGI IMG/M metagenome (GOLD analysis project Ga0255768, IMG submission 179983) | Coastal salt marsh microbial communities from the Groves Creek Marsh, Skidaway Island, Georgia - 071412AT metaG (version 2) | ecosystem: Environmental > Aquatic > Marine > Intertidal zone >...
CCACTGTAATGAGTGAGGGTGGATATGTTGAGACTGGTGTTGAGTTTGGTGCTTTTGATGGTCCAATATCTTTCTCTGCTTCTGGTGGAGCAACGGGTAGACAATGTGTTATGGCAATTCGTTGTAAGAATACATTCAAAGGAATCCCAAATAGAACAACTGTAAGATTAACTGACATTGAAGTTTTAAGTGATGCTACAAACTGCAGACTTGAAATTTGGAGATTACCTGGAAATAGTAATATTACTGGTGGAAGTTGGGTAGATGCTGATAATGATTCAGCAGTTGAATACAATGTTACGGCAGGAACCAACTTTACAACAACTGGTGGAGATTTAAGACAGGCAACTTTGATTGCTGCCAATAATCCATCAGGTCAGCAAGCATCTGCTACCGTCTCATTTAATCCAACGAGTGCTAGAAGATCTTACATAGCACAAAATATTGATTCTAACGATAGTAATATTTTTGCCATTATTGTTCAGAACCTAGATACTAATACAACCACAGATATTTGGAATACGATTCAGTGGCGAGAAACTAGATAGGTGATTTTTTATGAGTGAAGTTTATCTTGGTAATCCCAATCTAAAAAAAGCGAATACGCAAATTGAGTTTACTCAGGAACAAATTATTGAGTTCCTAAAATGTAAGGAAGACCCAGTTTATTTTGCCAGGAACTATATCAAGATTGTATCTCTCGATCATGGTCTCGTGCCTTTCAGTATGTATCCGTTTCAGGAAAAACTTATCCAGAATTTCCATGATAACAGATTTAATATTTGTAAGATGCCACGTCAGACTGGTAAGTCTACTACTTGTGTATCATATCTTCTGCACTACGCTGTTTTTAACGATAATGTTAACATCGCCATCCTAGCAAACAAGGCGTCAACGGCAAGAGATCTTCTCGGTAGGTTACAACTTGCATACGAAAACTTGCCAAAGTGGATGCAACAGGGTATTATATCATGGAATAAAGGTAGTTTAGAACTCGAAAATGGCTCCAAGATTTCGTCTAACTCTACTTCTTCATCTGCTGTCCGAGGCGGATCCTATAATGTCATCTTTCTTGACGAGTTCGCGTTCATCCCGAATCACATTGCTGATGACTTCTTTGCCTCTGTTTATCCTACTATTTCTTCTGGACAGAGCACAAAGGTAATTATCGTTTCTACCCCTCGTGGTATGAATCATTTCTACCGTATGTGGCATGATGCGGAGAAAGGTAAGAATGAATATGTACCAACTGATGTTCATTGGTCTGAAGTACCTGGAAGAGATCTTGAATGGAAGGAGCAGACAATTGCCAACACTTCTGAAGCACAATTCAAAGTTGAATTTGAGTGCGAATTTTTAGGATCTGTTAATACGCTCATCAACCCAGCAAAACTTAGAAATCTTGTTTATGAAGATCCAATTAAGAGAAATGCCGGATTAGATATCTATGAACACCCAAAAGAAGAACACAATTATCTAATAACAGTAGACGTTGCTCGTGGTCTTGGAAATGACTACTCTGCGTTTATTGTTTTTGATATTACAGAGTTTCCATATAAAGTCGTAGCAAAATATAGAAATAATGAAATTAAACCAATGCTATTTCCTAGTATTATTAATGAAATTTCAAAAGCATATAATAATGCTTTTTTATTAATCGAAGTTAATGATATTGGAGATCAAGTAGCTAGTATTCTTCACTTCGATTTAGAGAATGAAAATCTTCTTATGTGCTCTATGAGAGGAAGATCTGGTCAAATTGTTGGATCTGGATTTAGTGGTAAAAAGTCACAGTTGGGTGTCAGAATGACATCAGCAGTTAAAAAATTAGGATGCTCCAACTTAAAAACACTTTTAGAAGACGATAAGTTATTGACTACAGATTATGATATCATATCAGAACTTACAACATTTGCCCAACGCCACAATTCCTTCGAAGCAGAGGAAGGGTGTAATGATGACCTAGCAATGTGTCTTGTTATTTTCTCTTGGTTAGTCGCTCAAGATTACTTTAAGGAAATGACGGATAATGATATTCGTAAAAGAATTTATGAAGAACAAAAGAATCAAATAGAACAGGATATGTCTCCATTTGGATTTATCAGTGATGGATTTAATGATATGTCTTCATTCACCGATAATGACGGCGATACTTGGTATGCAGATGAATATGGTGATCGTTCTTATATGTGGGATTATATGTAATGGATTTAGATGATCAAGTAGAATTAGAACATCTATTATTTTTTGAAAGAAAGTGTAGAACTTGTGGAAAGAAAAAAGATTTAATAGATGGATTTTATTTGATTAGAAAAGGTAGAGGGTCTTTACCATCCGCATATTCATATGAATGTAAAGAATGCACCAAAGATAGAGTTTTGGAGAATAGAAGAAGTAAAAAAAGCAAAGATGTTTGGGAATATCCAGATTGGTAATGTTCATGCACTGTTTTCCCGTTGAAAATAACCTTTTTAATAAATAATTTCAGAATAATTTGGATTCGGAGCACGTAAAGATGCCATTAAACTTAGCATCTCCAGGCATTGTTGTTAAGGAAGTTGATCTTACTCTTGGTAGAGTTGATCCAACTGCCGAAGGCGTTGGTGCTATTGTCGGTCCCTTTGCTAAAGGACCAGTCAATGAGCCAGTTCTAATCAATAATGAGCAGGAGCTTTTAAATACTTTCGGAAATCCATACGCAATTGATAATCATTATGAAACTTGGTTGGTGGCATCTTCGTACCTTGCATATGGCGGTTCCCTTCAGGTAGTAAGATCAGACGACACTGATCTGAAGAACGCATTCGCAGGTTCTGGTTCTGCACCAAAAATCAGAAGCTATGAAGATTATGTAAATTTAGGTCATGATGAGAATATCATCAGTGGCGTAACAGTTGCTGCGAAAAATCCTGGTTCTTGGGCAAATGGAATTAAGGTAGCAATCATTGACAGTAAGGCAGACCAAATCCTCAGTGGTTTTAGTGGTCTAGATTCACTTGGCGCTTCTGGAGTTACCGTTGGTATGGGTGTTACCCAATCAATGGTTGGTAGAACTAAGATTGGTGCTGGAACAACCGAAGCACTTGACGGTTTCTTAAAGGGAGTTGTCACAGAGGCATCAGCAACACAAATTTCAGTTAAGGTTCTTTCCCACGTTTCCGCCGCTGGAACTGAAACTGCCGTTGATTATCAACCATCTGGAACTTATGCCTTTACAGCAGATGGAGCACTTGGTATTCACACCGCAGGTGTCGCAGAAGCATTTGCTTCAGCAACAGGTACAACAAGACAAGATTGGTTTGATCAGCAAACCATTGCTTTAACTGGCAGTAATATTTCTTGGAATACTCTTGCCGAGAGACCATCAACTTCTACGTATGCTGCTGCGGCTAACGCAAGATTTGATGAAGTTCATGTAGTTGTTTTTGATGATCTTGGAGTTGTAACTGGTAATCCAGGAACAATTCTTGAGAAGCATGTTGCTCTCTCAAAGGCAAAAGATGCTGAATATTCTCAGGGAAGTTCTTCATACTGGAGAAAGTATACTTCAGAAAATTCCGAGTATATCTTTGCTGGTGGAGCTCCTGCTGGAATTACCACAACTGGATTCGCATCTGGTGGAACTGGATTCGATCTAGCGTCCGATGTAGGTTGGGATCAAGATGCTTCTGGAATCATCTTTGCTGCTTCAGGAAATACTCTTCTCACTCTCGGTGGTGGTTTAAACTACGACGGAACTTCTGATCTTGGCGCTACTGGAGCACTCGCAGCAACAGTTGGTGATCTTTCAACTGGTTATGATATTTTTGAAAATACTGATGAATATGATGTTAACTTCATCCTCATGGGTGGAGCGGGATATTCTAGAGAAGATGCTCAGGCACTCGCAAGCAAAATCATCTCCGTTGCTGAAATTAGAAAGGACGCAGTTGCTTTCGTTTCTCCATGTAGATCCGAACTTCTTGCAACAAGTGGCAATGGTTATACAATCAAGAGTGCCACTGATATCACCGAAAACGTGATTGCTTTCTATTCATCTGTACCATCATCATCATATGCTGTTCTTGATAGTGGTTACAAGTACATGTATGATAGATTCTCTGACACTTTCAGATATGTACCACTGAATGGTGATATTGCTGGAACTTGTGCTAGAAATGATTCTACTAACTTCCCATGGTTCTCACCAGCGGGAACTGCTAGAGGTTCAATTCTAAATGCGGTTAAACTTGCTTATAACCCAAGTCAAACTCAAAGAGATAGACTCTATAGCAATAGAATTAACCCAGTTATCTTTACTCCTGGTGGTGGTATTACCCTCTTTGGTGACAAAACTGCTCTGAACAAATCATCAGCATTTGATAGAATCAATGTTCGTAGATTGTTCATCTACATTGAAGAAGCAATTAAAGGTGCTGCCAGAGATGTTATGTTTGAGTTTAATGATGCTACAACGAGAGGTTCTTTCGTTAACGCTGTTGAACCATTCCTCAGAGACATTCAAGCAAAGCGTGGAATTCAAGATTTTAGGGTAGTTTGTAACGAAACTAACAACACCGCAGCAGTGATTGATTCTAATGAGTTTATTGCCGATATTTATGTAAAACCATCCAGATCAATTAATTTCATTGGTTTGACATTCGTAGCCACCAGGTCTGGTGTCTCATTCTCAGAAACTGCTGGAGTCTAATCCTAAAGAGGTAACTAACGAGGTAACAAAAAATGGCGTCATTTAGAACGATTACACAATTTAAATCAAATTTAGCAGGCGGTGGTGCTAGACCGAATCTATTTGAAGTTACATTGGACTTTCCAGCCAGTGGAACGATGGGATTCATGTCTAATGATGATAATGCTGAAGCAGCGACTGCTTCTATTATATCAGATCCAGCCGCTGCACCTTTTTTGGTAAAAGCTGCAAATCTTCCTGCATCAAATATTACTCCAGTTGAAGTTCCTTTTAGAGGAAGAATTCTTAAAGTTGCTGGTGAAAGAACTTTTGATACTTGGACGGTTACTGTTCTCAACGATACTGATTTTAAAATCAGAACCATCATGGAACAGTGGATGAATGGTATCAGCAGACTTACAAACGGATCTGGTGAAACTAATCCCGCTGATTATGATGCAGATCTTTATGTATCTCAATTAGATAGAAATGGTGACGAACTAAGAAAATATAAGTTTGTCGGGTGTTTCCCAACTAACATTTCTGAAATCGCACTTTCATACGATACTACGGATACTATTGAAGAATTTACTGTAGAATTCCAAGTTCTTTATTGGAATATTGTACAGAGTGATGATAATAGTTCTGATCAACCTGCAATAGATTGATAAATAGTTAGAACAGTTTAATTTTTACTTATAAAATGGCAAAACTCTTTGGATTTTCTATTGAGCCTAGTGAAGAGAAATCTAAGTCTATAGTTTCCCCCGTCCCCCCTAATAATGGGGACGGGGTTGATAATTTTATTGCTAGTGGATTTTATGGTTCATATGTAGATATTGAAGGCGCATATAGAAATGAACACGAATTAATAAAGAGATATAGAGAAATGGCAATTCACCCTGAGGTGGATAATGCCATTGAAGATGTTGTCAATGAAGCAATCGTTAGCGATCTATACGATTCTCCCGTAGAAATTGAACTTTCAAATATTGATGCTAGCGATAAATTAAAAGATATTATCAGACAAGAATTTAAATATATCAAAGAACTTTTAGACTTTGATAAAAAATCTCATGAGATTTTTAGAAATTGGTATGTTGATGGTAGACTTTATTATCATAAAGTAATTGATATTAAGAAACCAGAACAAGGGATCAAAGAGTTAAGATATATTGATCCCATGAAGATGAAATTTGTTCGTCAGGAAAAGAAAGTAAACAAAGGAAATGGAATTGATCTTTCAAGAGTAACTGAAGCAAGTAAAGTCTTATATCCAGAAATTGAAGAGTATTTTGTATATTCACCAAAACCAAACTTTCCAATTGGAATGGTTGCAGGTGGTGCCAATCAAAAAGGAGTAAAGATAGCAAAAGATACTATAACATATGTCACTTCTGGTCTAGTAGATAGAAATAAGGGATCGATTCTTTCTTATCTCCATAAAGCAATTAAGGCACTCAATCAACTTAGAATGATTGAGGACTCACTCGTTATCTACAGACTATCACGCGCACCAGAGCGTAGAATTTTCTATATCGATGTTGGTAATCTACCTAAAGTAAAGGCTGAGCAATATCTTCGTGATGTTATGAATCGCTATCGCAATAAGCAGGTTTATAATGCACAAACTGGTGAGATCAGAGATGATCGCAAATTCATGTCCATGATGGAAGACTTCTGGCTTCCTCGTCGTGAGGGTGGTAGAGGAACTGAGATCACAACTCTTCCTGGTGGTCAGAATTTGGGTGAACTTTCTGATATTGAATATTTTCAAAAGAAACTTTATAGAGCACTCGCAGTTCCAGAATCTAGAATCGCCAATGATGGTGGATTCAATCTCGGTAGATCTTCAGAGATCTTAAGAGATGAACTCAAATTCACAAAATTTGTAGGAAGACTGAGAAAGAGATTTGCCAACCTTTTCAGTGATATTCTTAAGACACAATTAATTCTTAAGAATATTATTACTCCAGAGGATTGGGAAAAGATTTCTGATCACATTCAATACGATTTCTTATATGACAATCAATTCTCGGAACTGAAAGAAAGTGAATTAATGAATGACCGTTTAGGTACATTGGCAACTATTGAACCATATATCGGCAAGTATTTCTCTGTTGATTATGTTCGTAGAAAGGTACTGAAGCAAACTGATGCTGAGATAAAAGAAATTGATGAGCAGATTGAGAGAGAAATTAAGGATGGAATTATCCCAGATCCAAATTCTATAGATCCAATCACAGGGGAACCTTTACCTGACGGAGATATGTTAGGCGATGTTCCGATGGAACCAGATTTAGAGACGGATAATGTAACTACCGATTTAAAAAAAGATACCAAATTAGCAGAGATATAAATAGAAAATATACATATTAAACTAATTTCATGGAAGATGTTATCGATTTGATTGCAACTGATGCTTCTGCTGTAGATATTAGCGATAAAATTAAAGATATTTTATTCAATAAAGCAGCTAAAAATATTGAAGATCTTCGTCCACAAGTTGCAAATTCAATGTTTGATTTTGAATCAGAAGCAGAAACGGAGGAGTGATGTCAAGAACTCTAATTTTAGCACAAGAAATCAATTGTCCAACAGACACCGGAACTGCTACTAGCTTTACTAGTGCTACCGTTGTTCGTTTGGTCAATACTTCAACTTCTGCCGATCACGTGATCACAGTTGTCGAATCTCAAGGTGGATCTGTAATTGGAACTTTTACAATGTTAAGAGGAACCACAGAATTACTTGAGAAACAACCTTCATACTGTGTTTTTGCTGCAGATACTTCCGTCAAAGGAGCAAAAGTAGGATTTACTGGATAAACAAATGAAACTCATCACAGAAGAAATTTCAAAGGTAGAATTTATTACCGAAGGAAAGGGTAAGTGTAAGAAGTGCTTCATTGAAGGAGTATTTCTTCAGGGAGACATTCAGAACCGTAATGGTCGTATGTACCCTATGGAAACTCTTTCCAGAGAAGTAAACAGATACAATGAAAATTTCATTCAAAAAGGTCGTGCTCTTGGTGAACTCGGTCACCCAGACGGTCCTACCGTAAACCTTGATCGAGTATCACATAAGATTATTTCTCTCAAATGTGAGGGATCTAATTTTATCGGCAAGGCACAACTTTTATCGACACCTATGGGTAAAATTGCCGAATCACTTATTACTGAAGGAGTTACTCTTGGTGTTTCTTCTCGTGGTGTAGGTTCACTAAAAACTACAAGTGAAGGATACAAAATTGTTGGTGAAGATTTCATGTTAGCAACTGCTGCTGATATCGTTGCCGATCCTTCTGCTCCTGATGCTTTTGTTTCGGGAATTATGGAAGGAAAAGAATGGGTTTGGGAAGGAGGAATCCTTCGTGAACAATTAGCAACACAAACCAAAAAGAGAATTAATACTCTTGTTGACCAGAGAATGCTTGAAGAGAAAAAACTGGAATTATTCCAAGATTTCTTAGCAAATCTCTAATAATATAAATAAATACAGATTAAATAAGTTAATCAAAACAAATGTCCGTTGGTAGCAATTTACAAGAAATGGAAAACGCAGTAACCAAAGGGGCTGCTGCTGCTGAGCCAATGCAGAAGTTGGATCTGGATACTCCAGGTCAACCAAGTGTTGAAGATCTTGGCGGTCCTACCCCTGATAACTATCGTCCAGACGACGATTCAGCAAAACTTAAGACTCCTAGCCTAGCACAGGTTAAGGATGTCGTTAATAAGGGCGCAAAAGCAGCAGAGGAAATGCCTGCTGGTGTTAAAGAAGAGTCCGAGGTCGAAGAGGATCAGGAAATCGTTGCTGAAGAAGAAACCACTGAGGAAGAAGTAGTAACTGAAGAAGAAACTACCGAAGAAGAAGTGGTTGCTGAAGATACCGACGAGGAAGAGATCGCAGCAGAATTTGATATCGAAGAAGATGTCAATGCTCTGTTTGCTGGTGAGGAACTCTCCGAAGAATTCCAAGATAAAGCACGCACCATCTTTGAAACCGCAATCAAATCTAAGGTTGAGGAAATCAAAGAGCAAGTTCAGGCACAATATCAGGAAGCACTTGTTGAAGAAGTTGCTGCTGTTAAGACTGAACTCACCGAGCGTGTTGATTCATACTTAGAATATGTTGCTCAAGAGTGGTTGGAAGAAAATACTCTTGCTGTTGAGCACGGTCTTAAGACCGAAATGACCGAATCATTCCTTGCTGGAATGAAGGGTCTTTTTGAAGATCATTATGTAACCATCCCTGAAGATAGATATGATGTTATCGAGAGCATGGTAGATAAACTAGATGAAATGGAGTCTAAACTCAACGAGCAAATCGAAAGAAATGTTGCTCTTAATAGAAGATTAGCCGAGTCAGTTGCTGATGTAATCTTTGCAGAAGTTTCTGAAGGACTTGCTGTCACTCAGAAGGAAAAACTCGCTTCTCTTGCTGAAAATGTTGAGTTTGATAGTGAAGAGACCTATCGTGAGAAACTAGTTACTTTGAAGAATTCTTATTTTTCAAAGTCCGCATCTAGTACTCAAAGAGAAGCAGCTGAAGTTGTTGTAGAGTCCGCCGAAAGTCAGACTTCTACTCCAGAAGTTGGTTCCATTATGGAAGCATATCTTCAGACTCTCAGCAGAGTTTCTAAAAAGTGATTTTTAAATTATCCCAAATCAAACTAACTTTTTTAAAGAGGTAAAATCAAATGCAAATGTTCAATTCTGAGCAATTGCAGGAGAAGTGGGCACCTATCCTCGATTACGAGGGAATGGATCCAATCAAAGATTCACACCGTAGAGCTGTCACCGCTATCCTGCTAGAGAACCAAGAGAGAGAAGCCCGTGAAGAGCGTGCATTCCTTTCCGAAGCTCCTGTAAACTCAACCGCTTCTAGTGGTGGAACCGCTGGTTTCTCCGCTGCTGCTGGTTCACCAACTGCTGGTTTCGACCCCGTTCTAATCAGCCTCATTCGCCGTTCAATGCCTAACCTGGTCGCTTATGACCTCGCAGGCGTTCAGCCAATGAACGGTCCTACTGGACTAATTTTCGCAATGCGTTCACGCTACCAGAATCAGGTTGGCGCAGAAGCATTCTTCAACGAAGCAGATACTGGATTCTCTGGAACTGATTCTTCGGCACTCGAATCAGAACTTGGTTCTGGTTATGTTTCTGGTTCTAACGGCGCTGCCGTTGGTTTCGGTACTACCGCACAATCAGGAAGCAATCCTGGTCTTCTCAGCCCAGATTCAAACGCTACCCAACTTGCTTATAGAGTTGGTCAGGGTATGGATACTGAGGACGCTGAAGGACTCGGTGAGAACAGCAATCACTTCAACCAGATGGCTTTCTCGATCGAGAAGGTCACCGTTACTGCTAAGAGCCGTGCTCTGAAAGCAGAATACAGCCTTGAGCTTGCTCAAGACCTCCGCGCTATTCATGGTTTGAATGCTGAAGCGGAACTCGCAAACATTCTCTCAACTGAGATTCTTGCTGAGATCAACCGCGAAGTTATTCGTACCATCTATAAGTCCGCTGAGTCTGGCGCACAAACTAACGTTGCTACTCAAGGCAAGTTCGACCTCGACGTTGACTCCAACGGTCGTTGGTCAGTTGAGAAGTTCAAGGGTCTTATCTTCCAAATCGAGCGCGATGCCAACGCAATCGCACAAAGAACTCGTAGAGGAAAGGGCAACATGATCCTCTGCTCCGCAGACGTTGCCTCCGCTCTGACCATGGCAGGTGTTCTTGATTACACCCCTGCTCTGAACGCAAACCTCAACGTTGATGACACTGGCAACACCTTCGCTGGTGTTCTCCAAGGTAAGTATCGTGTATACATCGATCCTTATTCATCAAACCTCCAGCCTGAGCAATACTACGTTGTTGGTTATAAGGGTTCTTCACCTTATGACGCTGGTCTCTTCTATTGCCCATATGTTCCCCTCCAGATGGTTCGTGCCGTTGGAGAGAACACCTTCCAGCCTAAGATCGGCTTTAAGACCCGCTACGGTCTTGTTGCTAACCCCTTCGCAGAAGGCACTTCCGCTGGCGGCGCTCTTAAGGTTAACTCCAACCGCTACTACAGAAGAGTACAGGTTCTCAACCTCATGTGATTTAATCTCACAAGGTTTATCAGAGGGTTCTTCGGAACCCTCTTTTTTTGTCTAAATATTTAAAAACAGAAAAAAATGGCTTCATATCACATTAAAAAAGCAAGTGTTTTAATGTCTTCTGTTGTGGTTTATCACGTTGGTGGAGATCAGTGGTCCGATGATTTTTCTGAAAGAAAAATTTACACATCAAAAGCAAGTGCTGATGCTATGCTTCCAAACGAAGATGGAACTAATGGTGGATTCAAGAACGCAACCGTTGTTAAAGAAGAATAAATAAAACATAACTAAGATCGAACAATGAAACCAACTCCTAGAGAAGCAAAGAAAATTCATGAGCACTATGAAAAGGTTGTTGATCACCTGATTGAAGAAGGATATGCAACCGATAAAGATGGTGCAGATAGAATTATCAGCGGCATGAGCGACACCTGGTACAGTCTAATCATCAGTGACTGATTATGGCAGGATTTTATGATACACAAATCCAAAATAGGAACTTCTTGTCTCCTATTGGATTTAAGTTGACCTTAGCAACTAAAGAAAAAGTAGATTTTTTCTCAAACTCTGCAAATGTACCAAGTATTTCTCTTGGTACTGCTCTTCAAGGCACAGCATTTAGGATTTTAGATGTTCCTGGAGATGAAGTTACTTATGAGGATTTTACTATCAATTTTTTAGTTGATGAAGACCTAAAGAATTACATGATCCTCCATAACTGGATTACTGGTCTTGGTCTTCCACAAAACTTTACTCAGTTTAAAGAGTTAACAACTGATGAAGATGGGATTGAAGATGAAAAACTTCAATTTTGTGATGGAACACTTCATATTTTGAATAGCAATTATAGAGATATTGCTATGGTTAAGTTTATTGACCTATTCCCAGTTTCATTGACATCATTAGAATTTAATGCTACGGAAAATGATGTCAACTACTTTACAGCAGAGGCATCTTTCAAGTATACTATCTACAATATCTTTGATCCAGACGGCAATCCTTTATGAATCTTGATGAGATTCAGGAGATGTGGCAGAGAGATTCTGTTATCGATCCTGACAATTTACATGATGAATCTTTAAAAATTCCACAACTTCACGCAAAGTATTATACTCTTTATAATACGATTACTTTGTTGCGCGAAAAAGCAAGAGAAACTTACAACAGAGTTAGATTGGAAAGATACAATTACTACTCTGGAAAGGCACCAGCAGAGGTTTATGTCGAAGAACCATTCCCATATAAAGTTAGAGATAAAGAGGCATTACAAAGGCATATGGATGCCGATGAGAAACTGAATAAGATAGATCTTAAAATCAGATACTACGACATTATGTTAAAGTTTCTGGAAGAGATTATCAAGACTGTATCCAACAGAACTTTCCAAATCAAGAACGCAATTGAGTGGAATCGTTTCCAAGCAGGGTTTAACTGAGGCAATAAATACCCATAGGTGATACTTATGGGTTATGTCTCATTTGATTATATCGAAAAAGAACGAAGTATATCTTCAGGTAAAAGCAGAACCACACGTCTACTATGAATTAGCAGACCAGTTTACCTTTGATGTACCAGGCGCAAAGTTTATGCCTCAGTACCGAAATAAGTACTGGGACGGAAAGATTCGTTTATTCAATACCCAGACTGGTGAGATATATGTCGGGTTATTGGATAAACTAACAAAGTTTTGTGAAAACCACGAATATACCTATGAGTTTGCTGACAACAAATTCTATGGTCTTCCTTTTGAAGTTAATGACTTTATCTCAAAGGAAGGTACAAAAGATTATATGAATTCTATTTGTAAGTATTCCCCCCGCGAATATCAAGTAGAGGGAGTATACGACGCCCTAAGACATAATAGAAAGCTGCTGATATCTCCAACTGCTTCTGGAAAGTCGTTGATGATATATTGTCTTGTGAGATACTACGTTGAGAAAGAACAAAATATTCTGATAGTCGTGCCAACGACTTCCCTTGTAGAACAGATGTATAAAGACTTTGCAGATTACGGGTGGGATGTAGGTTCATTTTGCCACAAGATCTATGCGGGGAAAGAAAGGGAGACCGACTCACAGGTCATCATTACGACCTGGCAGTCCATCTACAAACTTCCCCGACAGTATTTTTCAAGATTTAATGTGGTTGTTGGAGATGAAGCACACCAGTTCAAATCGAAGTCTCTAATATCTATAATGTCAAAACTTTCGGACGCAAAGTATCGTTACGGTTTTACAGGAACACTAGATGGAACTCAAACTCATAAGTGGGTTCTGGAAGGATTATTTGGTCCATCTTATAAAATCATCAGAACAGAAGAACTGATGAAGAAAGGACACGTTGCCAAATTAGATATTAACGTGCTTCTATTGAAACACTCACCACATAGATTTGAAAACTTTGAAGAAGAAGTCCAGTACATTATCAACCATGAACGACGCAACAAATTTATACGTAACCTTGCCCTTGATCTTAAAGGTAATACGCTCATACTATTTTCCCGCGTTGAAGGGCACGGACAACCCCTATTCGATTTAATAAATAACTCAAAAGCAGATGAACGCCATGTCTTCTTTGTTCATGGTGGTGTGGCAACAGAAGATCGAGAACAAGTAAGGGAGATTACAGAAAGAGAAAACAACGCGATTATCGTCGCTTCATACGGAACATTCTCTACTGGTATTAACATTAAGAATCTCCACAATGTTATTTTTGCTTCTCCTTCAAAGTCCAGAATTAGAAATCTGCAAAGTATTGGAAGAGTCCTCAGAAAAGGCA
>Ga0255768_10004528_pt1 | contig 13541 bp, 18 predicted proteins | sample 071ome_33_FD_179983 | JGI IMG/M metagenome (GOLD analysis project Ga0255768, IMG submission 179983) | Coastal salt marsh microbial communities from the Groves Creek Marsh, Skidaway Island, Georgia - 071412AT metaG (version 2) | ecosystem: Environmental > Aquatic > Marine > Intertidal zone >...
GTAATAATTGTCGTCAGTTTTGCCATGTGTGTATAGTTTTGATGTTTGTCCTTCTGGTGGATGTAATTCTTCTGGTACATCTTTGAACTCTACTGCTGGCGCACCGTGTTTGGTTTCCTTTAGTTGTTTGAGCATGGGCAAAACAATATAAGCAAGGGTATGATCCATACTCCAGGTATCCCAACGATCAATATGTATCTTTATCTTTTGCACTCTCCTGTCAAGGAATAGATTGATAGTGAAGTTATAAATTGATTGTATAATATCCTCTGCTTGTTCACGCCACGCTTCTGCAAAAGGTTGTGCTTTGACTCTTAAACCTTTTTGTTTGTATTCAGGCCAATCCACATATCCATACTTTTTATTCATATAGTTTGTATGTAAATTACAGATTGCTCTGTTTGGATAGGGTCCAATATTAACTTTCATAGTCTACCTCTTCGAAACTTTCCTTAATGTATGCCATATGATATTGCGAAGGGTAGTGCCTTAACAACCTACCTGCTTCTTCTCTAACTGCTCGTGGCACCCGCGGATACTTCTTGGGATCTCGCAGGTCCATTAGGAATCGTTCTACATTTAATACTGCGTTTGTTCTTTCAATAGGTAGTGTCATCGAGAAAGGCTCAACCCGACTTTCATTTATTATCTTCCCTGTCCTTGATATTTCTTGTAAGAACGCTTCTTACTTTTATTCATTGATGCCCTTTTAATCATAGATGGTTTACCACTTGAGGAAGTTTTCTTTTTAAGTGATGAATGATTTGATACTGCGTTTTTAATAGCCATTTAATTCTCCTTGTAAATTATTGTTCATCTTCATCCCAAAAAGGATCGTCAGGATCATACTTTTTAAGATTGAGTCCAGCGATAGCCTCTTCGTCTCCGGAGTTTAAAACACTAATGATGTATTCCATTTCCTTAAACTCTGGATGATCTGCATAAACACCACCCGGATCAAAATCTCGCTGATCCAAGATAGGTCCTTTAGCAACAATGTCCATAGCCATTGATGCAAATTGTTCTTTCATTGATTCCTTTATAAATGTTTCTAAATCATCAATTTCGTCTTCTTGAAAATCTATGTCATTGCTATCTACATAAGGTAATGATGCTTCGGTCCACATCATTGGGCGACGATCGCTTCCATAGTAAACTTCAACAATTTCGTACCAATAGATTGTTTCCTCGTCCGGCGCCTGCCTTCTCATAATTCTGTAGTTCCATAGGTTCATACTCTATATCCTCTGTGTAATAAACATTCTTTATGCCAAAAGACTTAATTGCTTTTAGACACCCCGGGCAAGGTTTGGATAACCCTGTTATATAAAAATCTGTTTCTGGATAAGGCTTTTTTACTCGAGCAACATACATATCGCAAAGTTTTAACTGATCCTTATCAATAATTTGTAATGCTTTTCTAATAGCATCAATTTCAGCATGAAGATAGATGCTATCTTCATTGGTACCAAACTCACTCTGCAATGGATGTGTTTTCATCTGATTAAGTCCAATACTAATAACGGTCTTTTTATAAACAACAGCCGAAGCAAGTTTGTAAATATTCCGCACACCATAATTTTCCAAAGCATGATTAAGGATATATTTGAATATCCGAATTTTAGATCTATTACCTGATCCTTTGATCACACCATACGGTATTGTATCTTCTAATAACAATTCTGTCATGCTAAACTCTCTTGATTGGCACAGGAACAAGGACTTGAACCTCAACTTTCGGTTTTGGAGACCGACGTGCTACCATTACACCATTCCTGCTTACTATATTATTTAACTTTGGTGCCGCCACCCGGACTCGAACCGGGACGCCATAAGCGAGGGATTTTAAGTCCCTTGTGTCTACCAATTCCACCATGGCGGCACTATTTCTGGTAGCAGGACCCGGATTCGAACCGAGATTAGCCAATTATCTGTTGCTACGGAGTATAAACCCGCTGTTTTACCGTTAAACTACCCTGCCTTAAAACTTAGAGTCGTATAGCAGTAAAACTATCTCGTCCTGCTCCGGTGTACCTACTGGCACCACCGAACTTCATGTATGCTTGATTGATTGCTCCTTCTTGAGAAAAATCTTTAAATGTTCCAACAAACTTGTCGTTAAGAAAAACTTCGTAATAGTTAAACACGTCTTGTTCCTTTTGCTTCTAACTATGTTTATAATATACTACCGAATGGTATATGTGTCAAGCGTTTTGTATGTAAAAATAAACTTTTTTGAGTAATTTTTTTATCACTGGATGTTGAGTATCAAAACCCCACATAGCAAGATAACCTAACAGGTTAGGAGATAACAAATAACCCATCTCGTCCTTAAACCCTGCTGTTTTGTTTGCCATACGTAACAGATCCAACGCACCATCTTTTCCTGCTTTGCGAATAAGTTCGCTAGAAATGTTTTTAGCAAATGCTTCAATTTCATCATCGTTACCGAGATATTCTTTTGATTTTTTAATTGTAGGATCAGAAGATTTGGTTTTGTATTTTCGTTGTTTAATAAAATCTCTAGAACGATATTGACGCATATGAATCATTTCGTGTTCAAGTGCATCTAAAATTCTATCCTTTATATTTTCAATACCTTCAGGATCAAACTCAATGGTTTTGTCTTTGGGCGAAAAAATCAAATCAATATAAAATGGTTCTAGTTCATCTTCATCATCAAAAGGGTCGTAGGCGGCATTCATATTCATATCACCACTATCTACATTTTTTGAAACTTCAATACCAACTTCACCTACTCCATATCTTTTAAGTGTGTTGTGAAGTTGTTTAGCAATGTTTTCTCGCGATATAGGATCGCCACTAGCAATGAAATTTAGGAAGGGTGCTAGTGCCTTTTCAAGTTCTTTTCGATCAGTTGGTTGTGTAATCTCGCTCAAATACATATCGTTATTTACTTGATTTTTTTGTGTAAACTATTGACCCTTTGCCTTGCTCTTTTTTGATACGTTCTTTTTCTTTTACTTTTTCTTCACGCTCGTCAAATTCTACTTTTTTAATAATCTTTGCTTCTTTTTCCCATTCGGTATAAACAGGAATAGGCATACCCATGTCACCCTTTACCCTACTTTTTTCAATAGGTTTGTAACCAACATCAAGTTGTGTTGAGTTTCTATCAGTTATTGCTCTTTTTTGTTTCCACTTGCCTGCGTTTTTATCCCATTCTTTTGGTGCTGTTCTAAGTGCTGGTGTGCCAGTAATTAGTTTTTCGATATCTTTTGTATTACCGCAATTAGGACAGGTATCCGCATCTTCATTGATGCTTACTAATTGATCCCATTGATAGTCGCATTTAGAACAACCATATGATCTAATTGGCATACTTAAATCTCCTTTGTAATACTATTTAATGATAGTAAATTAAGAATACTCGAAATTTTGGCAGTCATCATATTTGTCTACAAATACAGCACCATTACTTAAATGAAACTTCCTTGCCATTTCGGTAAGTGGTGATAATGTAACAAACCGTAGTAGTGCAGTTTCTTTTTTAAGCAAGTCAAAGACTTCATTAACAATTTGTCTACCTGCACCTTTATCGTAACTCCATACGGTATAAAATATTGCTGACGTTCCTCGAGGTGAAGTAAATTCTTTTAGTTCTTCTTCGTTGGTAGGAATGTCTGTGCAATATGCTACACAAATAACAGCACGAACATTATCGTTGTCATCGTCAAGAACAAAAATATCACGTCCTGGACCTACACGTTCTTCAAATGGAATATGAGGACGAACAGGATCATTTACAATTAAGTGTTCTTCACCATTACGAATTTTTCTTAACATTTTAATCTTCCTTCTTTGCTAAAGAAAATGTTCCGTTTTTGTTATCGGTCCATTCTAGGTTGTCGCCAACTTGCCAACCCATTTCTTCTAATAATTTATCTGGAAGAGGTAGAACTAGATCGTCAGTCTCAGCATCTTGTTCCAAACGGACGGTATATTTCTTACTCACTTTAACTCCTACAATAAATGATCTGCTACACCAAGATCGATCATCTGTTTAGCGGTGTAATATTGGTCGCTTGGGTTTTTGATAAATTCATTGCGAACTTTTTGTATTGTCATTCCCGTAGCGTCTTTTAAAATATTTAAGCATCGTAACTCGCAGTTTTGATTTTCTTTCATCTGTGCTCTCATATCGTGCATTTTAGATTCCATCGAGTCACTATGTTGGTGATTCATTGATCCTGCATTTTTACCAATGTAACGTTCACCTTGTTTACCACTTGCAAAAATTAAAAATCCAGCACTCATAACAGCACCAATACCTATAGTTGAAATGTTATGATAACTGCTTTTCATTACATCGATCAAAGCAAACGCTTCATATAGATCTCCACCATATGTGTTGATGAATAATTTAAGTGTGCGTTTTGGTTTCTTGTTTAGGTTTGCAGAAAGAATCCATTTGATTGCTTCGCTGACGTTGTCATCACAAATATCTCCACTAAGATAATGTATATCACTATCCAGAAGACTCTTGTCTATTGCGTCGCTGGCTGTCCAATTCTCGTATTTTGTTGGCATATTTTACACTCTATAATATACGCATATTTAGCGAAAGTCAAGTTTTTTCCTCTCCAAGCACGGCCCCCATCCCGCCTGCTTAGTGAATCGCCTCATTGATCACGGAGTACCTACCAAACTACGCTCACGGTTGTGCGATTCTTTCCGTATTGCAACACCTTCTGATGTTGCGATTTGGCCTGCCCGGAGGGACTCGAACCCCCGACCTACTGCTTAGAAGGCAGTTGTACTATCCGGCTGTACTACGGGCAGATTCTTCGATGTTTATTTGATTAGTTCCTCTTGGCTGTTTTCTAACTATGTATATATAATAGCACCAACAGGATATGCTGTCAACTATTTTTTTGATTTTTTTGTCAAAAAAAACCCTAACCATGAAAGTTAGGGTTAATTTTGGATATCCTCGCTCGATGGGATAACTTACTTAGAAATATATTTTTTTGTTTAATTCGGTATCTTCTGCATTTTCAACAACTTTGTCTACAACAGAAGTATCTTTAGCCGGAGCCTTACCCGCCACTGCTTCTTTGGCTTCATTTTTGGATTGAACCCAACCTGGCTCTTCCACACGATCTAGTACCTTTTTAGAAATCACTTTATCAGTCATAATAACTCCTTACTATTATTAATTGTATTTATCGTTGATCACGATTATCCCAAGGTGCTGTTTCGTAGCAATTTGCTGATATCTTATCCTTGTAGGTTACACCCGCTTTAAATCCATTGCCCACACGTTCTATGTAAGCACTTTTGAACGGCATTTCTCGCTCCTTACCAAAGCATTTGTTGTTGCTTTGTCCTGGATATCTATAACGTGGATTGTGCTTTAGGAAATCACGTAATTCTGCTAGTTCTTGTCTTTCTTGGTTCACTTTCCAGTTATGAAAACACCCGGCGGCTTTGTTAAAATCAAATGTATCAAAATCCTTCGGGTGATATCCATTAATTACCAAGCAACCTTTCATTGCTTGATTGCTTTCGCCTGCTTCTGCTGTTACTACCCATACCCACGACACAACTGCCGCGGCGAGTAGTCCAAATGCTATTAAATTGTCTCTCATTGTTTTACCCTCTACTTTAATTTTGTGTGACGGTTGTTGTTCCACAACCACTTACATTTAAGCAAGTTTGATCGATTGAATACGTTTGATCAGTACTAGAATTTTGATCTAATTGAAGTGTACTAGAATAACCATCCATATCAATAGTTGCCGCATGATTACCAGATCCTTCCTGGGTCACGCTAACGGTTTGATCACTTCCTAACGTAATATCCAGAAAGTGTTCTCCTGTATTTTTTTGATTTGTCGATAGAGTGTTATCATCGCCCGTTATATTGAGGAACAGCATCTTATCGCCATTATCTCTCTGATGTGATGTTACACTATTATCATCACCCCCTATTGTAATCTTAGCAAAATGGTCACCTGTTTGACCTCCATCATATTGGTATAGGTTAATTGTGTTGTATCCACCTGTCACATCAACCACGGCCCTATGTCCACCTTCATCTGTTGTTGTATGACCTTGCTCGACGGTTAATGAATTGTGACCACCAATAATATCAAACAAAAGAACATTGTCATCACTAATTCCAAACTCATGTCCCTGCTTGACATTCACGGTGTTGTAGTCACCGGATATGTTGGCATCCACCAAATTGGCATTGGTTGAGTCAGTTCCTGCTATCAGTTGTCCATCTCCATACTGCTGTATGTCCAGGTCCAGATTATCTCCGCTTTGCTGTATGTAGATGCCCGAACCCGTAATAGCACGAGTGTTGGTCCTATCCTGTAGTTGTAGTGAAGTAGGTTCTGATGAGTATGTGGGTGCGGATGCTGAACCATATAAAGTGCCTGCGGTTTCCATATCCAGGATGTCATCTGTGATGTTGACTTTTAAAATGTATGTACCATATGTACTATCCCACAAATTTATATCAGCCGTTACAAATATAGCACCTGTGTATCCTGATCCCAGATCCGCTGACTGCCATATCATACCACCTATCACACCTCCGCTGGTTTTAAACACATACTGTCCTTGTGAGTTAGTTAAACTACTACCAGCGGCACCTGTGACTGTGCCTGTGTCATCGGAGAATGCTGTGTTGATCACTGTGTAGGAATTGGAGCCAGATCCAAAAGTTAGTGTGCCACCACCCGCTGTGCTGACCACAGTGGCAATGGCATTGTTCCTAGAAGCGAAACCAGAGTTCTCACCGTTCATCATCAGGAAGCCACCATTCTTCACGAAGTTGTCTAATACAGTGACTTCTGATGCCGGATATGTGTTGTTATATCTTAAATCCCATATCTGTTGATAACTGCTGACATCTGTGGGCACACTTCCTGTTGAATAGGTAATAGTATGTCCTTCAGTATATAATCTACTTCCTATATTTGTATGAGCACCACCGTAGTTCTGGTGTAGCACCAATACTGAATCTGCCCAAGCAGTGGACACAAAAAATAATAAACTAATTAGACTGGATAATAGTAATCTCATTGTTGATTGCTCCTCCGTCTGGATTAATTTCAAACCCAATAACTTCATTTCCGCTCTGATTGTGATCTATAGAGTAATTGTAACCCTTATCTAATTCCATACGAACATAATTTCCACTGGCATCTTCACGTATGTAAACCCAATCAGGATCCTGATCAATTATGGTGATTCCTGTTGTAGGGTCTGTTCCTAAAAAACTTTTCTTATCCTTTTTATCCAGATCAGTTTTCATTTGATTGATGATGTTTTCCATTGACTGATCTAGTGCATCAAAAAGAAAATCTATATCCAGCGGATTATAATCTAGTTCACTACCCCATAATTCTTTTTCATCTATTTTAAGTAAATCTTTATTCAATCCTTCGAAGGCTAAAAAATCTAAATCTAGAATGCCTGCTATTGCTTTTGCCCTATTGCTTTCTTCATCCGGATCTACTTCTACAGGTTTTCTAATGATCAATAGGTTATTAATCATGCTTTCGTCCATGTCTAGTATTGAGGGTTTGCTAGGAGGAGACTTCGCTGTTTCGACCCTAGTTGCCTGAAACGCTTGATTCATTATTACCGTTCCCATATCACTTTCAACACTAATTTCTCCAACAACACATAATCTATCCACTTTTCCGCCCGGTGTTGGAACTTCTGTACAACTAGGTAACAGAATAATTGTTGAACTACCTGTTTCGTCCACGGTCATACTGAAGTCTGTACCTCTAACACCTACCACCGCTGTAGGTGTTTTTATCTTTACATTCTGACGAGAGTTCTTTGCTATTTGTCCGCTGGCATATCTTACCGTACCAAAACTTGCCTTTAATGATAAAGATCCTGTGCTGGTATTTGGATCATACAAAAACTCGTCAATGACCAGTTTAGAATTCTCGGTTACGTCAACACGAGTTTCATCAACGAACTGAATCGATGTCCTACCATTTTTAGTTTTAACGGTATCATAACTTTCGACATCAAAATCTTTTTCGATTTTTTCAAATTTTGCACCGTCTTTTCTTTCGATATCAGTAATTCCGCTCTGCTGAATGACATCACCTATTTTAGCATAGGCCGGAATTGATACTAATATAAAAAGCAAAACTAATAAACGCATTATTAATCGCTCTGTGTTATGTCTATATCTGCATTATCACCGCTTGTGGTTAGATCAATTACGTTATCATAAACACCGCTTTGTGTAATATCTATAGTGCCGCCTTCTCCCGTATGACTATGTGTTAGTGCATGTCCATTAACATCTCCATCACCACTTTGTGTATAGTTTGATGTATTACCTAATGAACTGCCTAGTGCATCGTTGTCGATATCAATATCCATTGTTGATCCTACAGCATTAACGGTTATTGTGATTGTTTCACTATTTCCGCCAGCAACATCTAGTGTACCAACAAAATTTTGTGCGTCAGCAGTATTACCTATTGTTACCGTAATATCAGCAGAATCATCAACAACGTCAATGCTCATGCTAACCGTTTCACAATTACTACCAGAACTATCACAAGTTAAATCAACGGTGTTTGAACTACCAGTTAAATCAATATTACCTGTGTATGTATTACCGTTAATAATCGCTGAAACCACGTTGCTATCACCGACTTGATCGATGTTAAACGTCATGGTATCTCCCGTTAATTGTATTGCGGTTGTTGAATCACCCGCAATGTTATTTTGTCCGTCTTGTGTTATGTCCAAGTCTAAATTGTCACCAGATTGTTGAATATAGATATCATTCGCTAATGCAGGAAACATTAAACTAAGAGACACTAAGAGGACGGCTTTACTTAGTAACTTTGTTATCGTCATTACCCTCTCCTTTATTATTATTATGTTCTTCTAAAGATCCTTTATATTTCCAAAGACCTTTTTGCTCTCCTTGTTTAACTAATTCCACAATAGCCGACTCAATGGCTGTTCTTACGGCGTAATTAGTTGGTTCGTTTACAGCCGAACCTGCTTCTATTTCTAATGCTTTTGTTCCTAAATCTAAAAATCTAAACACATCAGCACTAGTTTTGTGACTAGCAATAGTTTTTTCTGTAGCAACACTTAATAACACTTCTCCTGTTTGCACACTGACTATACGCATAGACACCGTTACTTGGTCAGTTCTATACTGCGTGTTAGCACCGATACCAAAGTATCTCGCTCCTGCTCCACCACTTGTTGTATTAGAATCATAACCAACTACACCACCTTCGATTATTAATCCAGCAAATAACATTGGCTTTAACTTAATTGCTTCTTTGCCTTCATAAACTTCTCTGGTTGATCTTATTAGTTGTCTTTCTTTAACTAAATTTTCTAAACCTACCCTTTCAACTACCGTAAACCAACTACCATCGCCTATTCCCTTAAGAGCATTAATAACCCAAACTTCTGCTCCTTGGGTTACGGCAGAACTTAATTGACTAAACTTATCGCTTGGTTTACGTTGACCTGTCTTATCAGTAAAACTATAAACAGCGATTGTAATTTTTGGTCCATCTAATTTTGGAATTGTATCTAGTGATTTTTGTATCGGAGATCTTGCAACCTGAGGTTTGCTCCAATCTTCTTTTGTAATAGTAGAAGCACAACCAGAAAGAAGCGTCGTAACAATTATAGCAGATATCAACGTTTTAATCATATAGATATCTCCTAAAATCCAAAGCCTGTGAGCGGAACTGATATTTCTGTAAAGGTTCCGTCATCCTCTGTAATCTGAATACTAATAGTATCTGCAGAGGTATCTTTAACCCAATAGATCGTTGCTCCTTCAATGGTAGCAGTACCTGATGTAGCACCACTATCTGTAAACATATTGTCCACCATCTGCTTGGATAGTTGAGCATAGATCCTTGATTCTACGTTGTTGATAAATTTGTTAAGAGTGGTCTGTTCAGCCTCGCGTTTTGCTTTAGCGGCTTCTGCTTCTGCTTTTTCTTTTAATTCTTTTTTGCGTTGAAATTGTAGTTGCTCAATAGCAAGTACATGATTGCTATAACCATTACCGGAAAAACTAGGGTTTTTGAACTCGTGGACCAACTCTCCGGCACTGGCGCCGAAAGAGACTAATAGTGTTAATAATAATACAAATACCCTCATACTCATTCCCATTCTCTTACGCTAATATTTATAGCAATAGTAAAAATCAATAAATACTAGCATATTAACAGAGGTAAAATAATGAAGTGGATAACACACTGGTCTACTGCTTTAATAACCCTAGCAGTCTTGTCATTTATAGGATTTTCGGATCCCTATGTAAAACAACTATTACGCTTTAAATCATTTGATGTTGTACAGCAGTATGATACTCCTGTAATTTCGGAAGATGTAATACTAGTTGAAATAGATGAAAAAGCCATTGAACAAAACGGCCAGTGGCCCTGGAAGAGAGATATTATTGCTGATACAATAGGTAAACTGCGTGAAAACGGTGCAGGAATTATTGTTTTACCCATACTATTTTCAGAACCGGACAGGCTGGGTGGAGACGAATATCTAATATCACAATTAATGAACAATGGTGTTGTTGTAGCACAGGTAGGTACAACGCAAACAAATAAAAATGCTGTACCAAGAGGTGTTGCTAAAATAGGTGATCCATTACCGTGGTTGTTTGAATGGCCGGGTATGTTAGGGCCTATCGCTGACATTGGTGAGGTTGCTGATGGTGTGGGTGTGATCAACACAGCACCTGAAATAGATGGTGTTGTAAGAAGACTACCGCTGTTGATGCGTGTTGGTGATGAAATATACCCAAGCATAGCAATTGAAACTATTCGTGTTGCTGTAGGTGATCCAAGTTATCAAGTTAAAACACAAGAGGGCGGAATCACCGCAATGCGTGTTCCAAAATATGCAACCATTCAAACAGATCCAAACGCTCAAATTTGGTTGCGTTGGAATAAAAAATTTCCAGCAATTAGTTTGTCAGATGAAGAATTATACGGTGCAGTAGCAGGTAAAACGGTTATAATTGGTATTACGGCAGAAGGATTAGGTAATGTTGTTGCCACACCAAACGGTGAAAAATATGCTCATTTATTACCAGCAACAGCACTTCAAACCATTATAAACGGTGACAATATTGTGCGTCTTGATTATGCTACATTCGCAGAATGGGCAGGTGCATTGTTAATAGGTCTTATTCTAATTTTAATAGCAAATAAAGCACCTTACTGGCTCGCTGGGTCAATGATACTAGTTTTCACAATAACACCTGTGTACGGCGCTTATTTTGCGTTTACGAGGCACTTATTGCTAGTGGACTGGAGTTGGCCCGTGCTTGTTTCGGGCATAGTTGGATTCCATGCGATATTCAATCGTTTTACCAAAGAGTTCTTTGAGAAACAAGCAATTAAAAAACAATTTGCAGGATATGCTTCACCAACCGTGGTTAGAATGTTACAGGAAAATCCTGCTCTTATCAAGGATGGTATGAAGAAAGAAATTTCAATTTGTTTTTCCGATTTGAGAGGCTTTACTCCACTGGGTGAAAGTTTTGGAGATGATGTAAAAGGACTAACCAAATTGATGAATGGTTATATGGATGCTATTACACAACCCATACTTGATGTTGACGGAATGGTAATCAAGTATATCGGTGATGCTAGTATGCACATTCATGGTGCTCCGCTAGACGATCCTGAACATCCAAAACACGCTGTTCAAACAGGTTTACGTATGTTGAAAGCAGTGGAGAAGTTTAATGAAAAAATTACAGCAGAAGGACGACCTCCCGTGGGAATGGGTGCTGGCATTAATACCGGCTTGGGTTATCTGGGCGAAATGGGAAGTACAAAACGTCATTCCTATGATGTGCTCGGAGACGCTGTTTCAACCGCCGCTAGAATAGAAAGCAAATGTAAAGAGTATGGTTGCTTATTACTTGTAGGTGAGAATACTTATGAAGCAACTAAAGATGATTTCTTTTATCTTAAGATAGACGATCTAGCAGTAAAAGGTAAAAGTGTTGGTATAGGTATATGGACCGTGTTACCTAAAACTGATAACAGGTCAGGATACAATTCTGCTAAAGAACATCATGATCATATGCATAAGGAATACAGAGCACAACGTTTTGATATTGCTATTAAAATTTGTAAAGAATTGAAAAGTGAATATCCAAATGGTGCGTTTGATGGCAAAATGAATGCTTACTACGACATGTGGATTGAACGTTGTGAATTCCAGAAGACACAGAAGTTACCTAAGGACTGGAATGGTGTGTTTATAGCAACTACCAAATAATTAAAATAATATTTGACAAAGACCGTGACCTAAAATAATCCCAGTTGCTATACCTAAACTTATAGCAATATATAGTCTCCAGCAACCTATACAAGATTGACTAATGGTAGGAATTTTACTTGTCATTTTTCTTTTCCTTATTTTGTTCCGCTACTTTTTTATGTGCGGTTTCTTGATCAAATGTTTCACTCTTTGATTGATACTTCTTAATAATCTCTTCTAAATCTTTATCAGGGGACATTCCTTTTTGTTGATAGTATTCTAATACCATTGCAAGTTTGGTATTTAAACGGATCATATCGTTATCCAACATACGAATACGATCAACTAATTTAATAAGTGTAGTAGATGCTTGGCCGAGTGTGGGTTTGATTTCTTTAGTGACCCATTGCCATACGTAGTAAACAAAGTAGCCAAGACCCATTGCCGCAACTATTGGAAAACCAAAATCTTTTATTGCTGAGGCTAGTTCTCCGGTCATACAAATAATGCTCCGATGATAAAGCCTATCACGATGCCAAACATTACCGCTTTGACCATATCACGATCGTGCCAAATCGCTTGTTTGTCTAGCCAGGATTTGGTATGAGGATCTAAATTATCGTACCATTTTTGAAACTTCATACTCATCTTCCTTTGTTGCTACCTTGCGTAACCAACCATTCTTATCAACAACAAAAATATCTCCTTCTTGATATAAGTGATAACCTTTGTCGGTTCCGTCTTTTTGTTTGCCCATAACTTCGCCTTCCCATTCACCTTTAACCCTAAAGTCTGTTCCGGCTTGTTCTACAAGATAGTCTATCCAAATCATTAATCTCTCCTCGCGTCTTCTTTACCTTCATTCGCGGCTAGTCTTTCCACATTAGGCTTAACTCCGAGCACATGGCTCATCAATGCATCAATTTTGACTAGATCGTTGTTCATGGTTTGAACACGATTATCAAGTGCTGTAATAATACCTTTTAGACCATTAACAGATCCAGTAACACTTGCAAGAATGAATTTTAGTGTGGTGAATACAAATATCCCGGCCGCAATAGCCCCTGCGATAGGAAACCCTACTTCTGCTACAAATCCAAGAAAATTCATATTATACCCTCTTTTACGCTCAAAAGTATTTATCGTAATATGAATACTTAACTATCTACGTTTTAGTATGATTCCGTTTTTAAATGCAAAAGACCCGCCCAATGTAATTGTAGGACCTGATGCTGATGGAGCAGGTGTAGAAA
>Ga0255768_10004530_pt1 | contig 13539 bp, 16 predicted proteins | sample 071ome_33_FD_179983 | JGI IMG/M metagenome (GOLD analysis project Ga0255768, IMG submission 179983) | Coastal salt marsh microbial communities from the Groves Creek Marsh, Skidaway Island, Georgia - 071412AT metaG (version 2) | ecosystem: Environmental > Aquatic > Marine > Intertidal zone >...
TAGACACCCTCTTCAGCACCATCAAAGAATGAAAACTGCCAGAAGTATGTACCACCAGTTACCCTGAAGATTGAAGTTCTAGCAGGAACTTGGTCTTCTGTGTTGATTCCCTTTGCAGCAAATACTGTAGGGTAGGGAACATACTTGGGAATAATTTTTGTACGACGAAGGTCAGTACCAACGAGGGAACAACCTCTAGGAACAATGATACCACCTTCAATAGAATTATATTTGTAAAGAACGTTGTTTGGTGATGTTAAATCTAGGTTAGAGTTTTCATCAATAGGAGCAACGTTTGTATAAAGAACTTCTCCAGGTCTGTTGTCAACAACATATTCTGCTGGATACAGCATAATCGAGAAGGCATCAAACTCGTCGTTTGACAGACCTACTCGATACGAAAATCTAGCAACTTCTAAGAATGCCCTCTGAATAGACTTAAACGGACGAAGTGCAGAGTTTCCCCTATTATCAATAGCATCAGATGCATCGAAATCGTCAGGGTTAACGTAGATAATACGTCCAGTTCTGGACGTAATAATATTCTTAAGTCTAGTAAGAGCCATTTCTTAGAAGTCTTCCTTATATTGTTATTTAGGTCGCCTGACCAAACACCCTAATTGCATACTCAGAACTACCATCCTCAAATCCAATTAAAGAGAAAACATTATTTTGTGTAACAGAGTTTACATGAACTCTTTGACCAGGACCGATAACTAAAGAAGTAATTGTATCTACATTATTAGCAGTATTTGTAGCACCAACTGTAATATAAGTGTCTGTATCAATCGCATCTTTAGCAGTAGTTACAGAGTTTACTGTTACAGTGTTTCTAGCAACAGTATTACTTGCAGGAACATCAAAGAAAGTATTAGTTCCTGCAAATTCTGCAGAACCAACTCCAAGAATAACCTTCAATGTTGTTCCAGTATAATCAGAAACTACACCATAAGGTCCAGCAGTTTGCCCTTCAACAGTATAGGTGATGAAGTTATCTTCAAAGGTATCAACATTATTAGTCCAAGTTCCATCTAAATCATATGCGTAAAACTCGGTGTATGTAACTTCAGCAGAAATACTGAAAGAATCTGTAGTGCCTCCATAACTAGCATTTGCAGCAGTAGTTAAATCGGTTTCATACCAATAAAGTTCAGTTGGAAGGTTTGAATTTGCTGCAAGATCATAATCAATGTAAGCACCAGGATTTCCAGCAGTTCCAGTAACTGTTTTTCCAATGGTGTATTCAAGACCACCATCAAGAGCATCATTAGGGTCAGTAGGTGCTAATCCATCAGGACCCCACTCACCATTTTCAGTTTCCGATAATGCAAACAGCAAACCAGACATGGTAGTATCAGAAACATCAAAACGATAAAGTCTGTCACTATACAGAGAACTTAAACTTCTAGAATAAGTTCCTCCACTGGTAGTTTCAGAGAAAATAAATTTGTTTTCTGCAGTAGCAATACCACCAGCAGCAATAGTAGCAGTTGCAGTAGAAGAACTCGTGATAGAATCGCCATCAGTAAATTCTGTACCACCACCGTTAATAGTAGAGGGTCCGATAGTAATGAAGTCGCCATTGACATCATAAACAATAGCAGTGGTATTATCAGGAGCAGTTCCCTTTTCGATTGTATCACCAACTCCAAATATACCAGTAGTATCATCTACTGCTTCAAGAGAAATAACTCGAACAGAAGCAGTTTTTACATAAATGTTCGTTACTGGAGGAATATAAAAAGACTCAAACTTCATCGAAGCTTCACCACTACTACTAGTGAATTTTAAACCAGGAGTAAAAGTGTCAGAAGTAACCTCAGTATCAATAGCAACTCTATACGAGGTAACTACATCTCCTTTATGAAGCAAGTAACTAGAAGCATCTACTACTAATTCTTGGTCATAGTCTCTCAGAGCGACACTATATGCAGAACCAGTGCCATCGTTAGCGATTTTTAGTACCGCAGAAGCAGAGGTATCTACGGGAGCAGAATACAGTAAAGTATCTGCTGCTGCCGCTGATTTAGATTGTGCTAGAAGTCCTTGTCTTGCCATTGTTATAAATTAGAATCCTGCGTAGAAAAATTGTTGTTGTCTGGTTCTACCAGTCAGGGTTTGACCACCAATACCAGCACCGAAGTTTACATCTTCAGCGGTAACGTTTTCAGTAGAAAGTAATGTAGCATCGGAGTCTGGGAATCGAATTTCCCTGTTATCAGTAATATTATCGCCACGAATTGTGATAGTAAAACCACCACTCTCATCGACAACTACTGGTTGAACAAAAGTTTTACTTGAAATCGTTTGTTCAGCAAGTTCAGTAACTAAGGTGTTGTTTTCATCAACTACTGTATTTAGGCGTGGAGTTGGTGGTACTTGAAAAACTCTGTTTGATAAAGTGTTTTGGTTTGCTGTACTAAATGTAATTCTTTTAGTAGCATCAACACTATCGGATAAGATTATATTTTCAATTGTTTTGTTTGTTAGGGTCTGAGTAGTGTCAAGACCAACTAAAGTCAAACTTAAGTCAGGAACTGTAATAGTTCTGTTATCAGTAATGGCATCAGTATTTACTTGTACCCATGGTGTATCAACTTCGGAGTTCTGTGCAAACTTAGGGTCAACTAAAGTTTTATTAAGTATTGTTTGCTCTGCTTTTGTATCAAGAAGAGTTGAAGAAGTAGCAGTAGGTTCGTTAGTTGTTGTTACCGCACCTGCATCGGGTAAGAAATACGAACGTCTTGTATCAGAAGTGATTGCCCAGTTAATTTGGAAAATTGCTTCTTCTTGTCCATCAACAATAACGAAATTATCTTCATCAATTAAGATAGTTTTATTCGTTAATGTTTGTTGTGTATCTGCACCAACAAGAGTAGTTCCACTACCAGTAGTAATGGCAGGGAATGTCATAATTCTGGTAGAAGTACCAGTACCTACTTGACCCGCTTCAAATCTAACTCTAGGACCTTGGGCATCTTCTAGTAAGAAAGTTTGGTCAGAAACAACAAAGTTTCCAGTAACTTTTACAGAACCAGTACCTTTTGGAGAAAGAACAATATCAGCATTTGTGGAAGTTTCATCAACAGCAGTCACATATAATGATACACTGTTGTTTCCATTATCAATTCTGGACATGTATAATGCACCAGAACCAAATCCAATACCAATTTGATCGTAAGAATCTTGATATAACCCAGTGTTTCTATCCAAGTCAAAACAAAGTCCTGGTTCAGACTTTGTACCTTGACTAACACCTTTGAAAAGTTGATTAACTTTTGCCTTTCGGTTAGGAATCAAAGGGTCAGATACGACAACAGGGAGAATTGCTTCTCCCGAGATATTCGCATCTGAGATTGTATCCAACTGAGAAATTTTTCTGGTTCCCACGAATAATCACACGATTTGCTACAAGTTTATTTATACGGGTACAATTCGTTGTATCTGAGAAATCGTTTTGCGTTGGGTTCTACATCAAGAGATGCACATACTGCCAGATATGACTCCCATTCACTCTGCAGTTGCGAGGGAATCTGCACATTCAAGGAGGTCGCATTCTCTGTGTCCGAGCATGAGGGATTTGAGTTCGACTGCTTTTTCATATTCTTTCTTATGATAGTTGATTACATCATCGACACAAGATAGAATCTCTTCATACGCTCGTCGTGCTGATACTCTATCATCTTGGAGGTAATCGTCGATAGCATCTTGCATACGACCTTTGCGTTGGTTTGAATACTCTTTTTCCCAATATTCATCAGAAGTTTGTATGTCAGGTCGTCCCTCAATAGGAGGTTTTGCGGTCCAATAGTCAGAAATAGCGTCAGACATTTTTTTCCTCTTTAGCGGTTTTGTAATACAACTTGTAGTATCTAGTCTTCATCTCGTTTATTATAGCATTGTCTTCGTCAAATGCCATATACTTTGTTAGTTGGTAACATCCCTCTAACTCAGAAATTAAACGGAGAAGATTGATGGACGTTGGTTTTAGTCCACCATGAGACCACTTACTTAATTCGTTGGTAGCAGAATGTTGTTCCATCGTATTGTTGTTGACATACTGATGTAATTACGGGCGGATTTTCAATTCGCCATAAAGTTACAAGCGCAATAACGAATTGAAGAAATGGCAGTATCAATACGATACGTTGTCTCATTTGCTAGGAGCGTTTGGTTTGATTGCTCGATTCTCTACTACAGTTTTATGCAGTTGTTTGAGTGCAGCAACAGTTTCAGGAGTTTCTTCCCAATTCCAAGTGTTGCCGTTCTTGTCAATAAATTCGCGTTTGGACATAAGATTTTTTGCAAAGTTGCAACTCCTCCACCTGGGCTCGAACCAGGGACATTCTGATTAACAGTCAGACGCTCTACCGACTGAGCTATAGAGGAATATATTCGCTATTCGGAAATAACGAATGGAGAATAGCGGACTCGAACCGCTGACATCCTGCTTGCAAAGCAGGCGCTCTACCAACTGAGCTAATTCCCCTGGAGCCACAAGTCGGACTTGAACCGACGACCTACGGTTTACAAAACCGTTGCTCTATCCAGCTGAGCTATAGTGGCAAAGACCTAATCAGTATAATTGATTAGGTGTGATTTGTCAATCGTAGTAATTGGAATTAGTAATCCAATTGAAATTAATGACGCATCGTGCTGAAACATCTGTTGAAGATACACCTCGGTGTTTTAGTGCATTATCAAAGAATACCATTCGGTTTCCAACAGATTCAATAGTTGTTCCATCTTCAAATTCAGTATAACCATTATTACTATTTACATAGAAAATAGCACACTGCATTCGGTTTCCTGGTAGACCAGTAGTTTTATCCGACCAGTCATAATGAAATTCACTTTCAAATTTCTCTTCACCACTATAAAGTTCCAAATTCGCTTTAATGCGATGAATAGCAAGAACATTGCACTTATTGACTATTGGAGCAATAACAGCACTGTATTCAGTACCCATGATTTCAGGATATCTTGCTACATGATATATGGTATATGTTAATTGTTGATTACGAATATCGTGAATCGTTTTTTCACGATCGCCAAAACTTTTTCCAAATCCATAATTCCAAGGAATTACAGATTTTTCTAACATGTTTGACTTAACATGTGCGTAATCTTTAGGTGTGAGAAAGTCGTCTATAATTTTCATGATTAACAAATAAGGGGGACATACCCGACCAGGGCGCTTTTATAGTCTTCCCGAGACTATAGGACGAGAGAGACTTGAACTCTCACGGGCTATTGCCCAACAGATTTTAAGTCTGGTGCGTCTACCGATTCCGCCACCGTCCCATAGGTAGGAGGATGAAAAGCACAATACTCATTGAAGGTGATTTTCATTTCCTTGTTAGTAAGATTAGCATGTTCTGCTGCTTTTGGCAAGTTCCACTTAGCAGAGAACAGCATTTCCATGGATTTACGGGTTTCTGGTCTCATGCTTGCTGACGTGGTTGACTTTAGTAATTATACCATCAACAAAGGTCAGATGGCAAGAGGGAAAGGGGGCATAATAGCAATCCCATTTTTCTGGATAAACTTCTACTACTCCTGTATGGTAAATTGGACGAACTTTACCATGACGACCGTTTGGTATGTATCCAAGCATATCTTCTACAAAATCTTGAGTGTGCGAATAATCAACCTCATACAGTTTTCCTGCAGGGTCAATCCAGTATTCACACATCAGACATTCTAAATCTTTTGTTTGAAGATTTTTTCGATATCCTGGTCCAATGTCAAAAGATGAACGAACGGTGTCAAAAAGTCCCATACATAAATGCCCCAGACTATTTTATGTATCCTTCTTCCTTCAACCACTTTTTAGTCAAAGGAGTTAGTTCATAGTCTTCCCACATAGTACCAGCAGCACAACTCTGAAGTGCTTTCATTGTCATGCCCTCAGTTCTACCTGCCCATTGTGCTTCTGCTTCCCAAGGAACAGCAGATGCAGGATATGTGCGCTCTACCAGTGTGCGCCACAACATAGGAACATCTTCCTCATCATGAATGATAGCAATCATGCTGTTATCAATACTACCTGCCATGCAATCTTGTGCAGCGTGCCATCCTTCATGACGCATTACCATCATCAAAGTACCAGGGTCATCCATGTACTTCTTGTTTAGGAAGAAGTTATTACTCACAGTATGATACACACCACGATGCATCTTAGGGAAATAACGCTCATCAGCAAGATATACTTTGACACCAATTTGATTCAGTGACATGAGCATGTTATTGAACTCAAGAGACACACCAGTATACTCTTCGGTGTTAGGATACTTGGATGAAATATCCAACATGGAGAAGACTTCCTCTACATCTTTCGTACATTCACGAAGAATCATGCACCCCATAGCATCCATGGTGTAATAACCTTTGGTAGGTTCAGCATTTGCTGCTAAACCATGTGCTGCACCAAATAATGCACCAGCAAGAATTACATCAAGTAGTTTCATCGATTGCCTCAATAAATTGTTTACGAAATTCTTCAACTTGGCCAATCACATCTTCACTGATTGGAGGTCCAGATTGAAGTACTGGTGCAAGAATAACTGCTTTTCCATCAGGTCTTTCGATACGCCAAACGCAACGATTGCGCTCGCACATATTTACCATAAAATCAAGATACTCTTGTGCTTCTGCTTCAGTTACTCGGATAGGTTCATTCATTTTACAGCAAAACAATAGGTAATAAGGTCGGAGTCAACTGCAGATTGAATGCTATCTACAGTTTCAGCAAACCCCTCAGAACCTTCTTTGTCCCACTTCCATTGAACTTCTTTCTCATAACCTTCGTCATCCATAACCGTAATTTTACGCTTAGAAAAATTAACAAAGATTTGAGCAACCGACGTATCAGACATAGGATAGACCTTTGGTACTCCTATAGTATAGCACGGCAGGACCGTGCTGTCAAGTCAGTTCAGGAAAATTGATTTGCCGCTGAGTCTCATGACTCCTTGAGTATCTATATTGATAGCACCCTTCGCTTCAATCGTACCAACGGCACTAGCAGCGATTCTAAACAGTCCAGCAGCAACATTCAAATTATATGCACCAGTCAAGACACTAATGTTCATACCAGTTGCACCAGCAGTGTAAGATACAGGTCCAGATGGATTTTGTACGGTATATCTTGGAACAGTATCAGAACCACCACTACCAGGAACTAAAACAGAATCAATAGAGCCCCTGACCATATTAAAGATGCCCGATTTTGCAGAAATTACAGAACCACTAACCATATTAACAACATGGTTTTCTGTTACTGAGTGGAAGTTCAGTGCATTATTAGCAGACATCATAATTTCGCCACCACCATAACTCTGGTTTGCACAAGAGTTTTCGTAACTAGCACCAGCAATTTTATGTGCCTGAGCACCAAATTCAATCTCAGAACTTTGAAGAGCAAACTTTGCACCAGCAACGTTAACATCAACGTCCGAACCAAATCGCATGGTATGTTTCTGAACTTTACTGCCCTTCTTCTGTCCTTTGCTAGGAGCAACTTTAGGAGCACCTTCAGCGGAGAAGAAGAAACCACCACCAACTTCAATGTGACAGTTACCAGTAATCTTCAAGTGATAATCACCCTCAACAGTGATGGGATTACTACCATCAATGTGCTCACACTTGTCGCCATGAACTTCTACAGTAGCATTACCAGCATATGATGTGTGGTCTGCAACTAAGTTACCAGTGTCTCCTTTTGCATTGGTATTTTTCTTCTCATATGCAGCAGCTTTTTTTGCAATTTCTTCTTCACTAAGATCTGGATTTTTTTCTCTCAGATTTTTTAAAAATTGATATTTAGAATATGTGGCATTATTGACGTTAACTGAAGTTGTTGTTGTTCCACTTGCGGTCTTCTTCATCGTCATTTGACGACCAGGAGTTCCAACAAACATTTCATAGGAACCATCCATGAAAGTTTTTGCTGCAGTCAAATATGGGTCTGCTTGGTTGATAATATTATCAATTAAACTACCGCCGCCACTATTGTTTCCACAACTACCTCTTTGAGAACCTCTAATTCTATTGATAGCGTCAAGTTCTTCATCAGTACAGTGAGTAACACCAAACAGAGGGAACCAACCAACAGTGTCTGCACCACCATCAGGTGTTCTGTTACATCCGCTGCTAAAGAACTTGAGGAAGAACTGAATGATACCAGTGATGCTGCTGATACCCTTTTTAATCAAATCAGTACCATCTTCAAATACACCGCTAGCAGACTTCCATGCCTCAATGATTTCCTGTGCTTGCTGAACACCCTTTACAATTGTAGATACCGTATCTACAACATTCAGCATAGTATCAATGATACCCTGAACTTTACATACAATGCTGTCAATGACTGCTTGTACTCCCTGAACAACCATCTGTGCTTTGCTGATGGCAGAATCTAAGAAACCTTCGAGAATACCAAGAATAGAACCAATGGGGTCATTGATATATCCAATAATCTGTGCGTCTACAGCGCACAAAGACGAAAGAATAGTTGTAATAGCAGACTGAACTGCTGTAAAGATGACATAGGGTACGCCAGTAGCACCACCAAGAAGATTTACAAGAGATAAGTCATCAGCAAGATTAGACATCGATTGCCTAATTGCTGCAACCACCTGTGTAAATACTGAACTAAGGAAGTTTGAAAGTTTATTGGTCAAAGACTGTGCTGTTACTAACTTACCAGTAACAACATCCAAGAAGTCTCCATTTTCACCCTTGACAAGATTGCCTGCAGTGTCTGCAATATCTTCAATCAGATAACTTAACTTATATTCAAGGGTTTTCCAAGGACCACCAACACCATTTGCTGCTGGAATTGGTTTCTTTGGACTTTTAGGTTTTTGAGGATTACCACTACTACCAGCAACTCCTGGCATTGTTCCGATATTAGACGGAGAACCTACACCACCAGGTCCAACAGTCTTCATGTTTGGAGTAGCAACACTGGTATTTTGTGTACCAGGTCTAACAAAATTAGATTCTGTAGTTCCTTCTTTAAGTGCAATACTATTTGTTTCACCAGGAGGCAATGCTGCAGGATTTGGAGCAATGCCAGGCTCCATATTTTCCCCAGTAAATGCAAACTGTTTTTTAGTTTTAGTCTTTGCATCCTTATTTACTCTCATGACGCCAATAACAATCGGCATCTGTGCAGATTCTCCATCCATGAAGAATCCCATAACAATAGCACCAGGTTGTAACTGACCAGAAGATTCACCCTGACCATCATTACCCGCCTGAGAAGTATGCTGCAAAACTGTTGCCCATGGCAGTTGTTTGGTGGGAAGGTCGTTTACTGTTCCACCACGGACATTAGTGTAATATCCAAGTACACGAACTCGAACTCGACCTAGTTCCATAGGGTCATTAACTTGTTCTACTTCACCAACCCACCAAAAAAATCCGTCTTTACCGACAAAATTTACTGTAGGTTCATTAATAATTCCGTCAATCGTGTTCATGTACTTTTAGACTTTACATTTATTTATTCGGACATAGGGTTGCCATCGCGCCAAATGGTTCCATGTTGGGAACGAATCAGCAGTTCGGTAAACTTTTCCATTTTGTTTGGATGAACAGAAGCAGGACGTTCATTAATTGCTTGACGCAGCGCATTTAGTTCATCCCATTCATCAGCAGTAAGAAATTGATTACGAACCGACTGGTAGGACATGGACCCCTTTCAAAGTACACTGTATTTTATCAGCGTATCTTGACAAAACAATGTTTCTTTATATTGTCTTTGGGATTCGGAAAAGAAACTTAATGGGCGATGAGGGGATCGAACCCCCGACATACTCGGTGTAAACGAGGCACTCTACCGCTGAGTTAATCGCCCTGGAGCGGATGATCGGAATCGAACCGACGACATCTAACTTGGAAGGATAGCGTTCTACCGCTGAACTACATCCGCGTGAAACGATAAAGTTCTGTACTTCCCCAAACGAGGTTGTTGTCTTCATCGTAACCTTGGTCCATAGTATGTAGTTTGTCTCCATACGCATGGACTTCAGAAACTACACGATTTCCTCGGTAACCTCTGCATTCGTTTCCAAGCAACTTGCCGTGCCATGCCTGTCCATCGAACGTAAAAATTATATCACAGTCTTCGTGTCTTGTCCAGTCCAAATGGTAGTTTTCGATTATCGCTTCAGTATCAGAGATGTACCGAATCTTGTGCCTCTTACGACGATACGGGTCATCAGGTCCATTCACTCTTTTATAGTTCATAGACTCATACCCATCATCAACTTTCTTCCATACAATTTCTACGGAAGCAAAACTGGTTGGGTTTGATTGTGCTTGATAACGATTCGTCCAATGACCAAGTAGATAATCTTCAATATTCATATTCAATCAATCATCATAAACTAAACATTCTGGTTCGGATGGATTAGCATCACAATACAATTCTAAAGCATTGGGGTCGTGATGGTCTTCTGGATGTCTTTCGTGATATGCTTCTAATTCTTCCAATTCTCCCTCAATGTGTCTGCGTTGCTGAGGAGAAATTGTTGGGTCTTGAAGGATATCTTTATCCTTCTCGATATGTTGTTCGATACTGTCCATAGTACCTCCTGTTACAGTATTATTTATTGGACCGAATCTTTTAGTAATAACAACTCAGTTTCCATATTGTTGTTTACAATTTTATGAGTTAGTCCAGCAATAATATAGCGACCGCTATACTTTCTGTCAACCTTTGTAGTTTCTCCAGACTTAGCAGTTGATGGAATTGTTACGTTAATTCCATATCCAGCATAAAGGTCTAGATTACCAGGGATAACAATTTGTAGTTTTACATTCTTAATGGATTCAATTCGCATCCATTGATATGCTTGAAGTTCTACAAGTTGCTCATAATTTTTCTGAGGACTATTACTATTCTCAGGGTCGAAAATTTGATTCGGCATAATAGTATAGCGCACTCTCTTCGGATAGTCAATCATTGCTTGAATTCCCGTATCCATTGTTGTAATTGGATTGGTTTTCTTATTGCCTTTCAAGTGCTCCATCTTATTCCAAATTTCTTTGATTGAATATCGGTATGCGTCTACAGATAAATCTGTACTCTGACCCATCTTAGAATCAGAAATTGTAACGGGATTAAATCCGATACTAAATCCAGACCAAGTTCCATGTCGTAATCCCATCAAAAAATTTCTTTCTTCTGGAAAAACAACGGAATTAATTTTGAACTGGTCTTCTGCCTGATTTTCACTTGTTTTTTTAGGAGTGTAAGTGTAATTATACAGACGCGCTGTTCCGTCAGTAGGGTTTGTTGCTTTATCTGGTTCTTGAGAATTAATGTTCTCAATAAGTTTGTCAAGTGACTTAAAGTGATAACCTAAACTATTCTCAAAGAAAACATATCCGCTTTGCAAGTTCTTTCCTGGGGATTTTTCTCTGATAGAGCGATTGCACATCCAGTATATACAATCAAAGGGTCTCCAATTTGGAGAAATAAATTTATGTGTATTAAGAGTATCCTCAACAAAAACTTTCTTTTTAGAACCAAGATATTTGGAATTTTTAATTAATTTTGTGACAATGGTTTTTGAAGATGTGTCATTGTCAAAAATAACTTCAGTATTACCAAAAACGTTTGATACTTCATTCTTAATATATTCATCCGATGCCAGATTTATCATGTAAACATCACTATTCTGATTAGTTCTTGAACGAGACTCGATATTGTATGCTCGCATGTAGTAGGTATTATCATATACACTACCAGTGATTTGAATTTTAAATAACTCAGAACCAGTAAATGATGCGATTAATCCTGCGTTATCTTGAAAGACAATCCTTGCTTCTAAAGTAGCGGAAGTAACACTTTCGTATACTTCAACTGCTCTAACAAATTCGTATAAATCTGTAGCACCCTCAGCATTCTTAACGACTTGCCCATTACGGTAGACGCTTATATTTACAGATACTTCACCAGTTTCAAATCTTTGTAATGTCATTTGAGGATACCCTTGAGTGGATTGTTAAAAGAATTTAATATTGAAGCAGTAGTTTTAATTATACTACCACCACCATCACCACCAGCAATCATTGGAGGAGTTGCTTGACCTTGTTGAGACATTGCTTGTACTTGTTGAACAGCAGTTTGTACCATTTGGCCCACACTTGCATTGTTTTGAGTAACAGCAGCAACAACTGTTCTCATTGCTTCATTTGTACTGCCAACCATTTGTTGTCTAGCATTATTACGTTGCTCGGTTGCTTGTGCCAAAGAAGCAGAAGAAGTCGTCGAGTAATCTTTATATCCAAGTTCAGTATAACTTCTATAGTCAGAACCTCTAGTAGAGTGAGTGCCTAAAAGATCACTTAATGGCATTAGTTTTGCTGCTTCTGCAGTAGGACCACCGTTAAGTTGACCACCAGGACCAGCACTGCTAAAACCTCCACTACTGGTAGAACCATGACCACCAGATGTTGTGTCTCCTCCTCCCCTCAATGCTGCCATAACTGCAGCATCAGTTTCATGAGTAAGACCAATCCAAGTTCCCTTAAGTCTAGCAGCAGTATTGAGACCACTAGTTTTAATGAGTCCGATTGCTAATTTATTTTGAGTTGACTCGTTAAATGGGTCGGACTTCTTAACACCTTCAACACCTGCATCTACAAGACTCTTCAGAGTAGGACCAATAAATTGATATCTACCTACAGCATGTAATTTACCCTTCCTAATCCATTCTGCATTGGACATTGAACCTGCCCAACCAGACTGAAGTTCCATAACCTGACCAACAGTAAGACTGGTAAGTTTCTTACCGCCATGCTGAGACATTTTACTGAAAGGACCAGAATATCCCTCAACACCATGACCCCCTTTAGTGCCAATCTGGTTGACAGCATCATATCCACCAGATGAATCGGATTCTCTACTACCAATTAAATCAAGGAGTTTTCCATATCCATGAGCAGCATGACTTTGTTGTGCGGGAGTTTCATCAGTTCCCGTAGAACCGTCTCTACCACCAGAACTAGGAGAACTGGGAGCATTAGCTCCTCTTCTATCAAGGTCCCAACGATTCCCAGTAACTGCATCAGCAAGTCCTGTCATCCAACGCCATCCACCTTGAGGTAAAGAACTATCGTCATGAGTACCTGCTTCTGGGGTAGATTTACCCTTGAATACATTCATATGACGTTTAATTTTTTTCCTAATCTTATCTGGTCCAGTGCCAGGTGCATCTGACGGGAATAGTTGTTTTAAATCCCAACGGTAATGTGAGGGTTTGTAATACCAATCTCTATGGTCTCTATATTCTTCGTAGTGAGTACGTACTCTCTTATCGGTAATATCACCTGGTTTCCATCCCCAATTAGTAGCAAGTGCTGCTGCTTCTTTCGCCATACCCTCCCATTGGGTATTTGTAATTGCTTCAGAACCCCAACTTCTAGCACCTTCACTGGCGGTGCTCATACCCGCTACACCGATACCAGCATTACTAGGACCATTTTGGTTGTAAGTATGCCATGGCCAATCAGAACCATACT